>Ga0247590_1000001_pt1 | contig 32083 bp, 25 predicted proteins | sample 51RmetaT_FD_186100 | JGI IMG/M metagenome (GOLD analysis project Ga0247590, IMG submission 186100) | Metatranscriptome of seawater microbial communities from Monterey Bay, California, United States - 51R (Metagenome Metatranscriptome) | ecosystem: Environmental > Aquatic > Marine > Coastal...
AGCAGGTTTAGCGATAACTTTTTTCTTTATTTTTTTTTTTTTTAACTTTTGTATCGGCACCTAATATCATTTGAATTTTTTTATTTTTTTTTGTAGGTATATTATTCTCTTTAACTGCTTTTTTTTTTTACATTTTTTTGAAACCCCGGTTCAAACCCTTTTAAAATTTTTTTTTTTTTTTTTTTTTTTTTTTTTTTTTTTTAGATGTTGATTTTTTTAAATCACTAAAAATAACCTGACCTTTAGCCATGCTGTAAAGATCAACTTTATAAGTACCTCTTTTTTTTTGTAAAGTTTGTAATCTTCGTTTTTTTGCTAAAGACCACTCTTTTGCTCATTGTAATTTTCATAAAAGATTAACTTGCTCGGCCATGTACGCAACAGCAGCATTTTTTAACGTAACGTTACCGTAAAGTTTTCTAACAAGGTTAACTTTAAACAAACGTAAAGTTAAGTTTGATTTATACGTTGATTGTGAATTTGTTCACGTACGCTGACCTCTAACAGGTAGACCTTTACTATGCCTTCATCCTCTATAAGTACTTAATAAATCTAAAAAAAAAATGTGGAATAGTCTTCTTTTTTTGACATCACTTGTAGTCGGTATAACACTAATAAAAAATTTATAAAGAGACACTCACTGGTGGATATAGAATTGAGAAAGAGTATCTTTAAAATTCATTTCGAATCTTTCTAGCAGCATTTTAAAAAAAGAAGCTTTTAAACCAAAGTTTTTTTTTAAATAATAATTTAAATTTAAGTCAATGCTGAATTTAATGTTGTTAATAATTTGACCTTCACTTATTATATTTTATATTTGTACAAGTTACATGCTTTTTGTTTTCTATCAAAAAAATTAAATAAACTGACATTAGGGACATTTTTAAATGATGCTGGTATTTCTTTTTGTTGTAAAAATACACTTGGTATATATATATAAAGAGATAATACAACCCATCCTTGAAAATGCAAGAATCAGGCAGAAGTTACGTATCTCGGAGTAATTTTTTCTTCTTTTCTTTCAGCTAAATCTGATAAATTAACCGCTTTATTAAAAAGATAAAATCTTTTTATAAAAACAAAGATAAATTTATCGGAGAAAAATAAAAAAAAAAATTTTTTAAAAAAAGTGTCAAAGTACAAAAATTTTTTATAAGAGATAACGTTTGATCAATTTGTACTTCAATGCATTGTATAACCTGCTTTATTTAATAACGGCAAACTAGGTTGTCCCAAAAATTAGCGTCTTTTTTTTCTTCTAAAGGGGAAAAAAAATGGTTTTTTAGTGAAAGCAAATTCACCAAGCTTATACCCGGCCATTAAAGCTCGGAATCTTATTCTTTTTGCTAAATTACCTTTATGAATAAAAACAAAAGCACGCCTAAAATGAAGGGTTAAATTCGTACTACGAGTAAAGACTAAAATCCTAGCTGTTCTTTTAAATCTACGTTTTTTAGTAAATAAAGATCTTCATATAGGGTTGCTGTAAAAATTGAATTTTCATTTAGATCGGGCCATTAATTTATTTACCTTTTTTTGCAATTCAACCCCAAGCTGATTTTTCAGGTTGATTAGTTTTAGTTCTACCTCCATTTGGATGATCCACCGGATTCATAGCTACCCCCCTAACTCTAGGTTTAAATCCTCGATATAAATTATCACTTGCTTTACCCATTCTACTATATTTTTTTAAAAGATTCATATTTCTACCTAACGTAACAAAAGTAAAATATTTTAAATTTTTTTTGGTCCCAGTAGGTAACCAAAAAACAACAATCCCTAGCTCGTCTACCTTGTGTGATATTTTGCAGTAAGTTCCCGGAGAAGTTGCGTAGGTTGCTTTTATTTTATTATTAAAACATATATTAGAAAAAATAAAAAATCGCCTAGCGTACTGAATATATAAAGATATTCCCGGTACTACCTCATTAATAAAAGATATACCGTTATTGTAGGTTTTATAAAAGGAGCCGAGCTGCATGCCGTGTATAGCATGTATATACGAGTAAGACCCGTTTGTATATTTAATTAATGCAAAATATTTTTTTTTAAAATTTTTAATAAAACTACAAACTAAAAAAAATTGTTTATTTCAGCAACGCCGATTATCTGTAATAATAAATCTTTTTTTACTTAGTCCAGAACGAAATCTTAACATTTTTTGACCAGTATTATTTAGACCTCCTTTACATGACAACTTTGTCGTTAACTTTTTAATTTTACCAAAATTTGTCATAGAACAAGGTATACTTTTTTTAAATCGTAAGCTATTGGTTCTCGGTTTAAAATCTTTTAAGAAAATGTAATAATTAATTTAGACAATAATAATAAATTTAAATTTTTTTGATTAATTTTAATTAAATTTAAAAAAAAGGACTTTATTTTTTTTTTTTTTAAATTTTCAGTATGCTTGAATTTGTGGGTAATTAGTGTAAAATATTTACTGTATAATACAAAAAACTTGAATAAAACAAAATCATTAGATTTTTTAGAATAATTGAATTTTTTTTTAAAAAAAAAAAAATTCTTTTAGATCTAAGCTTTTATGCTTTAAAAAGAATTTGTCGTAGAAATAAGAAGATCTTCAATATTTTCCGCCAACTAATGAAAGACTTACGGTTGAGTAACGTGTTTGTGGGGTTAGTAAATTTTTGAATTTGTTAAAAAATTGCGAAAATTTTTTAAATAAAATTATACGATTAGGTCCATACTTTTTGGAATTTTTTTTAAAAAAATAAATTCTATAAAGTTTTAATCAAATTTTTCTTTTTTTTAAGCTTAAATGTTTTTTCTTCATTAAGTTGTTTGTATAAAGTTCTTTGTAAATGTAGGACAGCAAAAAACAAAGCTTCTGCTGTTGGAGGGCACCCAGGTACGTAAATATCTACTGGAATAATTCTGTTACACCCTTTTACAACAGAATACGAGTAGTGGTAGTAACCACCACCATTCGCACAACTACCCATAGACAGTACTCATTTAGGGTCTGCTGTTTGCTCATATAAACGTCTCAGCGCAGGGGCCATTTTATTGGTTAGAGTACCTGCAACAATTATCAAATCTGATTGTCTAGGGCTAGCACGAAATATGATACCAAAACGATCAAAATCATATCTGCTGACTGTAGCGTGCATCATCTCTACGGCGCAACAAGCTAATCCAAACGTTAGTGGTCAAAAAGAACCCTGTCGGGCTCAAGAAATAACAGCTTTAACAGGTGTTAATATATAATCTACTCTCATCTATAAATTACGATATTTACGTTTTAATTTTTTTTTCATATGTGGTGGTAATTTGTTACCGTATACAGATCTTCTACGAATTTTACTTAAAACTCCGACTAAATCGTAAACACCTCTAACACAACTGTAACGAACACCCGGTAAATCTCTAGCACCACCCCCTCTAACTAATATCTCAGAGTGGCGTCTTACGTTATGTCCCGAACCTGGGATGTGAGAAGTAACTCGTTTACCATTCGAAAGTACTATTTTAGCAACGGGACGTCTAGCTGAGTTAGGTTTACGTGGCGTAACAATCCTTGCTCGCATAGTAACCCCCCTTACTTGAGGATTTTGTTTTAATCCAGGAGATCTTTTATGATCTTTTTTTTTTTTAGTTTTATAAAACAAACGCTGATATATTGTTGACATAGTAAAAATAAAATTATTCAATAAATAAGTGAGTACCGAACGTATTAAAAACGATTAGTATGTCTTCAATGAAGAATACATTTAAAAAATTGAAAACGGTAGACAAAACTATTCAACTCATAAAAGGCATATTTATATAACTGTAATTTTTAAAAAATATAAACGGTGTTTTCGTTGTATGTTTTTTTATCAAAAATCTAGCATTTTGTAAGTAAAAATACAACGAAAAAAAATTAAAGTTTAATAAAAAAATAACTAGTAAAAACTGTTTTTTAAAAAAAATAAAAATTATCAGCATGAATTTACCAATAAATCCCGCTAGAGGCGGTAGTCCTGCCATAGACAATAAGGTAACCATAAAAGTGAAAGTTATAAAGGGTAGGTTGCCTACACCTTTTAATTCATTTAAAGATTTAAAAATCCTCAGGTCAAACAAAAAAAGTAATAAAATTATAATTGTCAATAATAATAAATAAATAAAAATATTAAACAAAAATAGACCTATCGAATATTCGATGTACGTGTAGCTTATTAGATTATTTATCAATAAATATTCATGAATAGAAGTATATTTCATTTATGACAACCTAATGTTTCGAAAAATAATATTGAAACAAAACAACTTAAAACTATGAATCTTAATTTTGGTCCTCAACACCCTGCAGCGCACGGAGTTTTAAGACTAGTAATTCAATTAAACGGGGAAATTTTAGAAAAAGCTGACACTCATATCGGATTACTTCATAGAGGATCCGAAAAATTAATGGAAGATAAAATTTATCTTCAATCTTTGCCATATTTTGATCGATTTGATTATGTTTCGATGGTTACACAAGAGCACTCCTACTGTTTAGCAATTGAAAATTTACTAGGTACCACTAACTACTCCGCGACGTTTGTTCAAGTAAGAACTTTATTTGATGAGCTTACTAGAGTTTTAAATCATATGTTAGCTCTAGCTTGTCACGCTCTTGACGTAGGTAGTATGTCTTCTATTTTTTGAGCATTTGAAGAAAGAGAGAAAATTATGGAATTTTATGAGCGTGTTAGTGGAGCGAGAATGCACGCGGCTTTTTACAGACCAAACGAAGTTAATATGCAAGCTATCTCGGTATTTTTATTAGAAGATATCGCAGAGTTCTCTCGTAATTGTTTTACGACATTAAACGAGATGCATAACGTCCTAACTTTTAATAAAATTTGAAAGCAAAGACTTGTGAACGTCGGTACTTTTTCGTACCAAACTTGTTTGGATTATGGGTTAACAGGTGTTTTATCAAGATCAGTTGGTATTAAAAGAGATATTAGACTATCTAAACTAGAGACTTATGCGAATTATTATTATTTAAATTTTCGAAGTTATTTAGGGCAGCATGGCGATTGTTACGATAGATTTTTAATTCGTATGAACGAGATGGCTGAAAGTTTATTCATAATCACTCAACTAATACATAATATTACGAAGTTTAATAAAATAAAAACTAAAAAAAATAAAAAATTGAACGCTTACACAAATATAAACCCACACACTTTAATCAAATATGTCTACCCAAAACACTTTAATCAAATAAACTCAAAAAATAGTTATAATTCAATGGAGAACTTAATTAATCACTTTAAATATTGGAGTGAGGGTTTTAATATTAATTCCGGTATTACTTACCAGTCTATAGAAGCCCCAAAAGGTGAGTTTGGTGTAACATTGATTTCCGATGATTCCAACAAACCTTATAAATGTAAGGTACGTCCTTGTTCATTTTACCACCTACAAGTTTTACCGGTAATTACGAAAGGTCATTTTTTAGCTGATTTGGCTGCCTTAATTGGTACAGTCGACATCGTCTTTGGTGAAATTGATAGATAAATGAAACAATATAAAAAAAGAATTATAAAAGAATTTATCAAAAGAAAATGAAAATTAAAAAATGAATTTAAACTAAATATTTTAAAAAGTATACTTCGAAATTTAGCCGTACAAAACATGAAACGAATACACACCCAACGTAGTTTACAAAAATTAGACAAGATTAAAAAGAATACGCAAATAAATAAAATTTGCATGCTAACAGGTAAAAAGCGCGGTGTTTCGACTTTTTTTTTTTTGTCTAGACATATGGTAAAACGATTAGGTAATTGAAATGATTTAAAGGGGGTAAAAATAAAATCTTGATAAATGTTCACGTTAGAAACTTTAATAATACTGAAAAACACGCTAATATCTAAAAAAAAAAAATTGTTTTATTAAAAAAAATATTAATAATAAATCTTTATTGAGCTCTTTATGTGTTACAGGTTTAATTACATTTAGCGAGGAAAACTCAGTTTATAAGGTATCAGTCGCGGAAGGTTGTTTAAAAGACGGGGTTAACTTAAACATAATTTTAAGAAGATCAAAAAAACAAGTGTGGTCTTATAAAAAAGTATTTAAAGACACTCAAAATACGTCTACAATATACTTATTTGAAACATCCTACGGTTTTTTAACACAAAACATTATGCTAAAAAAACGATTAGGTGGGTCTCCAATCTGCTCAATTTCTTTTTAATGTTAGTGACATCATTCTCAATACACACCGGAAATTTAAATTTTATAATCTTAAAAAAAAAAACTACTGACTATTTTTATATATATACAAAAAGTTTATATTTTTTTATAAAAATTCAAGAACCTATATTTTATAATAAAAATTCAAAGACGTTATCTTTTACTTTTTTTGATAATTTTAATAAAAAAAAAGGTATTTCAAATTACGTGAATTTCTTTTTTAAAAATTGATCTAACTTATTTTTTCAGAAAATAAAATTTAAAGGTAAGGGTTACAAAATTAGAAAAAAAAGGGAGGCCATTCGATTTTTTTTTGGACGGTCACATTTAACAAGTGTCTGATTTAAAGGTATGAGTATAAAACGACTGCATAAGTATAAGCTATTTATTGCCAGTAGTAGTAGTCATAGAATGTACTTAGTTCAAAAATTTGTTAATACTATCAGACAACTAAATATATATACTAAAAGGGGTTTGCGTTTGTCGCGCCAAAAAGTTATTAAAAAAATCGGTAAAAAAAGCTCTTACGTTTAATAAATTAATTATTATATATTATTGGGATATCGCCAAAGTGACTCCCAGAACCCCTGTTTTAGTTCTTACTAAATCTTGGTAATAACTTAGTTTCAATTTTTTTTCTGTGAAACTACTCTTACCTTCTTTAAAGAAAAAATGCCTTTTTTTAGCGTTACCTGTCACACCGACTTTACCTCTAATATCGAAAAAAAAACCCCTAACGTTAATTGCTTTATGATATTTTAAAAATAACGCTCGGCATATAACCTTTAAAAACCTTAAAAATTTTTTTTGACTTTTAAAATAAAGGCGTTCCATAGTACGTCTAAACCAATTTAAAAAAAAACGACAGTCTTTTAAGAGCAAAGTATACCAAATAACTTTCATAGATTCCAAAAAAAAAAAACCCTTACCTATTCTGTTTTGAAATTTTCAATGTTTTTTTTGTAAACCGGTAGATATTAACCTTTTTTCCAAAAATTTGTAAGTATTTTTCAAAAATTTAACTTTCACCAAAGTTTTTAAATTAAAAAATTTTTCGAAAAAGGTTAATAAAAACTTTACCGCATACAACGAGTGGTCTGGTAGTCTTCTTTTTTTTTTTTCTAAAATATAATGTTGAGATTTCTGCGGTAAAAAATAAAAAGGTACTAGATTATTAAGTTTTTCTTTATAATTTTGTACATTAATAAGTTGTTTAATGTAATATTGAGAAAAAGCTAATGAGCAGAAGTTGAGTAAAAAATAAACTAATAATTTACTTTTAGGTAAATTTACAGACTTAGATGAAAGTTTAGCAAAATTACTTAAAAGTTTATTTTTTTTTCTATCGAGTTTTAAAACTACGTCGTTAAAAAAACTTTTTTCAGAGTACCGCACAATAATTTTACCTTTAAATTTAGTGTGCTTTAATCTATACTCGTTACGAAAAAATTTAAAATTAGTTAATTTAAAAAATTTTTTAGTTTTCGTAACATTTACAAGAGTTTTTAAAAAAATTTTTTCTAAATTCACATAGCGCTTATTACTTTTAAAAAAATGCTTAAAATTTCCATCAAATGAGCCTACGAAATTTTTTTTAAAGGTCACAACTCGGCGCCATAATCTTTTACGAAGTCTAGCGCGCTTACTTTTACCAAGCTTCTTAATGTCGGCTAAAAAAGACTTAACTTTGCTGTACGTAGAAACATAATCATCGGGCAACTCCCCGTCAAAAAATAAAAAATCGCTTTTTTTAAAATTAGTTATTTGCTCAAGCGTAACGTTAGCTACTTCATGATTAAATCTCCTGATATTTTTATTAAAAAAAGATTTTTTAATTAAAAAACGCATTTTAAGGAAAAAATAACAATAAACTCAACTACTCATATAAATTTCAAACAAAAAGCGATCTAGATTTTTTTTAAAAAAATCTATGTACGAGCAATAGTGGAGTAGTTTTGTTAGGAAGGTTTTTAGTGATTTTTTTTTTTTTAATTCTATAAAAATTAAAATATAATTTATACTACTTTGTGTGTTTTTTAAAATAGTTTTTGTTAGAGAAGCGGCTAGAGTTGAAGAAACCAAAATAAGATGTTTTTTTAAAAAGGGGTTTTCAAAGAAAAGAACTAATATTTAAGTTTAAACCTCTAAGAATATCTAGAAATCTGCCTAAATTTAAGAAGAAATGATGACTTTCAGGGTATGTAATAAATAAAACGCTTCTTTTAGAATTATTTTTTGAATAGAGCGCAGCCGCAATAAGCACCAATCAATACAACGTAAATAAATAAGTGCTGCCCTCCAAACTAAATAAATTAAATAAATTTAAAATTGTTACTAAAATTTTATAATTTAGCTCAAGTAATAATGTTAATAATATCGCAATTTTGATCAAATTTTTTTTTAGTAAACTCATGTTGTTTAGAAATGGAACCGAACCATTGACCTTCAGGTTTTCAGCCTGACGCTCTACCACTGAGCTACCTAAACTAGGGTTAATTAATTGAGTAGGAATATTAAAAATACAGAGCAAAGTAAAAATGAAATTCAAAAAAAAACAAAATGCTTTCAATTTAATTGGGTAATTTGATCAAAACGATATCTGGGAACAGTCCCTCTAATAGCAATACCTAATACACAAATAATCAGTGTTTTAACTACTAATACAATATAAAGCAGTAATGGTGGAATTTTGCTTAAATTTATAATAATTATAAACTATAAACAGCAAAACCAAAAACAAAAGAAATAAACATAAATGTTTCGATGAAAGCGAAACCCATTAAAGTTGCATTGAATAATACTTCATTTTCTTCAGGATTTCTTGATAAAGCTAAATTGTAACCTGAGAATAAAATTCCAGTACCTAAAGCACAAAATGCGATAGGAAGCATACAACCACCCATAACTAAAGTTTTTACAGCTAATACTAATAACATGTATACGCTAACAATTAGACGTTATCTCTAGCACGACTTTTTTTTAGCATTTTTTTATATATTCTTATTTTTTTAGAATACAAAAAAGATTTTTTTTCCTCAAAAAACGTTATAAATAAAGAATGAAATAATCTATCTGACAACTTAGTTTTGTTAAAATATTTGCTGTAATAATAAAGTCACTTTAATATTTTTTTAAAATCATTGTGAAACTGAACATATTTTAATTTAAATTGGTACTTTGTCTTTATTTTTTTTTTTAATCTTTTGGGTACTTTTTCGCACTGTATAGTGAACCTAGGTATTAAAGGTGTACAGATCATTCTGATCAAAAAATCAATTGAGTAAAAATAAGGATAATTTTTTGAAAAACTCACCCACTTAAAAAAATTAGAATACTCTGTAAACAGTGGGTTGCTTTTTTTAAAAAAAAAGAAAAAAAGTTGAAAGGTTTTTGACATCTCATTATTGTATTTTAATTTTAAACCTTTATTTAAAATAACATTTGTGAAATTTTGCCTAAAATTAGTAGACTTTATCCTGTAATAAGATAAAAACCGCTTTTTTCTCTTACGTTTAAAAAAACGACGTTTTAAAGGTAAAATTTTCCTATCAAGCTGCTCTATTTGTCAAAAATTTTTTAATCTTCATCGACTTCTTGGAGGTTTTGTGAAACTTTTCAAATTCTACAAACTTAGTTAAGTTGAAATTCCACCTAACAATAAACTTATAAATAAAATGCTGTTAATAAGCGAACTATAAGCAAAAAACGCCTTTAGCGCTATGACGTCAAAAAATAAACTTATTATAAATAAACCACCAACGATAATAAAAATCATCAAAGGGTAATAGAACTGGTTATTGAAAACATAGAGGTATACAAGAAGCAGCAAACTAAAGAATAAAAAGTAAACTAAAAAATAAAAAGTTGTGTAAAAAAAAATAGAAATAAACGGTATTCCCTTATAAACTTCAATTTTAAAAAGTTGTAGAGGCGCGAAGCCTATTTTTAACATTATACTAAATAAGAGAATAACGAATAAGATAGTTTTGTAAGTATTGTTTAAATAAAAGCTTCGACAATTTAAACTATACTCTACAAAATTTAGAAAAAAAAAATCAGTAGATCCGAATAAATAAATTATATTTATCAAAATAAACAAAAATATTGTTGAACTAAAAAATGTTGTTCAGTATTGAAAAAATAAAACATTTATATAATTTTGAGATATATTTTTATCTAAAATATTGTCACTACTTTTTTGATTAGTTTTAGTTCTATTATACCAAATCTTAGACATAATAAATTTGTAAAATATAACAGTAGAGTTAACCTCTAAGACAAAAAACATAGTGAATAGATTATTTGCTAGGAACAGTAAAGGGAAGAAATTATTTAAATTTAATAAAGCAAAAACGTAATCAGTATTGTAACTAATTTTAGAAAATTTTAAAAAGAAGATTAAAATTAAAAATAAAATATTAAACACTAAAATAAAAATAATAATATTTATTGTTAAATTATTAGCATTTAAGTGATCTCAAAGAAATAGTCCAGATACCCCCCGTATGGTCAAAACTAACATAACAAGGGGTATTATATTTAACAAACCCCAATAAATTATAATTGAAAAATGAAATTTTTTATTTACATTGGTTTTTTTTAAATTATCATTTTTGACTGCTTTGATTCTTACAGTGTAAAAATTTTTTTTAAAAAAAAAAAACCAATTTAAAAAAAAAAATCAAAAAAGAGGCGATATTAAATAAAAAGATTCATACTGAAACTCTAACAAAGTAAAATTAAATTTAACAAAGACGGAATGGTGCGGGTGCGCCGGCCCAGCTACGCAGCCTAAAACACGGGCCGGCGCATCCTAATTAAACCAAATAATATTTGATTTAATTAAAAAAAAAAAAGAAGAATTATTTGTAAAAAAAAAAAGAAACCCATCGCTTTGAGGTGAAATTTTACTTCCGCGTAAAACTCTTCTAATTCGCAATTTCTGTACTCTTTAAGGAATTTAGTCAATAATGAGAAGAACAAAGGGCGGTCTCAACAAAACAAAGCGAAAGAAAAAATAATTACAGGGAAGGCTACGTACTTTACTAAAAAAATCAACGCACGCATAAATGTTCCTGAGCATCACAATAAGAACGTTATGTACTCTGCAGTGATTGGGTGGACAAAAGTGTCAATGTCATCGGTATCCTTAGCAAAATGCGTGCTTAGCACTTTTCATCTCTTACGGACAAATTTTGCACATTCGGATAATGAGGCTTTTTTTATTATTAGCAATATAAAAACATCAACGATTAGGGTAGTAAGCTCTCTGGCTAAGTGCCTTAGAGCATTATCCCACATCTGCGAAAAAATGCGATAATTTTTTTTAAAAATATCGAAGTTTTTCGGAAAATTTTTATAAAAACTTATTGTTTTATTGTAGAATTCGTTTACGTTATTTATTTTACTTTTGACAGTGTTTTTGGAGTCATTGATTGCTGCTTTGAGTCCGTTGTAAGTAAACAATAATAATGCTTTTTTGATTTTATTGATTATAGATCAAGAGGGGATCCTTTCAAAAAAACACCGAATTTTTTTAATAAATTTTTTAATTTTTTCTACCATTTTTTTTGGGGGGGGGGGGGGGTTTTTAATATTTTAAAGTTATTTTTTTAGGAAAAGGGGGGAAAAAAAAGAATTTCTATGTAAGAAATAAAACTAATAGATATTTTTTAAATATTTTCTAATTATTTTTTGTGGGGGGGGGGGGTGTCTTCTAATAGATTAAGATTAATCTATTAGGAAAAGAGGGAAAAACAAAGACATTCTATGTAGAGAATAGAACTCATAGTACTGATTATAACTTAACATCCTATAAGCTGCAATAGTTAACGAGAATCTTAGACTCTCGTTTAACATTAAAGTATTATAGTTGATAGTCTTATTATCAGTGCCTTTGTTAGTCAAGGAGTAGCTAGCAACATACTTATCAAGTTTTTGCATAAATTACAAACATAACAATTCTCATTTAAAAACCTCTAAATTTTAAATAATTTTTTATACTGAAAATAAATTTATTACTAGTCAACTATTGAATTTTTTAAAGTAGTTAGACTAATTACACTTGGTTTAAAAAAAATCTTTTAAATTTAAAATAAATTAACGGTTGCGTATGTCGTAATTTGGGGAAACGAAGCGTGTGGTAGCTAGAAATAGTTTAGCTAAAGGGGACACCTCGTTTTTTTTTATTTATCATTATTACCTAATGAGTAAAGTATAGCAAATCTGCTAAGCAGAACTGACCGGTGGTTCAGCTTAAATTAATTAAAGTTAGTCGGTATAAGTTTGATAAAAAACACAAAAATAAGCAAAAGTTTTCAATTAAGACGGGCAACCAGCTTAAGCCGCAAGCCTAGGCCTACAACTTAAGCTGGCCGTAATTAAAACACTGGGTTTTGTTTGGTATTAATTTTTTCAAAATTTATAAATAAATCGGTTATTGTCTAGATAAATCAATCTAGTAGGTCAAGTAAACAATGAAAAATAAAGATTAAAAAAGAAGTATTTACTAAAAATTCGGCAAATACCCACTCTTTCTGTTTTACATGTTGGAAAGCAATTATATAAGTTTTCAATAAATGTTGTAGATAGGTCAACACGCTACGTATTAAAATATAATTTATTCTCTTGGGTGTTAAAATTGGTTGTATTAGTTGATGGGGTTTATTAGTTAAGGGTTTTAAGAAAATTTAATGCCTTAATAACTGAAGTTTTTATCAGAGCTAAAATATCAACAAAAGTCTCATAAGCTTCGATAAAACTACTTAACACAATATAAATAAAATCTCTTACTATATACCTAATGTAGTCTAGTACAACTCGAATCGAAGGAAAATAAACATCAATGAAACTTGATGTCACGAAACAGTATATTATAAACGACCAACTTAGTATGTAGAAAACAAAATTTATTTTTAAAATAAGCTCCCATTCTTTTTTCGTTAATTTAACTTTTTCGTAATTATAGTACAAGTGATGTACACGCATTACAAGTTTGATGGCTTCCGTGATAAAGTAATGTAAAAGCCCGCAAAGCTCAAACATTAAATTTCAACCCGCACAGATTGCAGCTGTAATGTTTTTTACAACTCAAAGTAAAATTTGTCTAACTTTAGATAATATTTGCTTAATCGTAACAAGCAGTTTTCTGAGACATTTGCGAGCGTCCATTACTCTATTTCGGCGAAATTGTTAAAATTAACAGGTCAGTTTATACTTACAGATTTAAGGGGTGCTATGCTAGTATCGCAGTTTTTAAAGAAAAGATGAAGCTGGCTCAGTGTTTTAATTAAAAACACAGTACTTTTATCTGAAATATTTATAGGTTTACCCAAAAATATCTTAAATTTTATCGTAAAATGGTATAACATAAATACTAAATTGTTCTTAGCTAATTTATAACGATAGGGTGCTCTGTTTATAATTATATTTTTTTTTTTTATTTTAGAAAATAAAAAATTTGTTTTGAAGAGATTAAAATGATTTTTTTTGTTATTATGTTTTTTAAAAAGCTCATTAACTACAGCAAAAAAGACGATTATTTGTTTACAAATAATTTGTTTCTTTTTTCTAAAAAAAATTGGCCTGAACGGCGATTGATATCTGAGGGTGTACGTAAGATATGATTTGGATTTGTTCAATTTCTACAAGAATAAATCTGATAACTGAAGTTGAAGAATTTAAAAAGTTTTAATCCTGTATTTAGTTGAATAAAAAAAAATAGGGCTTTTTGCTCCTAAGTAGCTTTGATTTTTAAAGGGAACCCTAACATACTTAAGTTTCATGTGAATTTTTTTTTCTATAAAAAAACAAATTTTTTTTAAAAAAAAGAAATTCATATTCTGCATCTCCGCGAATACAAAATTTTTTTTTAGCCGTACGACTCAACGCAAATTTGTCCCTTTACCTTTACCCATTCGAGCATTCTTAGACTTCTTACTTATAGGGCTATTTTTTTTTAAAAAAAACCAAAGTTTACGCGATTTTTTAAAGTTACGTTTAGCTATGTATTTTTTTTTTAAAACGCGCTTTAATACAGCGTAATAAATTAGTTCGAAGTTGTATCTTTTTTCCATAAAAAATCCTTCCGTACCTCAGCGCAGCTTAGGGAAAACTATGGAACTTGTAAATCTTTTTTTAAATTTAGCGCGCTTTAACTTATCTTGCAAAATAAAAACAAATCTAATAAACTAATTTAAGTTATTTTTTTTAAAATTATCTACTAAAAAAACTTTTTTTTTAAAAAAAAAAAAAATAGAATAAAAATAATACCATTCATAAAATTAAAGAGTAACACTAGCTTGCTTGTTTGAAAAAAAAAATAAAAAAAATTAAGATTATAATAGTTTTGATTATAAACTAAATCGAAATTTTTTAAGAGATTCTTTTTTTTAATAGAAAAAAAATAATCATTTAAATTAAAATATAAAAAATCAAACGTCTGGTAACAAAAATTCATATAATTTGTTAACTTTAAGTGTAAAAAAAAATAGGTACTTACTTCTTTTAATCCACAAAAGTTTACATAAATATACTTCGTTAAAAGTAAAAATAAAAAGATAAAAAAATGGTAATCTCAACGTTTTAATTTACCTAAACACTGTATAAATAAAAAAACTCAAAATTCAACCATAAATAATGGAATAAACTTGCAGTTTAGATTTAAAAATACATATATCAAAAGTAAAAGAATAGGGCTTAAGTTTTTGAATAAATCGATAAGTAAAAATTGCGACGTAAGTAAGGTTAAGTAAAAAAACCAGTAAATAGTTATAAATAAAAAGAGCCAACTAAAGTAGACAAACAATGTGTTTACATCCGGATGGTTTTTTTTAAAGAACGACTTTTTAAAAAAAAAGAAAAAACCAAATAACCAAAAAGATAAAAAAATAAAAGACTCTGTTAATGATGATGTTGTGAAGGCGTGTATAGAATTTACTACGCCTAATTTGGTACTTAAAACTAGTATAATCACCGCTGCCACTAAACTCACGGCAGAGCGAAAACTCGTTAATTGTTGCGATTCTACGTGCAAAAAGACAATTAAAAATAAAAAACTGACTAGTCCTAAAATTTCAACAAAATCCCAACCCCACCAACCATTTCAATTTAGTTCTTGCTGCGCCCACCAACCACCCAAAATTAGTGCTACTAAGGAAAGTAAGCTGATATTTTTTTTAAATCTAAACAACAGGTGAGTTTTTTTGAGTCTTTTTACAAGGAATAAAATTATTATTGAGTAACTACTGTAAAGTAGAAAAGGGTGTATCAGAAAAAGACCGTTTGTGAGTGTACTCGTTAAAGTTCTTAAACTGACTAACGAAAATACTAAATTATAGTTGATTAGTGAGCTGCAATAAAAAATGTTACAGAGTACTAGTAGAAGAGGGTTTAACTTCATCCTCTTAAAAAAAATTAAATCAAATAACATATAAAAAATTAGAAAATATATTGCATTTATGTTCGTGTTTAATATGTTAGTTAAGATTGAGAAATACCAGCTTAACTCTAAAAGTACTATTTTTTTAAGGAGAAATAACAGCACCGCTAAATATAAAAATAAAACTAAAATTTTCTCGTTTGTTCTAGAAAGAAACCAAATCACTAAAATTATTCAAACAAAGTCTGCCAAATTGGTTGTTAATATATATTAATTTTCTTTTTTATTTTTATTTAAAAAGTTTTTCTCTACAAGTACTAATTTTTTTGTTAAACGCCTTTTAATACTTTTTTTTTTTTTTTAGTTTACTTTTGCTAAATGGAAAAGAAGGTTTAGTTACTATTGTAAATTCTGTAGCTTTCTTTAAACTTTTAAAAAAATCAATGAAGTTTTCTAAAAAATACGTATTTACTTTACGTCATTTTTTGAAAACAAATATCAAACAGCCATGACGTAATGCGCTGGTAAGTTTTTTTTTAACATAGTTAAAAGTTAAAAAAAAACCTTTGAACTTCCTTCGATTAGACTTACCGTGTTGTTTGAGTATATTTAAAACAAAGCCGCACGATATACTTTTTATAGTTTCCCTCGATGGATTTAAAAAATTTACAAAAAGCTGGTTTCGTTTTAGATTTCAAATTATGTACAAAGGCTTGTAAACATAATAAAGATTACTAATATAACTAACGTAATCATAATACATATGAACCCTAAAATGCCTTATAAATCGACGCAATAATCTCATCCGCGAAAATCTAAAAGAGAAAAAAAAAAATGAGCTAATATCTTGCGAAGAGTTATATTTCGCCAAATTAAAATTCATTTTTTTTTTCTTCTTTTTTAAAAGTCTTTTTTTTAGTTTTTTTTTTTGTAATCTCCAATTATTAAAAAAAAAAATGGGTGGATAGTAGGATTTGAACCTACAACCTTTAAAATCACAATTTAACACTCTGCCAGTTGAGTTATACCCACCATTTAAAATTGTCAACTTAACGCATTCATTTGCCAATCATAAAATAATGAAAGTAGTATAAAAAATGTAAATAAAAAAAATAAAAAAAACTCTAAATAACCAACAACCATTATATTAAAGAGGAAGGGGAATAAAAACACAAACTCTATGTCGTACAAAATCAAAAAAACACAAAGAAGTGCAAAATTAATATTAAACTGAATATTCACGTCAGTTAGGCTTTTAAAACCACACTCGTAGAATTGTTTTTTTGTGTATTGACTCTTGACTTTGTAAAAATATTCTCCAGCAAAAGTTAAAGCTCAAAAAATTAAACCAAAAATAAGAACGTTTTGTATAAAAAAAAAAAGAACCATGTCACCCACTTAAAGCATTACGCTTTTTTTGTTTTTCTCACATTAAACCTTGAAAACTTTATTTTGTTTAAATAAAGTTTGTTGTGGTTGTCGACTCAGAAATTTAAAGGATTCTTTTTTCTTGAATCTAAGTTTAAAGTTTTGTTGATGTTTTTAAATAAAATTATTAACAAAAAACCCAGGGAGAATTCTAAACCTGCAAGAGCTAATAAAAAAAATGTTGTACACAATAAAAGAATATCGTCATTACAACCACAAAGAAGTACGGTAAAACAGTATAAAATTATTCAAACCAACTCCGAATAAAACAGTAAGGTTAAAAAGTTCGAAGCGTTTAAAAAAAAGAGAAAAAGAGACAATCAAAAAAAAAAAGTTCAAAAATTTACTCAGGTTTGCATAGATTTCAATTTACAATTCAAATTTTTTAAATAAAAACAAATAAATTTAAAGTTCAATAATATTATTTCCTATATAAGATATTCTTTCTTCTAAAATATTATAGTAAACATCTTTCGAGTTTTCGCAGGTAAAATCTTTGCGTAAAGGGTTATACTCCGCTGAGTAATCTAAGAGAATTTTACGGGTATCTCTTTTGTTGTAGTAAACTAAACCGTACATCTCACTTAGTTCTCTTTCACCCCAGTTTGCACTTTTAAAAACTTTGTCTACAGATTCGAAAGCTAAGTTATTTTCAGGTTTTAATATAAAAGTGAGTCTAATTTTTGTATTTAAACAGTAATAATTATAAAATGGCAGTAGTCTTGTTTTTTTTAAAAACAAATCAAATTCACTATTAGGTGAAAAATAATTGAGGGAATCTATCGCCGACATATCGGTTAAAAAAGTTTGCGAACAGCTGAGTTCTTTTTTTAAGATATAGTTCATAGGCTTAAACCACTCCGCAGGTAAAAAAATGTAGTAATGATTCGGCGTGTTAGTTTCCGAAGTTCAAATGACGGGTTTAATTTTTTCTAAGATACAAAATAGTTGTAAAGGAAGTTTTTGCTTCAAAAACATTTACCAGTTTAACATTTTTATTTTAAATAGCAGCTCCGAAACAAAAGAAAAGTCTTAGGTTAAGAAGGTTTAAAGTTCTAAAAACTAAGTTAAAGAAAAAAAAATCTAATATTTTGGCAACGAGGTCAGTATTTTGATTTTAGTATACTTAAATTAGCTGGCTATTTTTCTATGATGTCAGTTAGTTTTCATGAAGTACACTCTTTATTAGGTTTTTATTCGTTATTAATTGTTGTGAACCAACTCATAAGTGGAACAATGCTATCATTCAGTTTAGTCCCAGAATCTTTGATGATTCCTTTAGTTCGTGATGAGGAGGATATGGAGAATCTTTGAGCTGATGATTTTTTTTGATTACATGAAAGAGGGGTAGATTTGTTATTTATTTTTTCCTGAATTCATTTATTTCGTAAATTGTACTTAAATGTTGTTGAGTACGAACAAGAAGCCGCGTGGAAAAGTGGAATTTTTACTTTTTTAATTTTTCAAGTTGTAGTTTTTTTAGGTTTAGTTTTATGTTGTACACACTTAAGTGATATTACACTAACTATCGCCGCAAATATTTTACACACTTTCTTCGCGTTTAAAGGTAAAGCTTATTGGTGATTATTTACAGATAAACAACTAAACACCGATACGATTATTAGATTAGCTTACGCTCATTATGTGGCAGCCTTTTTTATGTTTTATTTAGCAATTCTTCATGGTGTAGATATGCATCATGATTGAAAAAACGAGTACGCTTACGACGGTATTGAGACTGAATTAAGTTGATTTGATGAAGCTTTAAGTAGTGAGTTAGCAGGTACAATTGACGTTTTATTAATTGTTGGTTTTTTCTGCTACTTATGATTCCCAGAACCGGAAGCTTTAACCTATGAAATATTTATGTGAGGTGATATTGGTTTTGTTACCGATGTTCGTTTTTACGGAGTTGCTCCGCACTGATATTTTAGACCTTTCATGGCATGATTGATTGCATGTCCTCATCACAAAACAGGTATATTCGGTTTTGCTGTATTTTTTGGTGCCTTATTTTACCAACCAGTGATTAACGGAAAAAACGAACAGTTAAATTTTTTAAAAAAGACATTAACATTTTTTAGATTTAAATTTAAAAAAAACAGCTTTTTTAAAGGTTTCAGTTATAACATTGAGTTGAACTTAGGTTACCAATTACTCTTTTTTATGTTTATTATGTGTACACTATACACGTCTTCTTGCTTACCTTACGGTAAATTCTACAATCGTATTGGAGGTAATATCGGATTATTATTCGCGTATATGTTCATGTTTAGTTACTTAGTGTTTCCTTTCTTTAAATCTTCTGTTTTAATCGACGCCAATGTTTTTTATTTTTTCCGTCGTGCAAAATTTTTAAAACATAACTAATGATCAGCGAAATTATTTTTTATAACGACCATATTATTTCGTTAATACAAGATTTGGATTTTTTTGTGTATAACTCTTTACAATTTTTTAAGAATTTTTTACACAGTTTTTAACGAATAAGGTTTATCTTATATAAGGAATAATATTATTGTTGAAAATTTTTAAAGATATAGTTATCTTATATAAGGAATAATATTATTTAAATTAGTAATTATAAAATAATTAAAATATTAACGTCTATGAATCAAAACAAGCAAAATTTTGTTTATTTTATCAAATTAATTGGTATTTATAGTCTGTTTGCCTGAGTAGGTATGATTTTAGTAGTGCACCACTCAATGAGTTTAAGCACGATTAATTTTATGCAGCACTTATTGGGGTATAAGATTATTAACCCCATCGACGCAGTTTTCGGGGCTTTTTTTTCCGGAACAAACTTCGACTTAACTTCTCTTATTGATTATAAATTGAGTAATTTAGTTTTAAACAAGGATGCATTAATTAAAATCGACTCTAGTATGGAGGTGCCGACTTTTGTTTATTTTGGGTTTTTTTTTTTTATGACAACAAGCCTGAGTTTTGTTTTTTTTAACTATTTAGGTTTGTACGGAGTATTTTCTTTAAATATGTTAAGTTTATTTTTGTTTTGAGGCTCCCTGCTTCCCCATTTTAACGATATTATGCTCTACAACATTAAGTACAAAGTAATTGTGGGTAAATGATTTTATTTAAGTCCAAATTATGTCGTTAATTTCGATTTTTTAATCGACAAGGTTGCTTTTAGTTTCACATTTTTGACCGTTTCCATAGCCTTTTTTGTCTATTGTTACGCATTCTCTTATTTTCGCTACGAGCCTTTAGTTGAGCGGTTGCTGTTATTTCTATGTTCGTTCGTTTTAAGTATGGTTTTTTTGGTTAATTCTGGAAACTTAATTATGATGTTTTTAGGGTGAGAGCTTATTGGGCTAACTTCTTTTTTTTTGATTAATTTTTGAGTTACTAGAGTAGGTACGCTAAAAGCCGCGTTTAAGGCGTACGTTTTTAATAAAATTAGCGATGTTTTCTTTTTTTTTTTCATACTGGTTATTTTTTTGGTATTATATGACGTAGATGTCTCTGTAGTTAATAGCCAAGTACCGAAGTTAGTCGCTTTTAAGATTTGCTTTTTCTCTTACGAGCTAAACTTAATTGAATTTTCTAGTTTTTTATTAACCTCGTGTGCATTTATTAAATCAGCTCAGATAGGAGCTCATTTATGATTGCCGGATTCTATGGAAGCGCCGGTACCTGCGTCCGCATTAATCCACTCCGCAACTTTAGTGTCGGCTGGTATTTACCTAATGTTAAGATTTCACCCATTAATGGAGAACTCTACGTACTGCAGGGTAGTTGTACCTCTAGTGGGTTCGTTAACGGCGGTATATGGTGGTATGGTAGCTGCGTTTCAATCTGATATTAAAAGAATTCTTGCGTACTCGACAATTAGTCATTGTGGATTTTTAATGACTTTGACAGCGTTCTACTCTAACGAAGTGGTGATTTTTTATCTATATGTTCATGGTTTTTTTAAGGCTACAGTATTTTTAAATGTAGGTAATGTTATTAGATTTAGTAAAAATTACCAAGATTTTAGGCGGATGGGTAATTTTCATAAACATTTACCCTTTGATTGTTTTTTAAGTTTTTTCTGCTTGTTTAATTTGGCCGGTTTACCTTACTCATTAGGTTTTTTTATGAAACACTTATTTTTTTTAGTGGTTAACCAAAGTTTATATTTTTATATTTTCGTTTTTTTAAATGTTTTTTTTGGCGCTCTTTTCGGTTTATTTTACTCTTATAGATTATTTTATAATGTATTTTTCGATTTTAAAAAATCTAGAAAAGCTATCTATATTCAAACAAATAACACTGTTTTGGACGATAAATTCTTCTCAAATACCAGCCTAGCGTCAAACATCGCTATTTTAAGTTTATTTACCGTTGCGTACATCAGCATTATCTATCTATATTTAATTTTTTCTGACGTTTCGAATAATTATTCTGATTTTGATAACTTTTTAACAAATACAACTTTTTATACAAAAAACAACACCAATTTAAATAAAGCACTCAATAGCGCCTTCATAAACTGAGTTGTAATTTTTTTGGGCGTTACAATTATATTTTCAAAATTTAGAAAACAACCTACAAATTATAATCACTTCCAACAATTTTTTGATCTAATTTTATTTTCTATATTTTTTTATTTTTCTTATGTACTATTAAGCTACTAAATAAGTAATTAGCGTTTGTTAATTTGTTGGTTATCACCGACTACTTATAATTAATTAATTAAAGTACTTTTCTATGTGGGGAAATATTTCGACAGAAGTAAGTTACATGAATAATTTTAATCTTGGATTTCAAAACACAACATCCGATGTTCTAATACACTTAGCGCAGTGACAGTATTGGTGATGATTTTGATTTTCTTTTGTCTGAGTTCTTTATTATTTACTTATTGCGAGGACTGTAAGACATAGACTACTCAAGTTCAGACCACGCTTAGCCACTACGTTTAGACCTCATGGTAAATGGGGAGATTTACTAACTTGTTTAATCCCGTCAATATGATGTGTGAATATTTTAATTAATTCTAATTTTATTTTAAAACTACTAGAGTGACAAAACGAGTCTAGCTTGTTTACAATTCGTATTAGAGGTAGACAATGGTACTGAGTTTATAAATTTGAATTAAAAACTTTTACGGATGTTTTATCTGCACCTAAAAATGTTGGGCATAATCATTGACAATTAAGCACACCGAATGACGTTCAAAAAGCTGATGATTATTTGAAAATTTTAAGAATGCGTGCACAAAACAGGTGATTAAAAACTTACTGAAACGATACCCTAAAAAAAAACGCGAAATTATCAAAAAGTCATAATATATCTTCTTACGAGCAGTTTAAGTTAAAAAACGAAAATTTAAAAGACACTATCCTATTCAAGGAAAAAGTTAACAATTTTAGATTTAACAATATGGCTTCCGATAATTATTTATCTAGTAACCCCGAAATAAATGATTATTTATTTGATAACTTTTCTAAAAAAAAGATTATTAACTCGTCAGAGGACAATTATTTTACTCGCGTTAAAATAAAGAAAAAAAATTTGGACAAAAATGTTTCTATTAATTTTAGCAGCAACAAGTTATTATCTTTTAATGACGATTGGGGTAACTTTTTTAAAAAACAATTTGATTTTAAAAGAAAAACTCAAAACTTTTTTTTTAAAAAAGTATGATTAAACGAGTTTCTAGATTCTAATAAAATAAAAATTTTTCGTTTTTCTGATTTTTTTGAAAATAACGCAGTAGTTAAAAGAGGTTTTGGTTCTCACAGCCCATTAAGAATTATAAAAAATACCTTTATAACTAATAATAATACTTATGATCCTAATTTCAATGAAAATTTCGAACTTTTAAGATTTAGATTTAACGATAACAATATCAGCGTAAACCCTAAATTACCTAATAATAATCAGTACTTAACTTTAAAGCAAAAAAGATACAGTTTAAAAGGAAAAATTAATGCAAAAAATTTAGATGTATTTGATTATGAATTAGCTAGGGAAAAAAAACTTAGATGAACTCCTAGACTTAAAGATAATCAACATTTTATTGATAGCCCTCAAAATGCTACGAGAGATTACAGATTGTTAAAAAAAAATAAAGTAAGACAAGAAGTATTTCCTGTACAACTAAACCGTAGGTTACTAAGAACTAAAAGAACATTAGTCCTACCCGCTCATGTCAATTTAACAGCCATCACTAATTCTTACGATGTTGTACATTCTTGATTTATACCGGGTTTAGGTTTAAAATTTGATTGTGTTCCAGGAAGAACCACCCATCACACTTTTTTTGTTGAAAATGTTGGATTTTATTACGGACAATGCGCCGAAATTTGTGGTAGATATCACCACCACATGCCTATCAGAGTTTGTGCGCTACCTTTTGAGCATTTCTTAGTGTGGTGAAATTCATTCGGTTTACCAAAATTACTTTATACAAATAATCAAAAAAAATTTTCTAGTGCTTATGGTTTTAGAAAATATGTTTGGTAGTCGTTAGTAACTTTTTATTAAAAATTAGGATGTAAAAATTTAAACTAGTTGAGTGTGATTTTAGCTTGGAATTAATGCTAACTGAACACATAACACATGCAAGTTAAACATAAATAAATGATTTATTTATGTAGCGTAAGGGTGAGTAACTCGTGATTAGTGCCGTAAACCCTCCTTAGATGGAAGGTAGTGAACGTTATTATCTTTTTTTTAAACAATGTGATGTTATTTAAGTTATTTAAAGTTTCTTTTTAGTTTTTTACGGTTTAGAGGTCTAGTTGCGTGGGATTAGATTTTGGTGATAAGTCGGCGATCCTTAGTTGATTTGAGAGAAGAATCAGCCACATACGGGTATGAGAAAGACCCTACCTATTCGGCAGCAGTGAGGAATTTTAGGCAATGTGCGGAAGCATGACCTAGTGAATCAGTGGAGGTGATGAAGGCTATGGCAGCTGTAAAGCTTGTGCGTGGAATAGAATAATAGTTAATTCTAAAGAGAAACCATGGCCAATACATGTGCCAGCAGCCGCGGTAATACATGAGTGGTGAGCATTATTCGCATTAATTGGGCGTATAGGATGCGTAGACAGCTATGTAAATTTCCTTTAACTACATTAGTATAATAGGATCTAATGGAATATACGTAGCTTGAATAATTAATAGGCGGACGGACCTAGTAAACTAGTGATAAAATGCTGAGAGTTTATTAGTACCCCCGAAAGTGTAGACAGTTTACCATTAATTATTGACGTTGAGGCATGAAAGTATAGTTAACGACGAGGATTAGAAACCCTACTAGTCTATACCGTAAAAGATGAGTATTCAATTTTTTTTTAAAGAATTTGAGTTAACACGTTAAATACTCCGCCTGGGGAGTACAGTCGCAAGATTTGAACTTAACAAAATTGGCGGGAATTTGCTCAAACGGTGGAACATGTGGTTTAATGCGATAATCCGCGAAAAATCTTACCAGTATTTATTGTTTCTCTTTATGCTGCAGGTAGCGTTTATGGATAAGAGAAACAAGTTAGAGTTGCATGGCTGTCGTCAGTTCGTACCGTGTGGTGTAGAATTAAGTTTTGTTACGAACGCAACCCTCAAAATTCAGTTTTAAAAATAAATTTTTTCTGGATGAGCTCTTTATGACAGTTATATCTTTTAACTATTAGAGTGAAATAAGAGGCTAAAGTCAAGTCCTTATGACCTTCGTATACTGGGCTACACACGTGTTACAAGAATAAAAACAAAGAGTTACAAAAGTGCAAACTGGAGTGAAGCTCTAAAATTTATTTAAGTGCAGATTGTTTTCTGAAACTTGAAAACATGAAGATGAAATCGTTAGTAATTGTGCATTAGTACGGCACAGTGAATGAAAAATCAAATTTTGCACACACCGCCCATCACGCTCGAAAAATGATTGTCGCTGGAAGGAGGATGGTTTTTTGAGTCGATAAATTTATTTAAAGAATGTGCATATACTTTAGTTCATGTGAGCTGATTTTGTATGTATCAGAAAAAAGATTAACTTTGAATGCGCCCTTGGTGATTTGAGTGAAGTTGACACAAGGTACTGGTAGGGGAACCTGTTGGTGGATTATGTTTATTTTTTTTTAAAACTTAAATTTCGGCTAGACTAACTAGCCTTCGTAATGAATTTATTTGATTTTTATCTTTACACAAATTTAGAAGATGTGTTAGTTTTAATTTTTTTATACAATTTTGTAAAAATTGTTATAGTTTGTTTATTTAACGAAATTTTATGAAGTTCGCAAATATTCAATAAAAAACATCACAATAATAATGACTCTTTTAAATTACGCTTTTATTATGAATCTTTTTTAAAATTAAGAACTTCATCTAAAAATTTTATTTTTTTTAATGTAATTACAAAATAAAATTTAACTTTACGCCTTTTACTTGAATTAATACTCCGTAAAGTTGACAATAATTCATAAAATTTTTATTAATAATCTAAATAATCTAATTAAATATTATACGCACGATGACCAAAGTGGTAGTTTTAATCTAAAAGAAAGAAAACGTAATTTTAATTTATTTGTGTTTGCTAGCAGTTCTCTTGATAAATATAATACGCATAAAGCAAATACAGACAAGAATTATAATTACTATTTAGATAATTGTTTTTATTTAAATAATTTTAAGAATTTTTCTATCGACAATGTTTTGTATTTTCTTTGTGTACAACACATAATGTTGAATAACGATTTTGATTTAACTTATAAAAAAACTTTTTTTAAAAAAAGAATTTTTGTTGGTATGTTAAATTTAAACGCTAATTGGTACAAAAAATTAAGTAAAAAAAATAGTAAAAAATTAAAAAAAAACATAATTTTTTTAAAAAACTTAATAAACAAACCATCTAATGAGGAAGCTTTACTAACTTTAAATTTATTCGAGAAGTTTAAAATTATGTTTTTAAGAAAAAATAAAATTTTTAATAAAGGTAGATACTCTCGAAATCGTCAAATATATCGTACTGGTGTTTATATGATTTTATGGTTAAATATATTAGTAATCGTCAGTATTTACTTTCTCTTTTATAGATTTGTATTTAATTTTGGTATGATTTGAATAATTTTTTTTTTATTCGTTAGTAGTTTTTTTTTCTCAAGATTTACGCAAAATAGCAATTTCTCGCCTAAGTTTTTTCTATATAAAGTTTACCACCTAATAAAATGATTATACATGTTTGCTTGATCTTTTATAAGTAACGTATTTAAAATTAGTTAAATTAATTATTATGTATACTCGCGTTTAAGGTACTACTTGCTATTCGTATACATAAGGGAATAGTTTAGAGGTAAAACTGCGGTCTTCAAAATCGCTGTCGTGGGTTCGATCCCTGCTTCCCTTGGTAGTAACGTCTACCTAGAGTTGTTTTATTTTGCTAAAGAATACGTTTAATGTTTTAGTTATTATTTTTAAGAACACTCGAAGTGATTTTGAGTACTTTGTTAGAAACGAAAAACAAAGTAATTTTTTAGTTTTAGGTAAAAGAGCTTTATTATTAAAAGAGCTTAAATCAGACATAAGCCTTTCTAATTATTTAATTTTCAAATTGATGACATTTAATTACAAAGAAAATTTTTTTAACATAACAAAAAACAGAATTAATTTACGCTCCGGTCAATTAAAAAACTCTTACTTATTTTTTAAGAGTGATAAATTAAACCAAAAAACTGGCATATCTCTTTGAGGTGGGTTAATTTTTTTTTGAAAAGCTTTGCAGTATTGATTTTTAGGTTTATTTTTGGCTTTAGTTTGTACTTATTATCTTTGCGTTATAAAATTATTACCTTTTACTAAAATATTCTTTAATTGAATTATGTTGTCAATGTTTCTTTATTGGATGCTGTCGGGTTTTGTTTTTTTCACTAAAAAGTACAATTTTACAAAATTCACTTCCGCAATTCAAAGATTTTGAAAACGGTCATACATAGTTTTTTGACTAATTGAAACTTCATTATTTTTAGTTTTTTTTTACTTAACCATAAATGCAAGTGCGGAACCTTATAATTTTTATGACGCAGTTGGTTTTTATAAACAGCATTTGTTTTCCTGAAGATCCTTTTTTTTGAAAAATATACTAATAATTGTATTAATTATACTTAGTTATTTTTTGATTGTTTTAACAAAATGAGAACAGTTCAATAAAATACAGATATTACTATTACCTATGACTTTATTAATAATATACATAGCGTGATTAGAGACTTACCAAGTCTACCATTTATTGCATTTTTACGGATCTTTAAATTGAGTTTATGACGTAGACGAGCGATTATGAAACTTAGAGGTAGAATTTAAGCGAACACGTATCGCTAACCATTACGTGACTATATGTTTTTTAGCGAAATATTTTCACATTTTGTTTATATTGGTTTTCTGATTATTTTCTGTTTTACGTTTTTTAGAAAAAAAAAGATTAAGCTACCCTTTGTTATCCGCTAATGTGCAAAATTTTATTTTTCTTTATATGATGAGTTGATTGTATATGTACCCTTGATTCAAATTTTACACTAGAAGATATTTAGATTATTCTTTTAATGATTTAAATGTAACTACGCATAATTTAGCATTTAAGATTTTTTTTTCAGACTTAAATTTATACTTATCTGTTATATTTGATGGAGTATTTGACCCATTAAAAAAAAATCTAATTTTTTTTGAAGACGCTGCGTTTTTTTATTGACATGAAAACAGCGTCATCGTGCACAACTCTCAATTCATTAGACATGCATTGAGAGATGTGTTAATTAACAAACTTTCGTAATTTATATAATGTTTAACAAATTCGTTTACAATTTAAAACTTAATAAACCGCAAATGTTCTTAAAAAAAAAAAAAATAAATCTAACCTATAAAGCAATATTTTCTAATATAAGACTTTACAAGTCGTTTAAAAAAAAAAACCCTTCTTTCTTTTTAACTAAAAAATACCGCACCTCTCTCTTCAAAATAATTTGCGCAAAAAAAAAAACAAATAATGACGAAAACATGACGTACGACCAATACATGAAAAGCATTTGAAGAAATATAAATAAACCAAGTAAGTTTTATAAATTTTTAGATTACCGCAGTACTTGGTCGTTATCTAAAGCAAACGCTGAGAAAAAATTCGATTTTAAAATAAGAAAAATAAATTGTTTTTTTTGAAGTATTTCAAATATTAAAAATGTCGGTATTTATAACACACAAAAAATTAAAAAATCTTTTTATTTAGATTTCCAAAATAACGTTTATAAAAAAATTAGATTTGAAAAACGTAAAACTTTAGATTTATTATTAGACAGATTTAAAGCGAGAAATTTTTGAGAAAATCAAAAAAAAACTTTTTTACATAATTTTGATTGAAAATTCAAAAATTGTTTTACTAAAAAAATTCAAGCGAAAAAAAATAACATACTCAAAAAACAACAACCACCGATGGTCAATTACACACACTTCGGCAAAAAAAAAATCATTAATTGCGACAATAATGTGATGTTTCTATTTAAACCAGCTTCGTCCCTTTACTCTAAGTTCAAATTAAAAATTGATTACTTCAATATAAATATAAAACTAAAATTGAAATTTTTAGAATACAGATTAGTAAAGAAACAAAACAGGGGTTTATCTATAACTGCCGCACTTAAATTTTTAAATAAAAAAACATATGAAATACTTACAGCTACGCTTATTCTTAATCTAAAAATTAAAAAAGAAATTTTTTTAATCAAACAAGACTTGAAAAAATTTTTTAAAAAAAAAAATAAATATTATAAAGAAACAAATAAAAACCTCTATAAAACTAAAAACCTCTATTACCTTTCTAAAATCCAGCTCTGATTATTTTTACTTTTTATGTGGGCACTTTTAGAGATTAACAATTTTTTACAAAACTACGAATTTGTAGATTTTAATTCATTTTTAATTCAGCATTTAATAACTCAAAAATTTTTTTTATTTGTATTATATCTTTTATTTTGCTTAGTTTTTTTTAAAAAAGTTTATTTAAGTAAAGACCTAAAAAAAAAAATTAACAATTTTTTTAAAAAAATTATTTACAATTTTTTTATACCAGAAGAAGAGAAAAAAATTAATGACTATATTAAAAGTATAGAAGACCGCCCGAGTTTTTCAAATCATTATGACTCTTTTTTGTACTTTTACTATTTCAGAACTTGTTTTAAAAAAACACCTAAAACAATATTAGCTGAAATTAGAGAGCTGCGAGATTTAGAAAATGCGATAAATAATTTACATCTTAAATACGATGACGATGAAATTAAAGATGATATATCTGATTTACTTGAAAACGAGGATGATGAGGAAGAGGAAGAAGAAGATAATAAAAATAAATATGAGAAAATATTACTTAGTTATGAGGATAGTATTAAAGTTATTTTAGATAAGCTAGAGTTAGAGTTAGCAATAGTAAGATTTGAAGAATTTTTATTAAAATTTAAAAAAAATTTAATTTTTTTTAAATATTTAAAAAAATTAAACAAATTAAAAAAAAATCTTTACGATTTTAATAGTATTCAATTTAAAAAAAAAAAATCTTTATTACTCGAACTACTAAGATTAAAAAAAAATTTTATTGTAGACTTATTAAGATTTTTGGTATCTAATCTATTTGAGTATCGAAGTAATAAAAACAAAATAAAACAACTCTTAAATTTAATAAAAGTGAGTAAACTGATTAAATTTAACCTAGAAAACAACTTCTTTGCACAAAATAACCCGCTTTACGATAGCACTAGAGCACTTAGTTTTAAAATTTTTAAAAAATTAAATTCGCACCTTACAAAAAAAAAAAAATATTTGATTTTAAAAAAATTATCAATTTTAAGAAAAAAATATTATTGTAAAGGTAGTAACGACGCGTTACCTATAAGTGTAAATGTGCATTTAAATTATTTTTATTTTTTTGATAAATACGCAACCCTCTTAACAAGCTTAAATCCTTATACTATCGCACACAGAATAAATTTAGCAGAAAATTTTAAAAAAAATAAATTTTTGTTTAAGAAAATAAACAAAAAATCACTGTTTTTAAATTTTTTAGATTTTAAAAGCAAATTTAATATAAAAAAAAATCCTTTTAAGTTTAATTTTAAGCTTGCGAGTTTAGAAAAACCTGTATTAAAGATAACTAAAACAAATTTAAAAGTAGTCGAAAAAGTTCTTTTAAACCCGGAACCGTGCAAAGCTAAATCTATTTTTGATTTTAAAAGATTTAAAAAGTATATAATAAAAACATTTGATTTGACGTTTTTAATACAAAAAAACTGAGGACCCTTGTATTAAAAACATCAGTAAAGCACCTAGAGTAACACCTATTCTGATGCTTTTAACATTATGCTGTTTATTTTATTATTTAATTTTTTTAGAAAGAATTTTTTTTGCTTACGAATTTGATTTATCAATACGAAATTCAATAAATTTTAAATATAAGCGTAGTTTGTTTACTAACTTGGATCATTATAGTATTTTAACGTTGTATTTACAAGTATTAGTAGACGTGGTTATTTTAATAATTACATTTATTTATTGATTAAATTTTACTAAATTAAATAATAACATAATCTATAAAAAATTTAGTGTGTGGGTGTACAGTTACTATGTAATTTTATTGATTAGTTGACTTCAATATTTTTTTTTTATGTGCGAGTATTTAGGGATAATGTTAAACATAAAGTTGTTTATCTATTTACTTGAATTTTTTTATAGTTTCAAACTTTTTTTACTTTTTAATGTCGAGAGGTATGTAGCGGATCATACCGTATTTAATTCTTACGCGTTATTTTTACTAAACTTAATTATTCTTTTTTTTGAAACTATAAATTTTGCGATCAACATCTATTTTTCTGTTATAATAAATTTGTTAGAGGTGTTTATGCGATATCTCGAGCTAGACTATTTTGAGCAACTTCCAACTTTTTATTTTAATTCCCCATATTCAGAAAAAACTATTGAAGCTCTCGAAGCCTTTATGTCTGTTTGAGAGTGCTTACGTCATTTTATTCGCTTGATTCGTACACTTCCTCAATTAGTTTTTTATTCATTCGCTCCGGAAATAATTATAAAAAATGACATATCAACTTGTCAACATTATGTTTTATTACTAGATAATTTTTTCGAAAATTTTTTTAATGATAGTTATTTAAACGTATCGAAAAATAATTTTTTCAAAACAAACTATCCTTTATTAAATTTCAAAGACAAGTTTATAGATAATGAAAAATTTTTGACTACACCCTTTAAACCGTTTTTTGAAATCAATGGCTCTACCTTGACTTCTTTCTTTGAGTGAGTTATACAAAAAAAATTTAAAGAAAATAGTGCATGATCTTTAGATTTAAACTTTAACGGTTCTAAATTATCCGAAAACAATCTTACTGAGTTTGTCTCTACTTTTGATCTACAGTTTTACGACTTTAACCGAATTAAAGAAAAAAACTTAGTCGAAATAAATAGTAAACATTTTTCTAATAAATATAGAATAACAAATACCACCAACGATATAATAAACAATTTTATGAGCTCAGTGTCAGAATTAAATTTTATCGACTATTGTAAAAATAAAAATTTGTTTATATTTAGTTTTGAAAAAAATTTACCTACTTATTTTGTAGATTTGAATTTACTTAAAAATTCAAATACGCAAAAACTTTTTAACCTAAAAAGTGATTTCACTCGATATTTTCTCTCTGAAATTATAAATAATGACTTAATATTTTTTATAAATGACCAAAATTTAAAGTCTGCAAGTTTAATTCAAAACAAGCACGTAGATAAGTTTAATATAGGTATTTTAAAAAAATTTGATATTGATTTAATTATTGATTTTAATAATTACCCAAGTATGGACAGTAAATTAAATAACTATTTTAAAGATTTTACACTAAATAACTTTAAAGATAGCTCGGCATTTATTGGGGATAGTTTATTTGCTAATATTTTAAATGAATTTTCTTTAGAATTATTAAAGATAAATTGCTTAAGTCATAACAATATAGTGTCAGATTCTGAGTTAACTAATTTTTTATCAAAATTACTAGAAATAAAAAAAAATGTGGATTTTTTTTTAAAAAA
>Ga0247590_1000006_pt1 | contig 23960 bp, 28 predicted proteins | sample 51RmetaT_FD_186100 | JGI IMG/M metagenome (GOLD analysis project Ga0247590, IMG submission 186100) | Metatranscriptome of seawater microbial communities from Monterey Bay, California, United States - 51R (Metagenome Metatranscriptome) | ecosystem: Environmental > Aquatic > Marine > Coastal...
CCATATACGAAATAATAAAACAATCCACGATCTGCAAATACATTGGCCAAATCAATAGCCCAATTAGTCTCGGATGGAGAGCTCGCAATGGCCGCACCCAATGTCCTAAGAAGTTGAGCTGGAAACATTAAAATTGCACTTGCAAATATAACCGGCATTACACCGGCATAATTCACTTTCAACGGCAAAAAAGAACTTTGACCACCAAAAACTTTCCGGCCAACCATTCGTTTGGCATATTGGACAGGTATTTTTCGTTGTGCTTGAGTAACTGCTATTATACCACCTACAACAGCTAAGAATAAACCTACCATAAGTAGAGCTTTCACGATAACCATATTATCACCAGCAGGTGCTAGAAAAACTAATGCATAAGCGTCTGCAAGTGCTTTAGGTAAATCAGATAAAATACCTACTGTGATAAGTAATGATATCCCATTGCCTATTCCTCGTTGAGTAATCTGCTCACCTAACCACATCAAAATAAGAGAGCCCGTTGTAAGAAAAATTACAGATGTCGCAAGAAAGGAAAAGGAAGAAGAAGCAACGACAATTTCGCCCAAGGGCTTACCATCAAGTCCAATCTCATTGGGATTAAAACCTTGTATTAGACTACCAGGGCTATTTTGCAAAGCAATTGCCAATAACAAACCTTGAATTAAACAAATTACGATCGTTAAATAGCGAGTATATTGGGATATCTTTTGTCGACCCGGTTCACCTTCTTGTTGCAATCTAGCAAGCTGAGGAAAGACAGCACCCATTAATTGCATAATAATTGAGGCACTGATGTAAGGCATGATTCCAAGTGCAAACAATGCACCGTTAAGCAATGCACCGCCCGTGAACATATTATAAAAGCCTAAAATATCATTACCTTCAGATTCGCTACGAGTTTGCTCCCGGAGCTCAAAAAACTCTTTTATAGGAGATGGGTCGACGCCGGGAAGGGGAATGTTAGCCCCAACCCGTGCGATAAAAAGTAGAGCTAAGGTAAAAAATATTTTTTGCCTTAGTTCAGGAATCTTTAAACAATTTGTGAATGCTGAAAGCATAAATTTTACTTAGATATAGTACCTCCAGCAGCTTCTATTTTAAGAACAGCCGACTTTGAGAGGGTTGGGATTTCTACGGTATAAGCTTTGCTTACTTCTCCAGTTCCTAATATCTTAACCTGAGTGGTATTTGGTCTTATAAGTCCAGCCTGTTTTAATGAATCAAGGTTAACTTTATCACCAGTTATCTTTTCAAGTTCATAAAGATTGACAGTTGCAATATCTATCTGAAATCTCGTGCGCTTGAAACCCCGTTGCGGTAACTTTCTAAATAATGGCATCTGACCACCCTCGAAACCAGCACGCAAGGAATATCCTGACCTAGAGCCAGCACCTTTATGGCCACGACCAGAAGTTTTTCCGTGTCCATTACCTTCGCCTCTTCCAATACATCTTTTAGATCTGTTAGCACCTGCAGGTATTTGATTTTCTTTCATAAAAAATGATTTATTTATCAGTATTTAAAACAGTTGGTTCAGATACGACATCCATGTATGAGGGTCCCTTGACTTCTTCTCCACGTATTTTGGATATTGTTTGAGCTGTACGCAACTTAGACAGCCCGTTAATGGTAGCTGAAACAACAGAAAGTTGATTATTTGATCCAAGTGATTTTGATAAGATATTTCTAACACCTGCAGCTTCAACAACAGCACGAACTCCACCACCAGCAATAATTCCGGTACCCTGTCTAGCAGGCTTTAATAAAACCTTACCTCCATCAAAGCTTCCAAGAATTGTATGCGGTATTGTATCGCCGTAAACCGCAACAGTTTTCATTGCCTTTTTTGCTTGGTCCGTGCCTTTACGAATCGCATCTGGTACCATTTGGGCTTTTCCGTAGCCAAAACCAACTTTTCCGTTTTGATCACCAACTACAACAAGTGCAGCAAAGCTAAATCGTCTACCTCCCTTGACAACTTTAGCACATCTATTGATATGAACCACTTTTTCAAAAAGTTCGGGTTCATCTGAAGACTCATCTTGAGGTTTTTTGTTATTTTTCTTGGGATAACTCATGAATTTTAAAATTTTAATCCTTGTTCTCTAAGGGAATCGGCAAAGGCTTTAACGCAACCATGGTATTTTCTACCTGAGCGATCAAATACTATAGATTCCAAACCAGATGCTTTAATTTTTTCACCAAAGGCTGAACCTAAATTCTTAGAACCATCTACATTCGGCAGAAGCTTTTTAAAATCTGCGTGAGTTGTGGCCAAAGACAATAAAGTATGGCCTTTTGAATCGTCTATACACTGAGCGTGAATGTTTTTGTTGGTGAAGCGAACAGCAACTCTAGGTCTTTCTGCTGTACCAACCACTTTTTTACGTATACGCCAACGACGTTTTTGTACTAATTCTTTTTTCTTAGAAAGTTTCATATTAGGCTGATTTTTTTACCTTCTTTTCGGCGAACATATTCACCCAGGATTCGGACACCTTTACCCTTGTAAGGTTCTACAGGATAAAACTTTTTGATTTCAGCTGCAAGTTGACCAACTTTTTGTTTATCGGCACCTTCAACATGAATTTTTACATTGTCAGCAACAGTCACAGTTACGCCTTCAGGGATGTCATGGAGAATCGGATGCGAATATCCCAATTCTAAATCGATTTGAGTACCCTTTACAGTAGCTCGAAAACCTACACCTTCAATTAGTAGATCTTTACTAAAAGGTTTAACTACGCCTTCAACCATATTAGCAATAATCGAGCGAGCGGTACCGTAGTTTGCTTGAGCTGAACGTGATTTATCAGCAGGGCTAATAACAACAGAGTCGTCTTTTTTTGTTATGACTGCAAGGGAAGAAAATTCTTTATCCAATTCACCTTTGGGTCCTTTTACTCGAACATTTTGACCACTTATTGAAACCTCAACTTCAGAAGGTATCTTAACAGGGACTTTTCCAATTCTACTCATATCAATTAGTGTATAATAGTTACCAAACGCTGCAGAGAATTTCTCCACCTAGTTTATTTTTTCTGGCTGTCTTGTCATCAACAATACCGCTTGGAGTACTAAGTATTGAAATACCCAATCCACCAAGTACTCTAGGAATGTCCCTGTAACCACAATATGAACGTCTGCCCGGTGTACTTACACGGTTAATCCCGCGAATTGCATGCTCACCTTCGATATATTTCAAAGTAATCTCGATGTTCTTGTGTCCACTTTCGGTAGATTGTTCATCAAAATTTTCTACAAAACCTCTAGATTTTAGAATTTTTACAATTCCAGATCTTAAATTAGAGTGTGGGTAAGAACACGTATCCTTACCCGCTTTTCCAGCATTTCTAATAACAGTTATAAAATCGCCGATTGTATCGTGTACAGACATAATTTAAAATAAGTTTAGATTTTTACCAAGATGCTTTGATAACACCTGGAATTTTACCTTGTAGAGCAAGTTCACGAAAAGATATTCTTGATAAGCCAAATTTCCTGATTGTAGCACGAGGGCGCCCAGTCAAAGAGCATCGATTGACAAGCCTTACAGGAGATGAATTTTTAGGTAGTTTTGTCAATTTTGCCTGAGCTTTATAGAAATCTTCTTCAGGGGTACTTGGATCTGAGAGAATTTTCTTTAGGGATGCACGCTTAGAAGCGTACTTTGCTACAAGTCTTTCTCGTTTCTTATTTCTGTGTATTACGGATTTTTTTGCCATGATTGAAATATTTAAGCGGCCTTCTGGTCGCTGGTTGATTGAGAGGATTGCTTGCGGAAAGGCATGCCTAATAATTTGAGAAGTTCTTTGCCATGTTCGTCATTTTTGGCCGAAGTAACGATAGAAATATCAAGGCCGGTATTAGTTCTTTGTCGTTCGACATTAATTTCTGGAAATATACTGTGATCAATAATTCCAAGAGTATAGTTTCCTAAACCATCAAGTTTTGAAGACACACCTCTAAAGTCACGAATGTTTGGAAGTGCAATAGCGATTAAACGTAATAAAAACTCCCACATGGTGTTTCCTCGAAGCGTAACTTTTATCCCTACGGGCATTCCTTCTCTTAGCTTGAAATTTGATACGCTCATTTTTGCCTTTACGACAACTGGAGCCTGACCGGCTAATGACATAATATCCTTTCTCAATTCTTCTACGCCATTTTTATCTAACTCCGCACCAAATGAACTGTTAAGGACAACTTTTTCAATCTTTGGGACTTGGTGAATGTTTTTGAAACCACAATCTTTTTGAAGAGCCGGTACAACGGTTTCTAAATAAATCTTTTTTAACTCTGGAACTCTCATATGAAAAATTTAAATTAAGGGGATAGAAAATGTGACTATTTACTCTCCGGGGTGGAAGGTTTGACATTAGATATATGAATACTTGATTCACGCTCAACAATTGAACCTTGAGGATTATCTTGTGACTTCTTTTCGTGTTTTTTAATTAAGTTTACTCCTTCGACCAAAACTCTGTTCTTGATACGATTGACATGTAATATCTTTCCTTTTTTACCCTTGTGATCACCTGCAATGACCAATACCTCAATTCCTTTTTTAATTTTTTTGGACATAATTATAAAACCTCCGGAGCAAGAGAAATAATTTTCATATATTTTTGACGTAATTCCCGGGCAACAGGGCCAAATATCCGAGTACCCTTTGGAGTGCCGTCATTGTTAACGATAACAACCGCATTTTCATCAAACCTAAGATAACTTCCATCTCGTCGGCGAACAGGTGATTTAGTACGAACAACCAAGGCTCGTACAACAGTACCTTTTTTGACTGATGCTTCTGTTGAGCTTTCTTTAACATGACAGACTATAATGTCACCAATTGAAGCAGTCTTCTTATTTTGACCAATTCGGCGAATCATACGTACCTTCTTGGCACCAGTGTTGTCAGCTACTTCTAATCTACTTAATAATTGTATCATGGCAGAACTAAAGAACAGGAGCTTTCTCAATAATTTGAGATATGCGCCAGCGTTTAAGCTTACTTAGGGGTCTTGTGGAGGTAATTTTTACTTTGTCACCAACCGCAGATTCATTGTTTTCATCATGTACATGAACAGTTGTTTTTCTGCGAATTTCTTTTTTATAAAGGGGATGCGGAATTTTGTATTCGTAAACAACCTTTACAGATTTGTCACCCGTTCTTGACCTTACCAAACCGATTAAATCTTTTCGGTTATTTCTTGTTTGTTCTGTAGTCATACAAATTTAAATTATGAACTTTTTGTTTTTGATAGAGAGAGAGCTGTAAGAATTTTCGCTCTGTCTCGGCGTAAGCTTTTTATTAAGTGTGGCTTTTCAACCTGACCAGTTTGTTTCCTAATTTGAAGGTCGAGCAATTCCTTGCCAAGTTCTCTATACTTTTTATCGAGTTCCATCTCGGATAAATCGTTAATTTCTGACATTTTCATAGAACAATTAAAATGATTGTTTGCGCTGAACTAACCTACACCTGAAGGGTAGTTTGGCATCTGCAAGACCAAGTGCCTCTCTGGCAAGTGTTAAAGAGCAACCTGCAATTTCAAAAAGCACATGGCCTGGCTTTATCACAGCAACCCAATGGTCAACAGGCCCTTTTCCTTTTCCTTGTCGGGTTTCGGCTGGTTTCTTAGTCACTGGTTTGTGAGGGAATACACGAATCCATACCTTACCTTTTCTCTTTAAATGTCTGTTAATAGCGACACGTGCAGCTTCGATTTGATTAGATGTCATTCTGCCACGAGATAATGATTGGATACCGAATTCACCAAAAGAAACTGTATTTCCACGAGAAGCTGTTCCGCGGACTCGGCCCTTAAAAACTTTTCTGAATTTAGTGCGTGATGGTAATAATTTAGGCATAGTAAATAAAGTTTAGAAAATTTTATCTTCGTCTTTGAGACAGACCCAACACTTAATACCAATAATACCATACACTGTGTTTGCTTCAACCAAACCATAGTCTATGTTCTCGCGGAGAGTATGTAAAGGAACACGACCTTCTCGTGCTTGTTCTGTCCTTGCAATATCTGCACCACCTAAACGTCCAGCACACTGAATTCTGATCCCTTCTGCTCCCATTGACATTGTAGTTTGAACTGCTTTTTTCATTGCTCTACGAAAAGCTATTCGTCTTTCAAGCTGAAGAGCAACATTTTCGGCAACCAAGGAAGCCACAAGATCGGGCTTTTTAATTTCTTGAATTTCAAGCCTTATATCATTGCTAATATTTTTATTGAGAGAATCGCGCAGAATATCTAATTCCTGTCCTTTTCTTCCTATCACTATACCCGGTCTTGCAGTCCAAATTGTAACTCGAGTCCTACCAGATGCACGTTCGATAACGATTCTAGGCACAGAAGCAAAACGAAGTTTTTTCTCAAGAAATGAACGAATAAGGTTATCTTCTTCCAAGTACTTTGAATAATCATGCTTGTTAGCATACCAACGAGCACTCCAGTTACGCCTTACGCCAAGTCTAAAACCTATTGGATTAACTTTTTGTCCCATAATTAATTAAGCTTCGTCTGTTAAAACTATACGTATGTGACTCATACGTTTTTTGTACGGATGTGAAGAACCTCTAGCACAAGGTCTAAACCTTTTGAGTGCAGGACCTTCCTCAATTACTGCTTCTCTGATCAGCAAATCATCCGCGTTGAGATTTGAATTATTTTCTGCATTAGCCATTGCTGATTTAAGCGTTTTATCTAAAAAGCGTGCTGCCTTCCTTGGTATATATTTTAAAAGCGATACTCCCTCTGTCGCTTTTTTTCCCGGTAATATTCTCGCAACTTCTCTAGCTTTTTTAGGAGAAATCCTCATGTATTTTGAATATGATTTTACTTCCATAATAATTACTTTTGAGTATGAGGATTATGAGATTTGAACGAACGAGTAGCAGAAAACTCACCTAATTTATGACCAACCATGTTTTCGGTAACATAAACAGGTAAAAAACTCTTGCCGTTATGAACAGTAAAATTCAATCCAACGAAATCAGGGGTTATGGTAGATTTTCTTGACCAAGTTTTTATTGGTTTTCGATCACCTTCGTTTTGCGCTTTGATTACTTTTTTCATAAGTCCAGGCTCAACAAAAAAACCTTTTTTAATAGAACGTGTCATAAGATAAAATATGGTTACTTAACTCTTCGTCCGTTCCGACGGACAAGAATTTGAGAATTAGAAGGTTTTGATTTCTTGCGGGTCGGAAAACCCTTTGAGAGTTGTCCCCAAGGTGAACTAGGATGACCACCACCTGATGTTCTACCTTCTCCACCACCCATTGGATGATCAACTGGGTTCATAGCAACACCACGAACTCTTGGACGACGACCTTTCCAACGATTTCTACCAGCTTTTCCAATCGTTGCCTTTTGGTGAGAGGAATTACCAACAGCTCCTATTGTTGCCCGGCAATTTTCTTTAACAAGGCGAATTTCACCACTAGGCATCTTTAAAGATGCGTGATTTCCATCAACAGATATTAATCTGACTTCACAACCCGCTGATCTTGCTAGCTTTGCACCTGCACCAGGAAGCATCTCAACACAATGAACTTTAGTTCCAAGAGGAATAAGATTTAAGGGTAGGGCATTACCTGGTTTGAAATCAACCTTTTGATTAGAACTAATAATTGTGTCCCCAACAGATACACCAGTTGGTGCCAAAATATATGTTTTTGATCCATCTTCGAATTCTAATAATGCTAGATGTGCTGTTCGATTCGGGTCATACTCTAATGCAACAACTTTTGATGGTTGATCAATTTGAGATCTTCTAAAGTCAATTTGCCTATATAACCTTTTATGACCACCACCACGGCGTCTTGATGTAATTCGACCATACGCATTTCTGCCCTTTTTACGGTGAACACATTTTGTTAAAGATCGTTCTGGCCTTTTAGTGCTTAAATCAGACTTGTTTTTAAGAAAGAAACGACCTGAAGGTGTGACAGGTTTTTGTTGTAAAATTGGCATAATTAAAACTCCTATGCTAGATCTATGCTGTCACCAGATTTTAAAGTGACGATTGCTTTTTTCATACCACTCTTAAAGCCAAGTTTGTTTCTACGAGTACGATCCCTCTTAGCTTTGGGTTTAACATTCAAAGTGTTAACTTTGAGCACCTTTACACCAAATGTTACTTCAACAGCATCTTTAATATTCGATTTGGTAGAAAGTTTATTAACGGAGAAAAGGTATTGATTAAAATTTGAGGAAAGCATTGTAGCTTTCTCAGTTAAAAGAGATTCCTTTAAGATAGTTACGGCTTCTTTCATCAGTTAGATCCTTCGTTAGAAAGTTTAGATATTAAAACATCCAATCCTTTGAGGCTGAGGATAATTTGATCAGATTGTACAACATCCAGAGGACTTAAATCTTGAGCTCTTCCAAGTTTAGCAACAGATAAATTTCTGGCGGCAAGAGTAAACTGATGATCAAACGACTCATCCACAGCTAGGACTTTTTTGCCGTTAGGAACGATTTTGTTAATCAAAGACTGCACAAGTTTAGTCTTTGATTCCGAAACTTTCCAATCCTCAATCAATAAAATATTATCAGAAGTTGCCTGATCGATAAGTGCACGTTTGAGTGCAAGCAATTTTATCTTCTTGTTTAATTTTTGGGTATAGGAACGAGGCCTTGGGCCGAAAATTACACCTCCACCACGTCGCTGAATTGCCTTTTTATCGCCTGCTCTACCAACACCGAGACCTTTTTGTCGATAAATCTTTTTTCCTGACCCTCTTACTTCGGACCTAACTTTGGTTGAAGCATTTCCCTGTCTTTGGTTTGCATGAACCGCAATAACGCATTGGCGTAACGCATCGATACCTTTTCCGTCCTCAAGGGAAGGAAAATTATCTACATCTTTTTCGCCACTATCAGCGCCGTCTGATTTAAAATATTTGAACTTCATTTAACTGCCTCTTTGAATGCTCTTTTTCGCAACGCGTAGGGTTAGAATTGAACCTTTTGAACCTGGTACACTACCTTTAACCAGTAAAATATTTTTCTCGGGCACAACCTTAACAACTTGAAGATTTTGAGTTGTTCTGCTTTTGTCGCCCATGTGGCCCGGCATTTTCTTGTTTTTAAAAATTCTACCTGGCCATTGACATAGCCCGTACGAACCTCCACGACGGTGGAACATAGATCCGTGAGAAGCAGGTCCACCACCGAAATTCCACCTTTTTACAACCCCTTGGAAACCTTTACCTTTTGTTTTTGAAACGATATCAACCTTTTCAACAGATTTGAAATCTTCCACTGTTATAGTCTTACCAAGTTCATAATCATGTTCCGCAGGTAAACGAAACTCTTGAGATATCTGCTGGGGAGCAACCGATGCTTTTTTAGCATGACCGCTAACACAGGAATTTACATTATTAGGCGACTTCCCATTTGGATTGAAACCAATCTGTATGGCGTTATAACCGTCTTTTTCATCAGTCTTAACCTGTAAGACCGGGCAAGGTCCAGCTTCAATAATTGTGACAGGAACAAGATTATTGTCCTCATCGTATACTTGGCTCATGCCAAGTTTTTTTCCTAGTAATTCAAGTTTCATTCTTTAAGCGGCAGGTGGAAGATCCGTTTTAACCTGCTTTAAAGGTTTATATTATTTAACCTTTATTCTATACGTTGATGTTAATTTCTACGCCTGCTGGTAGATTAAGTTTTTTGAGCTCATCAACAGTTTGCACTGTTGGTTCGATTATATCAATCAGGCGTTTATGGGTTCTTAATTCAAATTGATCCATGGATTTTTTATCAACATGAGGTGAACGATTAACAGTGTAACGTTCAATTCTTGTTGGCATTGGGATCGGTCCTGCAACACGGGCACCTGTCCTTTTTGCAGTATCAACAATATCGATTGCTGATTGATCAATCACTCGATAATCAAATCCACGAAGTTTAATGCGTATGCGTTGTCCGTTCATTAAAATAAATTAGGTTCTGGCTGGTTCTCTACTGGATGATTCAACAATAGATTCTACAAGACTTTGAGGTACTTGCTCAAAGTGAGAGGGAGTCATAGAATAATCTGCACGACCTGATGAAAGAGACCTCATGTCAGTGGAATACCCGAACATATTTTCTAAGGGTACAAATGCTTGAATAACGCACGCATTTCCACGTGTTTCCATGCCTTGAATTTGCCCTCTACGACGATTGAGATCGCCCATAAGCTCGCCTTGATAGTCCTCTGGGGTTGAAACTTCAACTTTCATGATAGGTTCTAATAAAATCGGGCTAGCATTTTTCATTGCATCCTTAAAGGCAAAGATACCGGCCATTTTGAACGCCATTTCAGAAGAATCTACATCATGGAATGATCCATCAAAAAGAGTTATTTTAAAATCAATTACTGGGTAACCAGCTACAACACCAGAAAGGGCAGCTTCCTTAATACCATCAAATGTTGGCTTAATAAACTCTTTAGGGATTGAACCACCCACAATCTTATTTTCGAGTTCAATTCCTTTACCTTTTTCGAGTGGTTCCATTTTAATAACGGCGTGTCCATACTGACCTCGACCACCTGACTGCCTAATGAACTTACCATTACCTTCTGAAGATTTTAACATCGTTTCACGGTAGGCAATTTGAGGCTTGCCGGCATTTGCATCCACTTTAAATTCACGGAAAAGTCGGTCTCTGATTATATCTAGATGTAACTCACCCATTCCGGAAATAATAGTTTGGCCAGTTTCCTCGTTAGTAGAAAGTCCAAATGTAGGGTCTTCTTCTGCTAGCCTCTGTAAACCTATACCCATCTTTTCTTGATCAGCCTTTGTTGCAGGTTCAATAGACATTGAAATAACAGGTTCTGGAAAACTGGGAGGTTCAAGTCTAATATCCAAATCTTTATCAGCAAGAGTATCGCCAGTGACTACATCCTTTACACCAATCAATGCACAAATGTCTCCGGAATATGCCACCTCAATATCCTCGCGATCATTTGCCTTCATAATCATGAGACGAGAAACACGTTCGCTTTTACGAGTTCTGGGGTTGTAAAGACTAGATCCTTTTCGCAGCGTGCCTTGATAAATTCTGTAAAATACAAGCTTACCTACATAGGGGTCAGTCATCAACTTGAATGCTAAACCAGCTACTTTTGCACTGTCATCAGGTGACACTTCGACAAGACTTTCATCTGAATCTTCACCCTTCATTGGAGGTAAGTCTAATGGACTTGGTAAGTAATCAACAACCGCATCCATCAACATTTGTACACCTTTGTTTTTGAAGGCACTACCAGGTATGACACCAATAAATTTGAGTGATAAAGTAGCTTTTCTGATACCCAATTTTAACTCATTTTCAGTTAACTCTTCACCTTCTAAATATTTATTTGCAATATCATCATCAAAATCCGAAACCGCCTCAATTAAAGCCTCACGATATTCAGCGGCTTGTTCCGCCATATCTGATGGGATATCTTCAACAGTAAAACGCACACCTGACTCGTCAGATTCGTCATAGATGTATGCCACCATTTTGACTAGATCGACAAGTCCTTTGAAATTTTCTTCAGCCCCTATCGCCAAATAAAGAGGGTGGGCATTAGCTCCCAGCTTATCCCTCATAGTTTCAACGGCATTAAGAAAGTCGGATCCCATTCTGTCCATCTTGTTAATGAAACCAAGACGAGGAACATTATACTTATCCATCTGTCTCCAGACCGTTTCCGACTGGGGTTGAACACCTTCAACAGAGGTAAATACTCCAACCGCACCATCCAATACTCTCAGAGACCTTTCAACTTCAGCTGTAAAATCGACATGGCCAGGTGTATCAATTATATTAATTCGGTGCGGAATAGATGTGAAAGGACCGTCTGAGGTAGTCCACCCACAAGAAATTGCCGCGGATGTAATTGTAATACCGCGTTCGCGCTCTTGCTCCATCCAATCGGTTGTTGCACCACCATCATGAACTTCGCCAATTTTGTGTACAACACCAGAATAAAATAAAACTCTTTCGGTACATGTAGTCTTACCAGCGTCAATGTGTGCTGCGATTCCAATATTACGAGTGTGCTCAAGGACCGCTGGACGGTCGCTGGAATTTGCAGAAGAGTAATTTCCTTTTTCGCTCATGAAAATTACCAACGCAAGTGAGCAAAAGCACGATTTGCCTGTGCCATTTTATGCGTTTCCTCTCTCTTTTTCACAACTGAACCAGTGTTATTATAAGCATCAATTAACTCAGAGGCCAAAGATTCTGCCATTGTGGACCCTTTACGAGCACTAGCAGCTTTTACAACCCACCTGAATGCAAGGCTTTGCTGCCTTTCGTAGGGAACCTCGATTGGCACTTGATAAGTCGCACCCCCAACTCGTCGACTTTTTACTTCTATTTTCGGTCTGATATTTTCAAGGGCACCCAAAACTAAATCAACTGGATTACCCTTTTCTAATTTTTCAGCCATTTTTTCAATGGCACCATATACTATGCGTTGTGCTAAGGCTTTTTTACCACTCAGCATAACTGCATTGATTAATGTACTTAATAACGGGCTACCGTGCCGTGGATCTGGCAATGTGGGCCTTTTAACTGCTTTTCGTCTACGTGACATAACTAAAATTATTTCTTAGGGCGCTTCACACCATATTTTGAACGACTTCTTCTTCGTTTTTCAACTCCTTGACAATCTAGTGTTCCCCTTACGATATGATACCTAACACCATTCAAATCTTTAACTCTTCCACCCCGTAACAATACTATGCTATGTTCTTGTAAATTATGACCTTCGTCTGGAATGTAAGCGATAACTTCGTGACCCGTGGTCAACCTGACTTTAGCTACTTTACGAATAGCTGAGTTAGGCTTTTTGGGTGTCCTAGTAGTGACCTGAACGCAAACGCCTCTTCTGAATGGACAAGCCTTAAGCGCTGGTGATTTGGTTTTCGCTTTTTGTAAACGACGACCTTTTCTTACTAATTGATTGATTGTGGGCATGGGTAGAAAATTAAGGAAAAGTTGCTAAAGTAACAGGTTATTAAAATTTCTCAAGATTTATTTGTATATATTTGAAAATTAAATTAGGCCGTTTTCTCCTCTGCATTAGCCGAGCCTAAGGTATCTATCTTTAACCTTCGCCACTTCGGTAAACCTGTGCCTGCTGGAATAAGATGACCCATAATGACATTTTCTTTAAATCCTTTAAGCTCATCAATTTTTCCAATGGTTGCTGCATTAGTCAGTACGCGTGTGGTTTCTTGAAAAGATGCGGCCGAGATAAAACTATCTGTCTCCAAAGAAGCTTTTGTAATACCAAGCAGTATAGGTTCGCCCTCAGCAGGTTTACCACCTTTTTCAAGAATACTTTCGTTGGAATCCATAAACGCAAAGCGGTCAATCTGATCACCCCAAAAGAACTCAGTATCACCCGGATCAGTAATACGAACTTTAAATAACATACGGGATATTATAACTTCCAAGTGCTTATCGTTAATAGTAACACCCTGCAAACGATATACCTTTTGAATTTCTTCAATAAGATATTCCTGAACGGCAGATGGTCCAAGAATTTCAAGGATTTCATGGGGGTCTTTAGCACCTTCTGTTATTAATTGACCTTTTTGAGCAAAGTCTCCTGGTTGTACCAAAACATGCTTACCATGGGGTATTAAGTGTTCCTCTACTTGACCAGATTCTTCGTTCGTGACCAACAGCCTCTTCTTAGAACGCAATGTTCCAGCCTCAGATACAATGCCATCAATCTTAGCCATTTGACCAACATTTCCTTCTTTTGGTCGACGAGCTTCAAATAATTCGGCAACGCGGGGCAATCCGCCTGTAATATCTTGAGTTTTGGAAGCCTGCCTAGGTGTCTTTGCTATGATAGAACCTGCATCAATTCTTGTTCCCTCATCAACAGCAACCTGTGCTCCTGTTGGCACTGAATAGGTAGCTATTGGATTTCCGGATGTATCTTTAACAATAACTTGAGGGTTTAAATCTTCTTTATGCTCGATAACGACCATTGATCGGCCTCCTGATGCATCCCTCTCAACTTTGGTAGTTACGCCAGGAAGCATATCTTCAAAAGAAATTACCCCTTTCTTTTCTGATAAAATTGGAATATTATAGGGATCCCATTGTGCTAAAAGTGCTTCATCTTCAACTGTATCACCTTCCTTAAAGTGCAACAATGCACCAGCGGGGACAGGGTAGTCATCTACTATTCTATCATCAGCGTCCAAAACTTGGATAGAACCAGTTTTGTTCAATGTTACTTGTTGGTCATTTGCTAGGGTAACCAACCTCAAACCAATAAATTTCAATCTACCTGATTTCCTGATATTGATAACCGGATCTTCTCTTCCGGCACTAGCAATACCACCAATGTGGAAAGTTCTCATTGTGAGTTGTGTTCCAGGTTCTCCAATAGACTGAGCGGCAATAATTCCAACTGAAGACCCTTGTTTTACAAGGCTATTAGTGGAGGGGTCTATGCCATATTCAAGTGCAGTTAAACCATTTTTTATTCGGCTTGAAAGTGGGGACATAACCCTGACTCGTGTAATCCCAAGTGCGTCAATTTCAGCTGCAATTTCCTCTGTAATTAAGCTTCCTGAAGTTAGAACATTTTCAGAAGGATTAGAAGGATTTATAATGTCATCAGTTGAATATCTGCCAATAATTCTATCTCGAAGAGGAACAATTTCATTGTCACCTTCCATGATGGCTTTTTTGACTACTCCATCTCTTCGTTCATCGTCATCGCAGACAATTATACTGTCCATAGCAACATCACATAGTTTACGGGTTAAGTAACCTGCATCTGCTGTTTTAAGTGCGGTATCCGCCAAGCCTTTTCGTGCACCATGCGTTGACATAAAGTATTCTAGAACAGACAAACCTTCGCGGAAAGACGCCAAAATAGGTTGTTCAATAATTTCACCTGATGGTTTAGCCATTAAGCCACGCATTCCACATAATTGCCTAACTTGTTGACGATTACCTCTAGCACCAGAATCCATCATCAAGAAAACGGGATTAATTGTATCCTTACCTAAATTTTCATCAAGGCATGTAAATACTTCTTTTGCTATATCATCGGTAGCTGAAGTCCAAACATCGATTATTTTGTTATGTCTTTCACCCCTTGTAATAATACCTTTTTTGAATTGATCTTCAACCTTATCAATTTCCTTCCTGGCTATACTGATTCTTTGTTTCTTTTCTGGTGGAATGATCATATCGAAAATTCCAATTGAGATACCGGCTTTTGTAGCCATATCGAATCCCATTTCTTTCAATCGATCTAAAGACTCAATAGTTTCCTCTTTTCCACGATGTCTAAAAGTTTCTAAAATTAAATTCCCTAAATCACCTTTCAATGCAGGTTCATTAAAAAAGCCGAGTTCATCTGGCCAGATTGTATTAAATAGTACTCGACCAACAGTTGTACAAATACAACTTTTCTTGCTAATTCCAAAAAGAGTTTCTTTTCCTTTGTCTGGATTTTTCATATTAATCCAGTCATGTAAGTTAAGTGCGCCTTCATGCAAAGCACTCAAAGCTTCTTCAAGACATCCAATCAATGGCAATCTATCCCCATCTTTCGGTTCGTTCTTGGGATTCATTGTAAGAAAGTACGAACCTAGAACGATGTCTTGTGAAGGAGTAAGAATCGGTTTACCACTTGATGGTGAAAATATGTTATGAGTAGCCATCATAAGCAGTTTTGCTTCCATAATTGCCTCAACCGACAATGGAACATGAACTGCCATTTGATCACCATCAAAATCGGCATTGTATGCAGTACAAACAAGAGGGTGCACGCGTATAGCATTTCCCTCAATGAGTACGGGTTCAAAAGCTTGTATTGATAGACGGTGCAAAGTAGGAGCTCGGTTCAATAAGACTGGATGTCCTTTTGTAACCTCCTCTAAAATATCCCAAACCTCTGGAGAACGACTTTCGATCATCTTACGTGCTCCGCGAACTGTATGCACAAAACCAAGTTCTTTTAATCTTCTGATAATAAATGGTTCAAATAAAATCAGTGCCATTTTCTTGGGTAAACCACACTGATGTAATTTCAACTCAGGCCCAATTACAATTACAGAACGTCCAGAATAATCAACTCGTTTGCCAAGAAGGTTTTGACGAAAACGTCCTTGCTTTCCTTTAAGCATATCACTGAGTGACTTTAATGCCCGGTTACCAGAACCTGTGATTGCCCTACCATGTCTTCCATTATCGAAAAGGGCATCAACAGCTTCTTGTAGCATGCGCTTTTCATTATGGATAATTACATCTGGTGTCTTTAGCTGTAAGAGATTCTTTAATCGGTTATTACGGTTAATAACTCTTCGATATAAATCATTTAAATCACTTGTGGCGAATCTACCGCCTTCCAGTGGCACCAATGGTCTAAGATCAGGTGGAATAACTGGAATACTATCGAGAACCATCCATTCAGGAGATGCACCAGAGTTTAAAAAACCTTGAGTAACCTTTAGCCTACTCGCTAATTTTTTCTTTATCTGCTTAGACTTAGTGTCATGCATTTGATCATAAAGGTCTTCCAGTTCGTCCTCCAAATTGATCCGACCAAGAACATCTCTAACGGCCTCGGCTCCCATCTTAGCTTCAAATTCATCTCCGAATTCATCCTGGGCTTCACGAAATTCCTTATCTGAAAGTAACTGCTTCTCCTCCAATGGGGTATTACCTGGGTCAGTTACCATGTATTGCTCATAATAGAGAACTCTTTCCAAGCTCTTAGCAGTCATGTTTAACAATAAACCGAGTCTACTTGGCATACTTTTAAGAAACCAAATATGAGAAACTGGAACAGCTAATTCAATATGCCCCATGCGATCACGGCGAACTCGTGATACAGTAACTTCAACTCCACATCGATCGCAGACAACACCTTTGTACTTGATACGTTTATATTTTCCGCATGCACACTCGTAATCCCGTACTGGTCCAAAAATCTTTTGGCAAAATAAACCGCCAGGTTCGGGTTTAAAAGTTCTATAATTTATAGTTTCTGGATTTTTTACTTCACCCTTCGACCACGACCTAATCACATCCGGGGATGCTACTGTAATAGAGACCCTGTCCATTGGACCAACTTCGACACCTAATGCTTCATTTACTGCTTCAACGCTCATGATTTACCTTTTTTAAAGTATATTTTTAAAGTTACAGAGAATCTTCTCCTAAAACACGGATATCTAAACACAGGCTTTGCATTTCTTTCATCAAAACATTGAAAGATTGCGGAGTGCCAGCTTGTAACGAGTTATCGCCCTTAACCAAAGATTCATAAATTTTGGTTCTACCTGCAACATCGTCAGATTTAACAGTAAGAATTTCCTGTAGAGTATATGCTGCTCCATATGCCTCTAAGGCCCAAACTTCCATTTCTCCGAATCGTTGACCACCATACTGAGCTTTTCCTCCCAATGGTTGTTGGGTAATCAAGCTGTATGGACCAACTGCTCGAGCATGTATCTTACTCGAAACTAAGTGGTTTAATTTAAGCATATACATGTAGCCAACGACGATTTTTTGGTAGAACGGCTCACCAGTACAACCATCGTATAAAACGGACTTCCCAGTTTCAGGGAGATTAGCCTCTTTAAGGTAATCTCTTATTTGGGTTTCAGGAATGCCGTCAAATATTGGAGTAGCTACCTTAAAACCAAGCTTTTCGCATGCCCAACCGAGATGAGTTTCTAATACTTGGCCGACATTCATTCTACTTGGAACTCCAAGAGGATTTAAGCAAATCTGTATAGGTGTCCCATCGGGTAAAAAGGGCATATCTTCTTCAGCGACTATTTTAGCAACCACTCCTTTGTTTCCATGACGTCCAGCCATTTTGTCGCCAACACGCATTTTTTGTTTCTTCGCAACGAAAACTCGAACATTCTTAATTGCACCTTGATCTATTGAGTCGCCTTGTTCAATTGATTCGATTTTTCTGTCCCTATCATCTTCAAGTTCATTGAACTTGGATTCATAGCTTTCAATAATTTCAAATACTTTTATTCGTACTGGTGAAGGAGGAATATCGATGTAACGATGAACGGATGAAAGCCTCCTTAGCAAAGTCTTCGTAATTTTACGATTGGAAGGAATGATTATATCACCTGTTTCTGAATTAGTTACATTTAGCGGGATTTTTTCTCCTAAAAGAATGTTTGAAAGAGATTCCGTGAGTTGGGATCGTAAATCATCAGACTGATTTCTGTAATCTTCTTTTATTTGCTTCATCTGTCGACGAAGATCAGATGGGGATAATTTTTCTTGTTCTGCATCTGTCCTACTGGATACTTTAATATCCATAACAATTCCTTGAGTACCGGATGGTACTTTCAGTGAACTGTCTTTAACATCAGCAGCTTTTTCACCAAAAATTGCCCTGAGTAGCTTTTCCTCAGGTGCTAAATCTGTCTCACTTTTAGGAGTAATTTTACCGACTAAAATGTCTCCAGGCTTAACTTCTGCACCAATTCGAACTACGCCAAGGTGATCTAGATTTCTTAACGCTTCTTCTCCAGCATTTGGAATATCACGGGTTATTTCTTCTGGTCCAAGTTTGGTGTCACGAGCAGTAACTTCAAATTCTTCGATATGTATAGATGTATAAATATCATCCTTAATCATCTTCTCAGAAATCAAAATAGCATCCTCGAAATTATATCCCTTCCATGGCATAAAAGCCACAAGGATATTTCGACCAATTGCTAATTCTCCTTTGTCTGTGCACGCACCATCAGCCAATGCTTGACCAACTTTAACCTTATCACCTCTTCGCACGATAGGTTTTTGGTTGAAGCATGTACCTGCATTTGATCTCAGAAACTTTCTCAAATCATAACAAAAAATTCCGCGTTTGTGGTCGCTTCTTGGTTCTTTTAAAAACCTTGGAGGTAGATTACCATCGTCAGTAACCACAATTCTTTTACCATCTGCGAGTGCAACTAAACCTTCCGATTCAGAAACTGTTACCGTTTTTGAATCCTCTGCTACTTTTTTCTCGATACCCGTACCAACTAGGGGAGAATCTGTCTGCAGTAAAGGAACTGCTTGACGTTGCATGTTTGCACCCATAAGGGCTCTGTTTGCATCATCATGCTCGAGAAAAGGTATGAGTCCAGCAGCGACGGAAACAACCTGCTTAGGAGATACATCCATGAATTCAACTTCCTTAGGTTCGTACTCACTAACCTGATCTCTGTAACGACAAGTCACACGTCCTGACAATTTTCCTGAGGAATCTACTTCTGTATTAGCTTGAGCTATCGTATATCTTTCCTCTTCAAAGGCATTTAAATATTGTACATTTTTGGGATTTTTATCAACAACACCCTTTTTAACAGGGTGATAAGGTGCTTGTAAAAAACCGAACTCATCAATCTTTGAATAGGTTGCCAAAGTATTAATTAATCCGATATTCGGTCCTTCAGGAGTTTCAATAGGACAAATTCTCCCATAATGTGTAGGATGGACATCCCTGACTTCAAATCCCGCACGTTCACGGTTTAAACCTCCCGGACCGAGTGCTGAAAGACGCCTTTTATGTGTCATTTCGGCTAAAGGATTTATCTGGTCTTTAAATTGACTTAACTGACTCCTTGCAAAAAAATCACGAACCACTGTGGTAAGGGCTTTGGGATTTATAAGCTTGCCTGGGGATAAAGATTCTACTCCTTGATCGTAAAGAGTCATTCTTTCTCTAACGACCCTTTCTGTTCTGGAAAGACCACTACGACATACATTCGCTAATAATTCTCCAACTGTACGAACTCTTCGATTTCCTAAATGGTCGATATCGTCAATTCCCATATCGAAAAACTTACCTGCATCTTCGCGTGCTTTTTCCTCGTTTGATTTACCTCTTTTAAAATCAGTTAATTTTCTAGTTGCCGCTACTAAATCTTCAACTGTGGTTACACGCACATCCAAAGGAGTATCTAAATCAAGCTTTAAGTTAAGCATATGTCTTCCAACCTTGGCTAAATCGTAACGCTTAGAATCTAAAAATAAACGATTTATTAAAGCTTCTGCATTTGCACGGTCAGGTGGTTCACCGGGTCTGAGTTTCTTATAAATTTCTTTGAGAGCTTCGTCTTTATTTTTAGTTGTATCCTTTTTTAGGCAACGAATAATGGCACCTTCATCAATAGAGGTATCAATGGCTCTAAGTTGAGATTCACCGGCCTTTTGGAAAGTCCTCAAATAAGTTTTAGTGAGGGGTTCGAAAGCCTTAGCCAAAACCGTTCCTTTTGTTCGGTCGAACATTGGCTCTACTAACACAAAATTAGAAACATTTTCTCTGCTTAAAAGATCCGCTATTGATAAGGATTCTATATCATAAAAAAGTTCAATAATCTTTTGGTCCGAATCTTTATCTGAATCAGAATCCAACAATGCTCTCAAGAAAGTCGTTATAAGGAATTTCCTTCTTCTTCTTCTTCGATCCAAATATACATAAAGCAAATCATGCTGATCAAATTGTGCTTCTATCCAAGTTCCTCGATCCGGAATAATTCTGAAACCATGCAGGGTTTTACCGCTCGTGTGAACTGATTCCTCAAAACTTACCCCAGGAGAGCGGTGCAATTGACTGACAACAACCCTCTCGGCTCCATTAATTATAAATGATCCTCTTTCAGTAACGATGGGAATTTCCCCCATGAAGATCTCTTCTTCGCTGTAAAAAGGTTTACTTTGACCCTCAACTTCTAATCTTAAACGAAGTTTAACCTGTAGTGGTGCTGCATATGTGCAGTTCTGATCAATACAGTCCATCTCCGTGAGATTAGAATCTCCAATTGTATAACTAACATATTCAAGTCTGGACTTTTCATCATAGCTAACAATTGGAAATACTTCGCTGAAAACAGCTTCTAAACCAGCTTGTTTTCGATGAGTAGCAGGAACTTCCCTTTGCAAAAATTCATGGAAAGAATCCACTTGATTTTGTAACAAATTAGGAGGCTCAATTGCTTCAGTTAATTTACCGAAATTTTTACGAATTGCTGTTTCCATTTTGAATATGTTTTACTGTTTTAGTGAAGTACAAAACAAAAAAAGCCGCAGGTTGCCATGCAACCATACGGCTTATTGTTATAAATTTGAAGAGAAAAATAGATACATTATTTAATTTCTACCTTTGCACCTGCAGCTTCGAGTTTTTTCGCTACTTCATCTGCATCGTCTTTAGAAACTCCTTCTTTGACTGGTTTAGGAGCACCTTCAACTAGTTCTTTTGCCTCTTTCAATCCAAGTCCAGTGATTGCACGGACTTCTTTGATTACAGCAATTTTATTTCCTCCGAACTCAGCAAGAATAACATCAAATTCACTTTTTGCCTCAGAGGCTGCACCTCCTGCATCAGCACCAGGCTGAGCAGCAACTGCAACAGCGGCTGGTGCAGCGGCACTAACGCCCCATTTATCTTCTAGTTCTTTGACGAGATCTGCTATCTCGATAACTGATTGATTGCTAAGCCAATCAATAACTTGGTCTTTGGTTATGTCTGACATATTATTTATACCTCCTGTCCTGAATATTATTAGTACCTATAGGTGTTTAAGGGGGGAGCCCCTAATTTCTTCTAGGTGGGTGGATTATTATTTTGTTATTTCGAGTAGTATACTCGGAAAGTTTAGATTTAAGATTTATCGGCTTTGGCTTTTAATACTGTTACCAAAGAACGAGGGGTTGCACTAAGTACAGAAACTAACTGCGTGGCTGGTGTGTTAAACAATGAAAGAAGCTTTGATTGAAGAACTTCAATACTTGGTAAATTAGAAAGGGTCTTAACTTCTTCTGGTGACAAAACCTTCTCATCGAGGCTACCGGCTTTGACAGAAACTTTTTTTGATTCCTTGTTAAAGTTTGTTAATGCTTTTGCTACGCCAGACACATCATCTCCACCCGTAACAATTGCTGTATGACCAACTAAAAATTCTGATAAGTCGGGTAACTGTTTTTCTTTGGCTGCTATTTTAAGCGAACTATTTTTAACTACATGAAATTCAGCTCCACGTTCAGAAAGTTTTTTTCGAAGTTCATTCGTTTCTTCGGAGTCTATACCTTTGTAGTCAGTAAGAAAAAAATAATTAGATCGGGATAAATAATCTGAAGCTTCTTTAACAAGGTAACTTTTTTCTGGTCTCATAATAAAATTAATTTAATTTATAACCGATGTGGTAATTTTCACACTCGGGCTCATAGTACTACTAACATGAAGGGAACGAACGAATTTCCCCTTGAAACCATCAGGTTTTGCATTAGAAACAGCGGTCAATGCTGCCAATGTATTTTCTTGAAGTTGCTCGTTACTAAATGATCTTTTACCGACAACAACTGCAAGTGCACCAGTTTTATCCATTTTAAACTCAACTCGACCTGCTTTAACCTGTTTAATTGATTCAGATATATTATCAGTCACAGTTCCTGCTTTGGGCGTTGGCATTAATCCACGAGGTCCAAGAACTCTTGCAATGCTACGAACACTCTTCATTGCATCGGTGGTGGATAATGCAACATCGAAATCCATCCAACCGTCTTTAACTTTCGCAATTAATTCGTCAAGTCCAGCATAGTCAGCACCTGCTGCTTTTGCTTCATCTACATTTTCAGTGAAAACAACAACTTTGACATCCTTTCCGCTACCGTGAGGTAGATTAACCGTACCCCTTACTGCATGGGAACTTTGTTTCGGGTCAACCCCAAGAGAGCAGGACACTTCTATTGTTTCGTCAAAGTTTACTTTTTCAAATTTAGATAGTTTGTCAAAAGCATCACTTAGTGAATTATCCTCATTTGAACCCGCAACTTCGATTGACTTGCGATATTTTTTACTTCGAGATGTCATTGATAAGTTACCTTGATACTTCGATTCCCATACTTCTTGCTGTGCCTTCAATTATTCTACAGGCAGCATCTTCGTCTGAAGCATTAAGATCATTTTGTTTAGTTTTAACGATTTCTTTGATTTGCTCAAGTGTCACAGTACCAACTTTGTCTCTGTTAGGTACCCCTGATCCTTTTGCCAAACCCGCAGCTTTCTTTAATAGGACTGCTGCAGGTGGTGATTTTAAAACGAAGCTGAAAGATTTATCTGCATAGACAGTAATAACGACAGGCAAAATCAGACCGGCTTGATCTTTTGTCTTAGCGTTAAATTCTTTACAGAAACCCATAATATTAACGCCTTGGGCACCTAACGCTGGACCAACAGGTGGCGCAGGGTTAGCAGATCCTGCAGGTAATTGTAACTTTATGAGACCGACAGCTTTTTTAGACATAATAAAATTTTTTATTCTTGATCCGCTTTTTCAACCTGCCAAAACTCAAGTTCGACCGGGGTAAAACGTCCAAAGATTGATACAGAAACTTTCAAACTACCTTTTTCGGGATCGATTTCTTCAATTTCTCCCGTGAGATTAAGAAAAGGACCATCCAATATTTTGACAAGTTCGCCAATGGTAAATTGTACTTTAGGAACTTCTTTTCCTTTAGCTTCGTCAACTTGATTTAATATCCTAGATATTTCATCTTCTCGCAGCGGAGTGGGAGATTCTCGACCAATAAAATTAATTACTCCATCAGTGTCCTTAACTTTGTACCATGGTTCTTTTTTCAAGGCACCGTGGTCATCATATAGTTTCATCTCAACAAAAACATATCCGGGATAGAATTTTCTATCACGTTGTTTCTTTTTACCATTTTTTACTTCAGAAACAGTTTCTATAGGAACAAGTATTTCATTCAGATCCTGTGCAAATGATTCGTCTTCTTCTTTGTACTTTGTTAGGTATTTTCTTACCTTGTCTTCGTGGTTAGATAAACACTGAACTGCATACCATCTCATACCATTAGATAATGTTGAACTCATGTGAAATAGTTTAGCTTGAACGAAGTTTGAGTGTTATGAACTCTACCCAATTTGACA
>Ga0247590_1000013_pt1 | contig 18448 bp, 31 predicted proteins | sample 51RmetaT_FD_186100 | JGI IMG/M metagenome (GOLD analysis project Ga0247590, IMG submission 186100) | Metatranscriptome of seawater microbial communities from Monterey Bay, California, United States - 51R (Metagenome Metatranscriptome) | ecosystem: Environmental > Aquatic > Marine > Coastal...
GAATAATTCGCCAGCAATACCGAATTCTCTGGCAAAAATCACGAATAGGAACAGTAAAACCTGTTCCTATTATCAAAAAGGATAAAAAATCCTAAAAAATTGATTATCCTACTTGACCTATTTGCAGGAAAATCATATCTTCCGCCCACCTGAAGGGCTCTGGTCGTGTATTTTTACAAACACAGTGGCTAAAATCTTGAGGGCGAATTTCCAAGGATGCGTCATGCTTTCTTGGTCATCCTTTTTAAAGGGTGAATTACGGTAACTTTTAAACGTGCGCGCTGGCAGTCACATATTTGTCTGCCTCGCAATGATGGGAAGCGTCTGGTATGCCAACGATTAACCAGCTTATTCGCCATGGTCGCCAAAGACCTGTGGCTAGAAACAAGGTGCCTGCTATGGAGGCTTGTCCTCAGAAGCGTGGTGTCTGTACTCGTGTTTACACAACAACCCCGAAGAAGCCAAACTCAGCGCTTCGTAAAGTCGCTCGTGTCCGCTTGAGCAATGGCTTTGAAGTGACGAGCTATATTCCGGGTGAAGGCCATAACCTTCAAGAGCACTCAGTTGTTATGATCCGTGGTGGTCGAGTAAAAGATTTACCGGGTGTTCGTTACCATATTATCCGTGGCACATTGGATACCCAAGGTGTTGCTAATCGTAAACAGCGTCGGTCTAAATACGGCGCCAAACGTCCTAAATAGGTTCATATCATGTCACGTCGTCACAGAGCCGAAAAACGCCAACCTATGCCTGATCCGAAATTCGGTGATGTCGTTGTTTCAAAATTCATGTCTTGCTTGATGTATGATGGTAAACGTTCCGTTGCTGAACGCATTGTGTATGGAGCATTTGATAAAGTGCAGGAACGCACTGGCCTTGAGCCAGTAAAAGTGTTTCATGATGCTTTGGAAAACGTTCGTCCAAATCTGGAAGTCCGTTCACGTCGTGTCGGTGGTGCCACTTATCAGGTACCTGTTGAGGTGCGTTCCACGCGGGCGCAGGCATTGGCCATTCGTTGGTTAATCGATTCTTCACGCAAGCGCGGCGAAAACACCATGACAGATCGTCTGAGTGGTGAATTGCTTGACGCTATGAATAATCGTGGTGCAGCTGTCAAAAAACGGGAAGATACCCACAAGATGGCAGAAGCTAACCGCGCCTTTTCACATTATCGCTGGTAAACTTACAGGAAACTACTCAGATGGCTCGTGAATATACCCTAAATCGTTATCGTAACTTCGGTATTATGGCCCATATTGATGCGGGCAAGACAACTACCACCGAACGGATTCTGTATTACACTGGCCGGTCACATAAAATCGGTGAAGTCCATGACGGTAATGCAACTATGGACTGGATGGAACAGGAACAGGAGCGCGGTATCACGATTACGTCTGCTGCTACGACCTGTATGTGGTTCCGTACCGAAGATGGCACAACACCAACCGGTGAACATGGTGATGATGCTGATGAAGCCAAATTCCGCTTTAACATTATTGATACGCCCGGCCACGTTGATTTCACTATCGAAGTTGAGCGCTCACTAGCGGTTCTTGATGGTGCTGTATGTGTGCTTGATGCCAATGCCGGGGTTGAGCCACAAACAGAAACCGTATGGCGTCAGGCTGACCGTTACGCTGTGCCACGGATTGTTTTTGTGAACAAGATGGATAAAATTGGCGCTGATTTCTATAACTGCGTGCACATGATTCAGGATCGTACAGGTGCTATTCCGATGCCGCTTCAGATTCCGATTGGTGCGGAATCCGAATTCGCCGGTCTGGTTGATCTGATCACAATGAAAGAATGGTACTGGAACAGCGAAGACCTTGGTGCAAGCTGGGTTATTCAAGATATCCGGGATGATCTCAAAGACAAAGCGCAAGAAATGCGCGAAGCCATGATCGAATTGGCGGTTGAACAAGATGATGCCGCAATGGAAGCCTTCCTCGAAGGGGTTGAGCCAGAAGAAGCCAAGCTTCGTGAGCTTATCCGCAAAGGAACGCTGGCCATGGATTTTGTCCCTGTGCTTTGTGGATCAGCTTTCAAAAACAAGGGTGTTCAGCCTATGCTGAACGCTGTTATTGATTTCCTCCCCGGCCCACTTGATGTTCCTGCTTATGTTGGGTTTAAGCCCGGTGATGAAGAAGAAACCCGTAATGTTGAGCGCCGCGCTGATGATTCTGAGCCATTCTCAGGTCTGGCTTTTAAGATTATGAATGATCCGTTTGTTGGATCATTGACCTTTGTTCGTATCTATTCCGGTAAAATGGCTAAAGGCGATAGCTTGCTAAATTCTACCAAGGGTAAGAAAGAGCGTATTGGCCGTATGATGATGATGCACTCCAATAACCGCGAAGAAATCGAAGAGGCATTTGCCGGCGATATCGTGGCACTGGCCGGCATGAAAGAAACAACAACGGGTGATACCATTTGTGATAATGCTGATCCGGTTGTTCTGGAAACAATGACATTCCCTGATCCGGTAATTGAGATTGCGGTTGAACCTGCATCCAAAAATGATCAGGAAAAAATGTCAACCGGACTTCAGCGGTTGGCCGCAGAAGACCCGTCATTCCGTGTTTCAACTGATAATGAATCAGGCCAGACAATCATGAAAGGAATGGGTGAACTTCATCTTGATATCCTTGTTGATCGTCTAAAGCGTGAGTTTAAGGTTGAAGCCAATATCGGTGCGCCTCAAGTGGCCTATCGTGAAACTATCACGAAAGAAATCGAAGTTGATTACACCCATAAAAAACAATCAGGTGGTTCAGGTCAGTTTGCACGTATTAAACTGATTTTCCGGCCGCTGGCAGAAGGCGGATATGAGTTCACGAACAGAATTGTTGGTGGTTCAGTCCCAAGAGAATATATTCCGGGCGTTGAAAAAGGTCTGATTTCTGCCAAAGACACTGGCGTTATTGCCGGTTTCCCCGTGATTGATTTTGAAGTCGAGCTGATTGATGGCGCTAGCCATGATGTGGATTCATCAGTGCTTGCATTTGAAATTGCCGCACGTGCCGCTTTCCGTGAAGCAATGGGTAAAGCCGCACCACGTCTGCTTGAACCTGTAATGAAGGTCGAGGTTATCACTCCGGAAGAATATATGGGCGATATCATCGGTGATCTGAACAGTCGTCGGGGCAATGTTGGCGGAATGGATCAGCGGGCAAATGCGCGCGTAATTTCTGCTATGGTGCCACTGGCTAATATGTTTGGTTATGTAAACACATTGCGTTCCATGTCACAGGGACGGGCGCAATACAGCATGCAATTTGACCATTATGAACAGGTGCCGCAAGCAGTTGCGGACGAAGTTCGTAGTAAAATGGCTTAATTAGAACACTCGCGAAGGAGAAAAAGATGGCGAAGGAAAAGTTTGATCGCTCGCTGCCTCATGTAAACATAGGCACGATAGGACATGTTGATCATGGTAAGACGACACTGACGGCGGCGATTACGAAAGTGATGGCGGAAGCTGGTCGTGCGGATTTTCAGGCCTATGATCAGATTGATGGTGCGCCAGAAGAGCGTGCTCGTGGGATAACGATTTCGACAGCGCATGTTGAATATTCTACCGAGAACCGTCACTACGCGCATGTTGATTGCCCTGGTCACGCGGATTATGTGAAGAACATGATCACTGGAGCGGCGCAGATGGATGGCGCTATTCTTGTTGTTAACGCGGCGGACGGGCCGATGCCACAAACCCGTGAGCACATTCTGCTTGCGCGTCAGGTTGGTGTACCAGCGCTGGTTGTATTCATGAACAAGGTTGATCAGGTTGATGACGAAGAGCTGCTTGAGCTGGTTGAGCTTGAGATCAGAGAGCTATTATCTTCATATGATTATCCGGGTGATGATATTCCGATTGTCAAGGGGTCAGCTCTTGCGGCGATGGAAGGCCGTGATGAGGAGATTGGCAAGAACGCGATTAATGAGCTGATGGCGGCGGTTGATGCCTATATTCCGCAGCCTGAGCGTCCGAAGGATCAGCCCTTCCTGATGCCAATCGAAGATGTGTTTTCGATTTCAGGTCGTGGTACGGTGGTAACGGGTCGTATTGAGCGTGGGATTGTGAATGTTGGTGACGAGATTGAGATTCTGGGTATCCGTGATACGACGAAGACGACTTGCACCGGTGTTGAGATGTTCCGTAAGCTTCTTGATCAGGGTGAGGCCGGCGATAATGTTGGTGTTCTGTTGCGTGGCACGAAGCGTGAAGACGTTGAGCGTGGTCAGGTTCTGGCAGCACCGGGCAGCATCAAGCCGCACCGTTCGTTCAAGGCAGAGGCTTATATTCTGACGAAGGAAGAAGGCGGCCGTCACACTCCGTTCTTCAGCAACTATCGCCCGCAATTCTATTTCCGGACGACAGATGTGACGGGTTCCATTGAATTGCCGGCCGGCACCGAAATGGTGATGCCCGGTGATAACATTGCGATGACAGCCACGCTGATCACGCCGATTGCTATGGAAGAAGGCCTGCGTTTCGCGATCCGCGAAGGTGGCCGTACCGTAGGCGCCGGGGTCGTATCCGCTATCGTCGAATAATTTATTGATATATCGGCAGGTACTTTACCTGCCGATTTCTTTTGGTACTAAAGGTCGTAAGGGAAAATATTATGCTGGATAACCAGAATATCAGAATTAGGCTGAAGGCGTTTGATCATCGTATTCTTGATCAGTCAACGGCTGAGATTGTCAGCACGGCCAAACGTACCGGCGCTCAGGTATGTGGACCTATTCCACTTCCTACTAACATTCGTCGCTTTACCGTTAACCGTTCACCACATATCGATAAGAAAAGTCGTGAGCAGTTTGAAATGCGGACTCATAAGCGTTTGCTTGATATTATTGATCCAACACCTCAAACCGTTGATGCGCTGATGAAGCTTGATCTGGCCGCTGGTGTTGACGTTGAGATTAAACTCTAGGGAAGGGTAAGCTGATGCGTTGCGGAACTATAGCGCGCAAAATTGGAATGACCCGTGTGTTTGCAGAAGATGGCACACATGTTCCGGTAACTGTGCTTAAATTGGATAACTGTCAGGTCACTCAGGTGCGTGACGAACAACGTGATGGCTACACTGCTATTCAGGTTGGCGTTGGTACGCGCAAGGTAAAGAATATTACCAAAGCCGACCGTGGCCAGTTTGCTAAGGCAAATGTTGAACCGAAGGCCAAGTTGGCCGAATTCCGGGTCAGTGAAGATGCTCTGGTAGAAGTAGGATCAATGATCGGGGCTAATCATTATGTCGCTGGTCAGAAAATTGATGTTGCAGGTACTAGCCAGGGTAAGGGTTTTGCTGGGGCCATGAAACGTCATAACTTTGCCGGTTTGCGGGCAAGCCACGGTGTATCCGTGTCACACCGTTCACATGGTTCGACTGGTGCTAACCAAGACCCGGGCAAGGTTTGGAAAGGCAAAAAGATGGCTGGTCACATGGGCGCTGAGCGCGTGACTACTCAAAACCTCGAAGTCTTTTCGGTTATGCCTGATGAGGGATTAATTCTGGTCAGAGGCGCGGTTCCGGGTTCTAAGAATGGTTATGTTCTGGTGAGTGATGCTGTTAAAGCTGATCGTCCCGAAGATGCGCCATATCCCGCCGGATTACTTGCTGATATTGCCGCCGCCGAAGCGCAGGCAGTGACAGAAGCTTCTGATGAGGCAGACGCATCAGTAGATGCAGATGCACAAGTTGATGACAATGCTGATGCCGCACCAGAAGCTGGTACCGACGGCGAGGCGAAGGAGTAATGGTCATGAAAATTTCGGTCAAAACTCTAGATAATAAAGCTGCAGGTGATGTCACTGTCAAAGACGATGTCTTTGGTATTGAACCACGCGGTGATATTATGGCACGCGTCGTTAACTGGCAATTAGCCAAGCGCCGTGCAGGTACGCATCGGGTTAAAATCCGTTCTGAAATTGCTCGTACTGGTGCCAAGATGGGTCGCCAGAAGGGTTCTGGTCGGGCGCGTCACGGTGCAGCATCAAGTAACATTTTCCGTGGTGGTGGTGTATCGCACGGCCCTGTTGTTCGGGATCATGGATTTTCATTGCAGAAAAAAGTCCGCCAGCTTGGTCTTAAATCCGCGCTGTCCACCAAAGCCCGTGACGGCAAGCTGATTATTCTTGATAAGCTGGCTTCAGATGGCAAAACGGCTACTTTGAAAGCTACGCTGGCTAAATGCGGAATTGAAAATGCGTTGATTATTGGCGGAGCTGAAATTGATGCCATGTTCAGCCGCGCGGCAAGTAATATCCCTTTACTGGATGTTCTGCCACAACAAGGCATTAACGTTTATGATATTTTACGCCGCGATACCCTTGTTCTGACCAAGGATAGCGTTGCACATCTTGAGGAGCGTCTGTCATGAGCATTCGTCCACGCAAAAGAGAAACCATTTCTATCAGTGATGATAAGGCGTATGAAACCATCTTGCGTCCGATCATTACCGAAAAAGCAACTATGCTTTCTGAGCAAAACAAGGTTGGTTTTGTGGTGCCACTATCTGCCACTAAATTAGAAATTAAAGCCGCTGTTGAGAAGCTTTATAACGTTAAGGTTGAGGCTGTTAATACATCAATCCTCAAAGGTAAGACCAAGCGTTTTAAAGGTGTTCTGGGCAAGCGCATTGATCAAAAGAAGGCATTTGTCACGCTGGCAGAAGGCCAGTCCGTTGACATGATGCAGGGAGTCTAGTTCCATGGCGCTGAAGAAATATAATCCAACTTCACCCGGCCAACGTAACCTTGTTACGGTTGATCGTAGTGATCTGTATAAAGGCAAGCCGGTCAAAAAACTGACCCAGGGTTTGACCAAAACAGGTGGACGTAATAACTCAGGTCATATTACGTCCTGGCAAAAAGGTGGTGGGCATAAGCGCCGTTACCGTATGGTAGATTTTAAGCGTACTAAGCGTGATATCGAAGGTATCGTTGAGCGTATTGAATATGATCCAAACCGGACAGCGTTTATTGCGCTTATTAGTTATTCCGATGGTGATCAGGGTTACATTCTGGCTCCACAACGGCTTTCCATTGGTGATAAGGTTATTTCGGCTGATCGGGCAGATGTTAAACCCGGCAATGCCATGCCATTATCATCTATTCCGGTTGGAACAATTGTTCACAACGTTGAGCTAAAGCCGGGTAAAGGTGGTCAGATCGCACGTTCTGCGGGCACTTATGTTCAGCTAATTGGCCGGGATCAGTCCTATTCCATTCTGCGTCTGGCATCCAGCGAAGTTCGGATGGTGCGGTCAGAATGTATGGCAACCATTGGTGCCGTATCTAATTCTGATCAACAGAATATCAAAATTGGTAAAGCTGGCCGTAATCGCTGGCTGGGTAAACGTCCGCATGTTCGTGGTGTCGCCATGAACCCGGTGGATCACCCGCATGGTGGTGGTGAAGGTAAAACGTCAGGTGGTCGTCATCCGGTGACCCCTTGGGGTAAGCCTACCAAAGGTAAGCGTACTAGAAGCAACAAGAGCACCGACAGACTGATCGTCCGTCGTCGCAAGAAATAGAGGATATTGGAGTCAAGCATGGCACGTTCTGTATGGAAAGGCCCATTTGTCGACGGTTTTCTGCTTAAAAAAGCAGACGCGGTTCGTGATTCAGGTCGTAATGATGTTATTAAGACATGGTCACGCCGTTCAACCATCATGCCTCAATTTGTTGGCCTGACATTTGGTGTTCATAACGGTAATAAATTTATTCCTGTGTCAGTTACCGAAGACATGGTCGGGCATAAGTTTGGTGAATTTTCACCAACCCGCACCTTCTACGGTCATGCTGCCGACAAGAAATCAAAGCGATAGGGTTAAGTTATGGGACAGCAGTCAAATAAGAGACGGGAGGCAGATAACGAAGCCAAAGCTATGCTTCGCAATCTGCGTGTTAGCCCGCAAAAGCTTAATGAGGTAGCGACAATGATCCGTGGAATGACGGCATCAAAAGCGCTAGCCGCACTGAGCTTTTCGCGCCGCCGTATTGCCGGTGATGTAAAAAAGACACTTCAAAGCGCAATCTCAAATGCGGAAAACAATCATTCACTTGATGTTGATCGCCTGATTGTCAGAGAAGCATATGTCGGAAAAGGTCTGGTTATGAAACGGTTTCATGCTCGCGCTCGCGGCCGTGGTGCTCGTATCCTGAAGCCATTTTCGCACTTAACCATCGTTGTAGCAGAAAAAGAGGATGCCTGATGGGACAGAAAATTAAACCAATCGGGCTAAGGCTCGGGATCAATCGGACATGGGATTCACGTTGGTACGCCGACCGTAATTATGCCGAGTTGCTTCATGAAGACATTGAGCTTCGCGAATATCTGATGGATAAGCTTAAAGCCGCCGCTATTAGCCGGGTTGTTATTGAGCGTCCAGCAGGCAGAGCACGGATTTCCATCTATGCTGGTCGTCCGGGGCTGATCATTGGCAAAAAAGGTCAGGACATCGAAGATTTACGGAAAGACCTTGCCAAGCGTGCCGGGATCGAAGTCAGTCTTAATATTATCGAAGTCCGAAAGCCTGAGATTGATGCAAAGTTGATTGCCGAATCTATTGCACAACAGCTTGAGCGCCGAGTGGCTTTCCGCCGCGCCATGAAGCGGGCAGTTCAGTCTGCTATGCGTCTGGGGGCATTGGGTGTTCGTATTAATTGTGCTGGTCGTCTGGGCGGAGCTGAAATCGCGCGTACGGAATGGTATCGCGAAGGCCGCGTGCCACTTCACACGCTTCGTGCTGAGGTGGATTACGGTGAAGGCACAGCGCATACAACTTATGGCGCATGTGGTATCAAGGTATGGGTATTCAAAGGCGAAGTCCTTGCTCATGATCCGATGGCACAAGATAAGCGTCTGGCTGAAAAACAGGCTGGATCAAACTCACGGCCTGAGACAAGAGGTTAAGCGTTATGTTGCAACCAAAGCGTACAAAATTTCGTAAGGCGCATAAAGGCCGTATCCATGGTATGGCCAAGGGTGGTACCCAGCTGAACTTTGGGGCATATGGGCTGAAAGCAACTACACCTGCCCGTGTGACCGCGCGTCAAATCGAAGCTGCTCGTAGAGCGATCACCCGTCACTTGCGTCGTGCTGGTCGGGTCTGGATCCGAATCTTTCCTGATGTTCCAGTCTCAACAAAGCCAGCGGAAGTGCGGATGGGTAAAGGTAAGGGTAACCCTGAATTCTGGGTAGCCCGTGTCAAACCTGGTCGCATCATGTTTGAAATTGATGGGGTGCAGAAAGATCTGGCTCATGAAGCCCTTGTCTTAGCATCAGCCAAACTGCCGCTCGATACTCGTGTGGTAAGCCGGTTAGGCGAATAGGAGACTTTAAGATGGCAGTGGTAAAAGCTGAAGAGCTGAGATCAAAATCACAGGATGAGCTAAAGACACAGCTGACATCCTTGAAAAAGGAAGCATTCAATTTGCGCTTTCAGGGCGCGACAGGCCAGCTGGAAAATCCGGCACGGATGCGCCTTGTTCGCCGTGAGATTGCACGTGTTAAAACAGTTTTGGCGCAAAAGTCTAACGCCACCAGTATCCAGGAGTAATAATTATGCCAAAACGTGTTCTTAAGGGTGTGGTGGTAAGTGATAAAGGTGACAAGACTATCGTAGTCAATGTTGAGCGCCGCATCATGCATCCGCTATACAAAAAGTTTATCACACGCAGTAAGCGTTATGCCGCGCATGATGCAGAAAACCGCTTTAAAACTGGTGATCGGGTCAGCATTCAGGAATGTTCGCCCATTTCCAAGTCCAAGCGGTTTGCCGTGGTATATGATGACGCCTCAGCCCAAGCCAAATAGGCCAATTTCAGGAGTTTGACCCATGATACAAATGCAGACAAATCTTGATGTGGCCGACAATTCTGGTGCACGTCGTGTCCAGTGCATCAAAGTGCTTGGCGGTTCCGGCCGTAAAGTCGCTAATGTTGGTGACATTATTGTTGTTTCCGTTAAGGAAGCTATACCACGCGGTCGCGTGAAAAAAGGTGACGTTCACAAAGCTGTTATTGTTCGTACGGCAAGTGAGATCAAGCGTCCGGATGGTAGCGTCATTCGTTTTGACAAAAACGCTGCTGTTTTGATTAACCAATCTAATGAGCCGATTGGAACTCGCATCTTCGGGCCTGTTACCCGTGAATTGCGCGCCCGCCGGTTTATGAAAATTGTATCTCTGGCACCGGAGGTGTTGTAATGGCCCAGAAGTTCAAAATTAAGAAAGGTGATCGCGTTGTTGTGATTACCGGCCGTGAAAAAGGCAAGTCTGGTGAAGTGACTGAAATCATGCGTTCTGAAAATCGTGTGATTGTGCAGGGTGTTAACATGGTCACGAAGCATGTTCGCGCAAGCCAGACAGGGCCAGGTGGCATTGAGCAGAAAGAAGCCCCGCTTCATATCTCAAATGTTGCACATATCGATCCGGAAACCAGCAAGCCTACCCGCGTTGGTTTTGATGTTAAGGATGGGGTGAAAACCCGTATTGCTCGCCGTTCAGGCAAGGCAATCGGATAACTAGGAGTATATTGCTGCGATGAAAACGCGTCTACAAGATCATTATGAGACGGCTGTTCGCCCAGCGCTGATGGAAAGTTTCGGTTACACGAATAGACTGGAAGTTCCTAAGCTTGAAAAGGTAATCATCAACATGGGCGTTGGTGAAGCTGTTAAAGATTCAAAAAAGATTGAACTAGCTACCGCTGAGCTTACAGCCATTGCTGGACAGAAGCCTGTTGTAACAAAGGCCAAGAACTCGGTTGCCAGTTTTAAGCTGCGTGACGGGATGCCGATTGGTTGTAAAGTCACACTGCGCCGTGAGCGTATGTATGAATTTATTGACCGCCTTGTTACTATTGCGCTCCCCCGTGTTCGTGACTTCAGAGGTCTGAATCCGAAAAGCTTTGACGGGCGTGGTAACTATGCCCTCGGTGTTAAGGAACAGATCATCTTTCCTGAAATCGAATATGATAAAGTTGATGCTGTCCGTGGAATGGATATTATCGTTGTTACAACCGCCAAGACCGATGATGAAGCGCGTGAATTACTCCGCGGGTTTTCATTCCCGTTCCAGGCCTAGGCAGGAGATTGTAAAATGGCTAAAGTTAGCGCTATTGATAAAAATCTGAAAAGACAAAAGAAAGTGGCAAACAACGCGGCTCGTCGGGCACGTCTTAACGCAATTGTTAAAGACAAATCATTGCCTATCGAAGAACGTTTTGATGCAACACTGAAACTGGCACAAATGCCGCGCAATGGAGCGAAAACCCGTTTGCGTAACCGGTGCCGTATTACCGGTCGTCCACGTGCTTATTATCGTAAGCTGGGCATGTCCCGTATTGCGTTACGCGATCTGGCATCATTCGGGCAAGTGCCCGGTGTCGTGAAATCAAGCTGGTAAGGGGAGATTAGAAAATGACTATGAGTGATCCTCTTGGAGATATGCTTACACGCATCCGTAACGGCCAGTCGGCCCGTAAGGATGTTGTAAAAAGCCCTGCCTCAAACTTTAGAAGCGATGTTCTGGATGTTTTAAAGCGCGAAGGTTATATTCGCGATTATTCCAGCGTTGAAGTCCGTACCGGTATCTATGAACTTAAAATCGAGTTGAAATACCACGAAGGTCTGCCTGTTATATCCGAAATCAAGCGGGTATCACGTCCGGGTCGCCGCGTGTATTCCAAAATCAAGGATTTAGGTCAGATTTACAATGGTCTGGGCATTTCCATTCTTTCCACCCCGCGTGGCGTCCTGTCTGATCTGGAAGCACGTGAAGCCAATGTCGGCGGAGAAGTTCTCTGCCGCGTGTTCTAAGGGAGATCTGGCATGTCACGCATTGGTAGTAATCCAATCACAATACCAGAAGGTGTCAATCTGATGATTGAAAACGGTATGGTATCCGTGAAGGGTAAAAACGGTGAGCTTCAGATGGCTGTTCCGCCATTGGTAAAGCTTGAAATGGCAGATAATACTGTTGTGGTAAAACCCGTCAACGACAATGGCAAAAGCCGTGCGTTGTGGGGAACCGCCCGCGCCACCATTAGTAACATGGTGACAGGGGTGTCAGAAGGTTTTGATAAAAACCTGACTATCCACGGTGTTGGTTATCGCGCGCAAATGCAGGGTAATAAGATTGTTCTTGCACTTGGTTATAGCCATCCTGTTGAAATGGAAGTGCCATCAGAAGTTAAAGCCTCTGTTGAGAATAATACGATGATCAAGCTATCTAGCCATAATAAACAAGTGCTAGGTCAGTTTGCCGCCGAAATTCGCAGCAAGCGCCCACCAGAGCCATATAAAGGCAAAGGCGTTCGTTATGAAAACGAACAGATCCTGCGCAAAGAAGGCAAGAAGAAGTAGAGGCCATATTCATGAAATCATATCAATTATTCTTGCGTCGCAAGACCAGAAACAGAAATCAGCTCAGCAAGGTGGCCAATGGTCGTCCGCGGCTATCTGTTCATCGTTCGTCTAAACATATCTATGCACAAATCATTGATGATGCGAGTGGCGTTACGCTGGCTTCTGCATCTACTCTTGATAAGGATATGAAGGGTACTGCCGGATCAAACTGCGCGGCGGCAACATCTGTTGGTAAGATGGTTGCTGAGCGGGCAAAAAAGAACGGCGTCGAAACGGTTATATTTGACCGTGGCGGATTTATTTATCATGGCCGGGTTAAGGCGCTTGCAGAAGCAGCGCGCGAAGCCGGCTTGAAATTCTAGGAGGAATGCATGGCTCGTAATGATGGACCACGCGATAATCAACGCGAAGACAGCGATCTTATTGATAAGCTCGTTGGTATTAACCGTGTCGCCAAGGTCGTAAAAGGTGGCCGGCGTTTTGGTTTTGCCGCGCTTGTTGTTGTCGGTGACACAAAAGGCCGTGTTGGTTTCGGATCAGGTAAGGCAAAAGAAGTGCCGGAAGCTATCCGTAAAGCAACAGAAGCCGCCAAGCGTAACATGATCCGTGTACCGCTTCGTGATGGACGGACATTGCATCATGACATCGAAGGCCATTTTGGTGCCGGACATGTGGTTTTGCGCGCGGCACCTGCTGGTACGGGAATTATTGCCGGTGGCCCGATGCGTGCTGTGTTTGAAACCCTTGGCATTCAGGACATTGTCGCGAAATCCATTGGTACATCGAACCCACATAACATGATTAAAGCAACGTTTTCCGCTCTGAAAGGTATTCAGGCACCACGCGCGGTTGCCGCCAAACGTGGTAAGCGGGTTGCTGATATTCTCGGCACCAAGAAAAACAAGGTCGAGGAAAGCAAAACTACTGAGGCCGTTGAGGCCTGATAAAGGGGAATAGGTATGGCAGCGAAAGCAACAGTGCGAGTGACCCAAACCGGTAGCCCAATTGGACGCAGGGCTGATCAGCGCCAGACGTTGGTTGGACTTGGTCTGAATAAAATTGGTCGCACCAAGGTTCTAGAAGATACTCCGTCAGTACGCGGGATGATCAACAAGGTTGCACATCTTGTTCGCGTTGATGATGATCAGAAATAAGGGTGACCAGATATGAAACTTCATGAAATCAAAGATAATGATGGTGCGCGCAAGACTGGCAAACGTTTGGGGCGTGGCATTGGTTCGGGTAAAGGTAAAACCGCAGGCTCAGGTCATAAAGGTCAGAAAGCACGCTCCGGCGTAGCGATTAATGGCTTTGAGGGTGGCCAGATGCCAATCAACCGGCGTCTGCCAAAGCGCGGATTCAATAATATCTTCCGCCGCCGTTATGCTATTGTTAATCTGGGTGATATCCAGTCTGTTATCGATAACGGTAAACTGGATGCCAAAAAGAATATCGACGCAACGGCATTGATCGCATCCGGTCTGGTCACGCATCCGCGTGATGGTATTCGTCTGCTTGGTAATGGTGAGCTTAAGGCAAAGGTTACAATCCATGTTGCTGGTGCCTCTGCAACGGCACGGGCAGCGGTTGAAGCCGCTGGCGGATCACTTGTTGTCATCGAAAAAGCAGTGTCCGATAGCTATAGTGATAACAAAGCCAATTCCAAAACCAAGGAAAGCGGTAAGTCATAATGGCAAGATCGCCTGACAGAATGGCCGTTGGGGCAGGACTAGGTGCTTTCAGTAAAGCATCTGATTTGCGTCAACGTATTCTGTTTACTCTTGGTGCGCTGATTGTTTACCGGCTAGGAACTTATATTCCGGTACCGGGTATCAATCCTGATGTGCTTAGTGATATCTTTAGCCGGAATTCTTCTGGTATTCTGGGCATGTTTGACATGTTCAGCGGCGGCTCACTTGGCCGTATGACGATTTTTGCATTGACCATCATGCCATATATTACGGCATCGATTATCATGCAGCTAATGACCTCTATTGTCCCCAGCCTTGAAACGTTGAAAAAAGAAGGCGAGGCTGGCCGCAAGATTATCAATCAATATACCCGTTATTTGACGGTGTTGCTGGCAACGGTGCAAGGTTATGGCATTGCCGTTGGTCTTGAACAGGCTGAGGGCGTTGTCTATGACCCCGGTATGTTCTTCCGCGTTACGACCGTCGTGACACTTGTTGGTGGTACGTTGTTCCTGATGTGGCTGGGTGAGCAGATCACCCAACGTGGTGTTGGTAATGGAATTTCATTGATCATTTTCTCCGGTATTGTTGCTAATCTGCCTAGTGCTCTGGCTGGCACGTTTGAGCTTGGCCGGACAGGGGCGTTATCGCCGTTTTTGATCCTGTTCTTCCTGATGATGGCGGTTGGGGTGATCGCGTTTATCGTGTTTATCGAACGGGCGCAACGGCGTATCCTTATACAGTATCCGAAACGCCAGCAGGGTAATAAAACCTTTGGCGGTGAATCTTCGCATCTGCCACTTAAGGTCAATGTTGCTGGTGTGATCCCGCCTATCTTTGCGTCTTCGCTATTGCTAATGCCTGTTTCTGTTCTCAGCCTGACTAATACCGCTGATGGTGGTGCTGGATGGCTGGTCACGCTGAATGCATTGCTTGGTCGGGGGCAGCCGCTTTATCTGGGTATTTACATTGCGCTGATCGTATTCTTTGCGTTTTTCTATACCGCGATTGTATTCAATCCGTCAGAAACATCTGAAAACCTGCGCCGTTATGGTGGTTACGTTCCGGGTATCCGTCCGGGTCAGCCAACGGCGGATTATCTGGATTATGTGCTAACACGGTTGACTGTACTGGGCGCGGCATATCTGTCAGCGGTATGTATTCTGCCGGAAATTCTGATCAGCCAGTATAGCGTTCCGTTTTATTTTGGTGGCACCAGCTTGCTAATCGTAGTGACAGTGACTCAAGATACGATGACACAGGTGCAGTCACATTTGATGGCGCATCAATATGAAAGCCTGATCCGTAAATCCAACTTGCGGGGGAAGAAAAGATGATATTGATTCTTCTTGGCCCTCCGGGTGCTGGTAAAGGCACGCAAGCAACACGTTTGATGGATAAATATGGTTTAGTCCAACTATCCACCGGTGACATGTTGCGTGATGCTATTGCCAAAGGCACGGAATTGGGCAAGAAGGCCAAATCCATCATGGATGCTGGTAAGTTGGTCGAAGATAGTATAATCCTTGGCATGATACGGGAACGGCTGGTTGACGGCAACCACAAAAACGGGGTTATTCTGGATGGGTTTCCAAGAACCCTAACCCAGGCAGAAGAACTGGATGCCATGTTGGCCGATATGGAACTTGGTATTGACCATGTAATTGAAATGCAGGTGGATGAGCAAATGCTGGCAGATCGTATTGTCAAGCGTGCGGCAGAATCCGAACAGGTTCGTGATGATGATACTGTTGAGGTGCTACAACAGCGGCTCAAGGTTTATCATGATAGTACCGCTCCTATTATTCCCTATTATCGGGATAAGAGGGCGTTGAGTGTTGTTGATGGTATGCAGACGATAGAATCTGTCGCTTCAGCAATTGATGATATTATTGGTGGCCAGGAGGTCTGACCACGCTTGACTGTAACGAACTAATGGCTATAATTCGCGCTTCAGATTATGTGGTTGTGCAAAAGTCCAATTAGGGCAGGTTCCGGTTGAATTAAAAAAGGAGAGGGCAGTGGCTCGTATTGCTGGTGTCAACATACCGACAAAGAAAAGGGTAAAAATCGCCCTAACATATATTCACGGCATTGGCATGACGTCTGCCAATAAGATATGTGAAAAGGCTGGTTTGACTGAGGAACGTCGTGTCAATGACCTGACCGAGGATGAATTAACTCGGATCAGAGATATCATTGATGGCGATTTTCTGGTGGAAGGCGATTTGCGCCGCCAAACGTCAATGGCTATCAAGCGCTATCTTGACCTCGGCTGTTTAAGAGGTTTGCGCCATCGTCGTAACCTGCCGGTTCGGGGACAGCGTACCCATACAAACGCACGTACACGCAAAGGCCCAGCCAAGGCCATCGCTGGTAAGAAGAAATAAGGCGATAGGAGAGCATTATGGCAAAACAACCATCACAAGCCCGCGTGAAACGCCGTGAGAAGAAGAATATTTCAAATGGCGTTGCTCATGTAAATTCTTCCTTCAACAACACAAAGATCACCATTACCGATGTTCAAGGCAATGCCATTTCATGGTCTTCTGCTGGTGGCATGGGGTTTAAGGGATCACGTAAATCCACACCTTACGCGGCACAGCTGGCGGCTGAGGATGCCGGAAAGAAAGCCATGGAACATGGCATGAAAACAATTGACGTTCAGGTAAGTGGGCCCGGTACGGGCCGCGAATCTGCACTACGTGCATTACAATCCGTTGGGTTTAATATTAGCTCAATCCGTGATGTAACACCTATTCCGCATAATGGGTGCCGTCCACGTAAACGTCGCCGCGTCTAATCTAACCCATTAGCACGCATTGAAATTTTGCTATTAGTCTGATCCCGATTGTGATCAGCGGCAATGAGTATAAAGGATACTGGCTATGATCGAATTGAACTGGCAGGAACTCAAAAAACCGGAAAAGCGTAACGTAAGTTATGATGAGCATAACAGCAATAAAGCGACGATGACGATTGACCCGTTTGAGCGTGGATTTGGTGTTACTGTTGGTAATTCTTTAAGACGTGTTCTGCTGTCTTCTTTGCAGGGTGCGGCCATTACGTCTATCCAGATACAGGGCGTTCTGCATGAGTTTTCATCCATCGCCGGTGTTAACGAAGATGTGACTGACATTGTGCTTAACCTCAAAGGCGTTGCCGTTAAAATGTCTGTTGAAGGGCCAAAGCGTCTGCGTTTGAATGCCGAAGGACCTTGTGTGGTTACGGCTGGTATGATCAATCTGGTCAATGGCGTTGAGATTATGAACCCCGATCATGTGATCTGTACCCTTGATGAAGGCGCAACACTTGGCATGGAACTTACTGTTAACACAGGCAGTGGATATGTTCCGGCAAGCGCAAGCAAGCACGAAGACCCGCCCATTGGACTGGTTCCGATTGATGCCATTTATTCCCCAATTCGTCAGGTCGCTTACAAGGTTGAAAATACCCGTGTTGGCCAGCGTACCGATTTTGATAAGCTGATCCTTACCGTGGAAACAGACGGATCAATCAACCCCGAAGATGCGGTGGCCTATGCCGCCAGAATTATTCAGGATCAGTTGCAGTATTTCATTAACTTTGAAGAGCCAAAGTCAACACAGGCCAGCGAAGAAATCGATGATATTCCGTTTAACCGTAATCTGTTACGGAAAGTGGATGAACTGGAACTTTCTGTCCGTTCCGCAAATTGCCTGAAGAACGATAATATTGTTTATATTGGTGATCTATGCTTGAAGACAGAGCCTGAAATGTTGCGTACGCCGAATTTTGGGCGTAAGTCGCTCAATGAAATCAAGGAAGTCCTGCAAAATATGGGGCTTGAGCTTGGAATGGATATCCCGTATTGGCCGCCAGAAAATATCGAAGAGCTGGTCAAGCGTCTTGATGAGCCTTTCTAAGCCAATTTTTGCGTTAACTGGAGAAATCACATGCGCCATCGTATATCTGGTCGGAAATTAAACCGCACGTCACAGCATCGCCAGATGTTGTTCCGTAACATGTCACAGGCGTTGATACGGCATGAGCAAATAGTTACTACCCTTGCCAAGGCACGGGAACTGCGCCCTGTTGTTGAAAAACTGATTACGCTTGGTAAGCGTGGTGATCTGCATGCACGCCGTCAGGCTTTTGCCCGTTTGCGTGACAATGATATGACTAGCAAGCTGTTTGAAGTGCTAGGTAAGCGTTATGCCGATCGTAATGGCGGTTATACCCGTATCATCAAGGCTGGCCATCGCTATGGTGATGCCGCGTCAATGGCTGTTATCGAATTGGTCGATAGAGACGAAGACGCTCGCGGACTTGGTGATCGTCCGGAAGAAGAAATGGTTGAAGCCACCGCATAAATATTGCCCATTTATTGAAATCAAC
>Ga0247590_1000019_pt1 | contig 16340 bp, 24 predicted proteins | sample 51RmetaT_FD_186100 | JGI IMG/M metagenome (GOLD analysis project Ga0247590, IMG submission 186100) | Metatranscriptome of seawater microbial communities from Monterey Bay, California, United States - 51R (Metagenome Metatranscriptome) | ecosystem: Environmental > Aquatic > Marine > Coastal...
AAATAAAGGGGAACCAACAACCTCTTCAAACTCTTTAGATAGTTTTTGAGTACCATTAGTTTCCCAGGTGATGCTAGACGGTAAATTATTATTACAATAAAAATGAGTACCTCTCATAGGCCCGCCAGGCATTTCTACTAATGCATTATGTATATCTATAAAAGCATTCTGTGCATGACGCATCAAGGGCTCACCGCCTGTAATACATAGATGATTATGTTGTAGTGATAAAGGATGACGAAACCAACCTTCTGGATTATGTTCAGTCTTCATAATATCAACTAGCTTCTGAGCTAGCTCTGCACCTGTAGCTTGACCCATAAGATGCTTAAACTTCTTAGACCAAGTATATGATGAGTCACATCCTTTATCCCATACAGGTAGATCTTCTACTCTATCAACAGAGTGAGCATCAAAGTCTGCATAAGGCAACTCATATGTTTCAGGTTTAGTCGGAAACTTCTGACCAAAGCCATCGCATTGTAAGTTACATAAAAAGAATCTAATCCATGCTGTAGGTACACCTGTATATTGACCTTCTCCTTGAATAGAATGAAAGATCTCACTATAGGTGTATTTCTTATCCGCCATGAGTTTTCGCTTTCTCTACACTATATCCATTACCATTAGGAAGTTCAGTCCAGATAATAGTATCACCTGGCTTCCAGTTCATTGTATCTAAAAGATCATCTGGAAATTCGAGAAACAGCTCACCAGAGCTATCTGCTTGAACTTCTATAAACTTTTTATTAAGTATAGCTTTTACCATATCTAAGCCTCGTAAATAGCGCTGTTAGCTCCATGCTCTGCACACTCACATGAAACCACCCAGCACCGTCCATCAGTCATCTCATCTACAATCCATTGAGCTTTATTCCAAGCATGCTCTGCAAACTTCTCAACTCCAACACCATCTAAGATATTAAGCTCACATAAGCCTTTCTCTTCTAGCATATGAAAGTCAATAAGATGAGGATCATTTTTATCTAGTACAACTTTATGATCAAAGTTATCCTCTAACCATTTCTTAAGAGGTTTAAGACCACCAAAGTCTACTACCCAGTTTTTATTGTCAAGTTCGTTACAGCTAAACGTAAATTTAAATTGTAAGCTGTATCCATGTAAGAACCTACAGTGTGAATGATCAGCATGAGGTTGACGAAAGCATGCGCTCAGACCGATATTGTGACCGTAGGTTTTAGTGCTATAATAAGCCAAGTTGAAAGGTTCCTTCTAATTTTTTAATTCCATTTGCCCAGTTTTCTGCAGCATCCTCAACATATCCAATAGACTTGTTAGGGAAGTCTTCTTCAAAAAACTTAACATCATTATCGTCGAAATACTTAATAAAGGCAACTTCTTCTTTAAAGTCCATCCAGACTTCTGCATATCCTTTGCCTTGCTCTGAATGGTGAGTAGATATTTTTCTTTGACGACCATGCATGTTATTACTCCTCTATAAAGTTTGAGATGTTAGGATATATCTTACTTATAGCCTCAGCTACAGATACAGCTAAGTCCATATGCTCCTTTTGTGTTCCATTAGCAGAACGTAGTTCAATATAATGAATCCAAGATCTAATTGTACCATTCACATACAATCTAGAAACTGTATTACCTTCTGGTAGTACAGCTCTGGCTTGCTCTTTAGCGATGCCGTTATCAATAGCCCACTCATAGGCTTTCATAGCAGCATTCCATACATTTCGTTGATGTTGTTCCCAAGCAATATGTAAGTTAGTATCATCTGTAATAACACTGTTCTGTCTATTCTTAGGATCTTGTAGACGAGCTTTACGAATAACTAACTCTCCATCTAAGTCACGAACATCTGCATATCGTTGTGAGAATTCTTGAAACGAAAACGATCTATGTCTTAGCAGCTGTCTGGCGATGTCTCGAGTTGTTGTAATTTCAATGCATGCGCTTGCCATTTCGAATGGGCTCCAGTGCTTATGCTTAATGAGGTACTCGAGGAGTTTGGGGGTCGTTTTAGTGTTAGCTTGGTTTGATGGATTGGAGACACGGGCGCAATAAGCGACGATGTCTTGGATGTTTTCGAGCCCCATGATGCCCGGTTCTCCTGAGTGGATATGACGAACGGGCTGGCTATAGGATATGAGACGCGCATCCATTAACCCTGTCCTCGCGACTTTTTATAAGATCGCTTCTTGTGTTTATTCATTGAGGACATCTTGATATTACCTTTACCAATACTTGTCTTCTTCTTGAAAGTGATACCTTTTTGGGCCATTAGTTACTCCATTTTAAAATCTTTGAATCGTTCGTTTACTTGAGACTTATCGAATGCTGGTGAATCATCTACGACTCCCTCTTCTGGATTGTCAGCATCAAATAGTCTCATCTTAGATCTGTCTACCCCTACTACGAAGCGTTTAAATCGTCCAGGATCGTTATATCTATTCTTAAGTTGCTTTACCATTATCTGACCTTGAGCTTCTAACTCTTCTGATGAGATAAGAGCAAACATCAAATCTGCCGTAGCGGGTAATCCAAAAGATTCAGACGTATCTTCAAGCCCAGGATCCGAGCTAGTAAAACCACTACGCGTCGTTTGCGTTGCAGAGACAATCGGTACGTCGAACTCAACTGCGAGTCCTCGTAACTCTTCAGCAATAGCTTTAATATAGGTATAGGAATTGATAGAGCCTCCCATTGCTTTCATACGAGCAGATGCGCAAATGTTTAGATAGTCAATAAAGATAATCTCTGGTACAAAGTTACGTTTTAGTTTAAGTTCGTTTAAGAGCGCTCTGAAGTGACTAGAATTAGCCGCGCCTGTTGGATATTCTTTAATAATAAGCTTACCATTAGTTTTAGCAGCAATATCATCTACCTTGCTTTTAAATATAGGCTTAGATATATTCTCAAGTTGATCAATAGGTATGTTCAATAGATTAGCATCGATGCGTTCAGCTATACGCTCTTCAGCCATCTCCATAGTAATATATAGGACATTTCGTCCTTGATTAAGAATGTTACCAGCCATATGACACATAAAAAGAGACTTACCTACTCCAGTACCTGCAAGCGCGATATTGAGAGTCTTATTAGGAATACCACCTTTTGTGATTCGGTTAAAGTATTCCAGATCAAAAGGTATTCGTTCTTCTTGCTCGTGATAGAATTCATAACGCTCTTCCACATTCTCGATATAGTCGTGACCTACAGACGAATCAAACGTAACAGCAAGAGCTTTCTGTAAGAGATCTGGTAGAGCGTTTTTAGTAAGCGTCTGATGCTTGCCATCAATAATGGAAATACTTTCCATAATAGCATTATGAATAGCTCTGTCTTGACACCATTTCTCTGTAGTATCTTCTAACCAAGACTTATCTGCTTTATCAGATTTGGTATCAAAGATATTAGGAAGCATCTCCATTGCTGCTGTATACTGATCGTCATTGTATCTATCACTTTGATCGATTTCAATCTTAAACGCATCGAGAGTAGGAAGCTTGTTATACTTAGCGACAAACTTACCAATCTCTACAAACAGCTGTCGAGTTACACCTTGGAAGTAGTCTGGTTTAATAAAGGGAAGCACCTTGCGCATGAACGGCTCATCAATAAGAAGATGTCGTAGCACAAGCTGCTCTAAGTTATTGCTCATTCTTTTCCATTTCGTTTAGGTTATTAATCATTACACTCTCTAGTATTTTACCTGCATACTTCTGTAATGGCAAGCTATTAGTTGATAAATCTTCATCTGGACTAGAATGAAGTGTAAGATCAAAACTAAGAACAGGAGAATCTTCTTCAATAGAAATCTTACCAAAGCTTATAACAGATTCAATAAACTCTCCTTCTTTGATACGGATATACCAATGATCGTTATCTCCAGGAATAAGTTCATACTGAACATTCTCTTCAAACATATTAGGTATTTTAACCATCTGCATCCTCTACAATTTCATCCATACTAACCAAAGACTGGTGACCAATACTATATTGCTTCTTTAAGAACTCTTTAAAATCTGTGTCATTAAAGATTGGATCCCAGAAGGGCTTACTAAGCGTGACATCGTACCGTACTTTAGGTCCCATCTCTCCAGTACTCTGATCAACCGTAGCATACCAGCCATTGGAAGGCTTAGTAACATAACCACCAGCAAGAGCACAATCGAGCAACCCTGAATACCTACGGACACCGCCATCCCAAGACACTGTAATAGGAATCTTTGACTTCTCTTTAACATAACGACTTTTCTCCACATTAATTACGAAATGATAACCTTGAATCTCTGTACCTTTTTTATCTTGCTGACGACCTAAGATCCAGATATTATCTGCACTATAGTAGATACCAGTACCTCCACCTACAATAGCTTTAGGAAACAATCCAATCTCTTGATAGGTATGGTTAACAGCAATCATAGGAATATTACGCATAGTGAGATAAGGAGTACACATACGGAATAGACCCTTAAGAGCCTTTGCACGTGACATATCTGCTACTGACTTCTCATTCTTAGCATCCTCTAGCTCTTTCTTAGAAGCAAGGTTACCAATAGAATCAATAACAATAATGACATGATCATCTCGCTCGATATTCTCAAGCTGAGAGATCAAGTCAAACTTAAGCTCTTCTACGTTTGCAATAGGAGTATGTAAGATACGAGAAGTATCAATACCGAATTGCTCAAAGTATGATTGAGGAGATCCGAACTCTGAATCGTAGAAGAGCATAACCGCTTCTGGATGACGCTTTAGATAAGCACCAGCCATTAGTAATGCAAATGAAGTTTTAAAATGCTTAGAAGGTCCAGCTAGGACTGTTAATCCAGGAGTTACTCCTCCATCTACTGAACCTGATAACGCTACATTAACCATAGGCACATCAGTAGGCGTCATATCTTTTTCTGTAAAGAACTTAGATTCAGACAGGATGTCCGTAGTCTTTATCTTCGAGTTCTTCTTTAGCTTGTCCATAATTGACATGTTGTTCTTTCTCTCTTTCATCCATTTCGTATTGTTGTCTATAACTATTGTTAATTATAGATACCTCCTTTAATAAAGTCAACTGTTTATTATAGTTTATAAAAGCTGATACATCTTTAGGGAAGCAAGCTCCTCCATACCCCTGTTTACCATCAAATCCTGGGACACGTGTATGGCTAGAACCAATACGGCTATCCATACCAATAGCCTTAATAATTGTTGCGAAATTGGCATTTGTATCTCCTACTGCATCGTACAGCTGATTAAAGAATGTAACCTTAGTGGCAAGAAAGCTATTGATTGTATACTTTACAAAGCTAGCCTCTTCTGCTGTCATATGTAAAACAGGACAAGGATTACAGAGACTATACTTTTCAAAAAGATGTTCTACTTTGTTTGTATACTCTCTATCACCACCTAAGATGTGAAATTGAGGATCAATAAACTGCTCGTTAGCTGACTTCTCTGTAAGAAACTCTGGGTTATATATTACATTCTTCCTATCCTTCCAGACCATAATAATATCAGGAGGGATAGTTGATTTAATTATAATAGGAGTAGTCTTAACTTGCTTTAGTCGTTGTAAAACTTTACCAACAATAGATGCATTAACACCACCGCTGTCACCCATTGGGGTTGGAACACAGACAAAAATAAAATCGAAACTACTAAAGTCAATACCAGCAATATCTGTTCCATATTTTGGATCTACTATTTCTTTTACTACATCTTGATGACTAAACCCATAATCAATAGCTTTACCTACAAAGCCGTGTCCAATAATTAATATCTTAGGCATCTTTTACTCTTGTCCTTAAATCAGTTGTTGAGAATCTATGATCTCGTTTGTTAAAGTATATCTCAATACCTCTTGCTGCACAAGTAGCTCGTCCAGTAAACTTACCATCCTTATACTCTTCTCCAATAATACGGATATCAAAATTGAATAGTTTAAGAATATCTTCTAGGTCTGTTTCGGTCTGATAAGGTATGATTTCATCTACATACTTAACACCTTGCAGCTGTGTCCAGCGTTCAACTAATGTTTGAACTGGTGCATTCTTTTCAGGCCTATCATAAGATGGATCAACCTGCAATCCACATACTAGATAATCACATTGCTCTTTAGCTTCTCGTAACATAGCAATATGACCAGCATGTAATAAATCAAAAGTAGAAGCTGTAAACCCTATTGTTCTCATTGTATGACTCCATGTTTATAAGCATACTCTAATGCATTATTAGCCTCTAGATCGAGCGGCCTTTTTTCATACAGGTTAGCTGTCTCTCTATCAATCTGTCTTATCAACTCAACTATCTGACTAGACGTGATAGGGTATTGTTTCTCAATAGCATTAGCAGCAATAGAGATCATAAGCTTATAGATCATTCTATAGCGACCTGTACCATCAGTAAACGACATACTGATATATTCCTTAAGAAGCTTTTTATTGACGAAAGGACAATCGCGATAATTAGACCACACATATGAAGTATTATCTAGTTTACCTTTACGGTACTCTATAATCTGCTCACGCCATGCATCTGGTAATCGATCCATAAAGTTCTTAGACTCTTTACGCTCATCATAAGGCCAACGAGCTAAGAGATAGTTAACATCCAAAGGCTGACCGTTATTATGGAAGATAAAGTTGTTAGCACTACTGTAAGTTGCAGGGATGTAATACATGCGAGCGAGGTCTTTAGTCTGCGGATCTCCAATTTCCTCAAGCTCCTTGTTAAGGGCGTACCAGAAATGCTTGATTCGAGATTGCTCAATTTCAGCTCCAATGTTGAATACCAATCGGAACTTCGGTAAAGAATCACTGCTGCTAGCAGTAGAGTAACACACGTAATCATAATCACCGAAACGAGTACGTAACTCATCTTCTAGTACTCCATCAAACGCAATATCGTCAACATCAACAGCAGCCCAGCCAACCCAAGCCAATACATTCGCGTTACCCCTAGTAGTATTAGGTTTAAATACAGCTGGCGTAATAAGTTCAGCATCTTGCTTACCATTAAGTTCCCTTTCTGATAATTTATATAGGAAGTTCGTAAACGCAGGCCAAGACCCAAAGTCCATACGACGATGAGTCTTGTTATCATATACAAATCTATTCTCTTTATCCCACCATCTCGGAGACTTAAAGATTGTCATACTATACATTAGCCAAAGAAGTCCTCTAACGTTGCGGTAGGTTCTACTTCCCACTCAAGCGCGTCAAGTAGATGCTTGATAGGTTCAACAAAAGCCTTTTCATACTGCTTATTATAGTCGATAAACCGATGCAAGTCAAGCTCTTTAGGAAGATCGTTAGTATACCCAATAACATTCTCCTTTATAGGATTAGGAGTCTTAAGATAGCAGAACTTAATCTTCTCACCATTATTTACTAGCTCATACTTCTTATCTAAACCTTTCTCCTTAACATAATGATTATACAGCAACGCACCTCTTACGTGAATAGGACAAGCTTTGCGATAAATAGTCTTAGGATCAGCCCAAGTAATACCATTCTTAACTATATTACAGCCTCTAGGAAACGATACAGACTCTGGAGGAAGCTGCTTCCATTCCTTCTTGAAGTCAGCGATAAACCTTTGAGTAGCAGTCTCACCTTCGTCAATAATAACTTTAAATATCTTCTTGAACTTATCCCGACAGACTTGAGGAGTAGAAGAGCGTACAGCATCTACGCCCATCATCTTCATCTTAGGTTCGGCATACTGCACACCTTCGTTATTATGAACGTTTAGGATATATCGCTTCTTAGCAATCCATACACCTCGATTAGCTATAACTTCTCGAGCCATCTCCATACGGTTTTCCATAACGTTCATCTTCTTGGCAAGTACAGCGTATGACTTCTCAAGTACCTTTTCGAAATGCTCACGGCATATCTTATCTAAGAACTGTACTGGATCTTTAGGATTAAACTTCTTAACTAGCTTATCCATATTAACATACAAAGAGTCAGTATCGATAGCAATCACATAGTCTTTACCAAGAGTATCCAGAGCAGTATTCATCTCTTTATTGATAGCTTCTTCGGCCCAGCGAATAGATAGCTGACCAGAAGTAGTAATAGCTTCTGCAACGTGATTATTAAAGTAACGGAAATGCTTATTACCTAGAGCACCATACAAAGAGTTCATAAGAATCTTAATAGACATCTGTTGATTCTCTAAGATAGTCATCTTATTCTCTAGACGTTTAGTAGGAGTAGTCTGATATTCTTGTTGAGCTTCAAGCATTGCTTTCTTAATAACTCTACGCTCATCATAATACTGCTTAATGATAGCAGGAATAATACCGACTTGATCTTTACTAAACCTAACCCCAGAAGCAGCCATAGTAGTACCTTCTGGTATTTCTATCTCATCACTACCAAGAAGCTTATCTACAGGTTCCAGTCCTAGATGCTCTTTACCAGGCAATACAGTCTCTGGACTCATATTATACTGAACAATAATCATAGGATAGAGAGAGTTAAGGTCAAAAGATACTACCCAGTCATGCATACCAGTCTGAGGCTCTTTAACATACGCTCCAGGATAAGGAACCTTCTCTTTACTGAACTTAGGAGGACAGGCTATTTGTTGTTTAAATAGCAAACGATATAGAATAGAGTCCCAGATCTGCACAGTGCCAAAAGTCTCTGAATAGTTAACTCCACCTCTATAAGCCATAGTCATAGCAAGCGTAATTAAGCCCATCTTCTCTTCTAGACGATCCACAATCTGCACATCTTTAATATTATAGTCAATGAACTTCTGAAAGTCATGCTTATAGAGAGTATGCAGAGAACCATGCTCATCATAGGAGAGCTTACGCTCTCCCAGGACTACATGTGCTATATGATCTAGCTTATATGATTCTTGCATACCATAAGTATAACCAAACTTAGTAAACAAGTCATAGTAATCTAGCTGTTGAATACCAGCCATCTCGTAAGCAATTACTTCTCCACGAGCCATCATAATATTACGTTGATCTACCATACCCCATGGAGAGAACTTCTTATAGACATCACCACCTATAATATTTTTTACTCGGCGGATAAGATAAGGAAAATCAAATAGACGAGTATTCCAACCAGTAACAACATCCGGACACCAGCGAGGATCGTGCCAATATGATAACCAAGAGAGTAAGAGATCGATTTCATCTTTGCACTTGATATATTGGATAGCGTCAATGCCTTCAACTTCGCAATTGTCTGGCTCATAATCATATAGTCCCCATACTCGGTAAATACCATCTATATTATTCTTCATAGTAATAGAGATAACTGGATGGGCAGCTTGCTCTACAAAAGGGAAACCATCATCAGAAGCTACCTCAATATCGATGGTAGTAACGTTTACTTTATCTCGTTCAAACTTAGGAGCTTCTGGAAAGCGATCGTTAATAAACTGGGTAACATAGTTAGTAGTACCATATACAGTAAAGTTATCTACACCTTCGTATTGCTTAATAAAATCACGAGCATCGCGCATAGTATCAAACGTCTTAGGCATCACAGGTTGATTCTGTAGATTAAACCATCCTGTCTCATGAGAGGAGTTTACAAATAGAGTAGGCATGAAGGGTACCTTCTTAGCTACTCGTTCACCATTCTCTACTCCACGGTAAAGAATATTATTTCCATAACGATTTACACTTGTATAAAAATTCATAAGATCTCCTATCAAACTCTATTATAGTATAAAAAGAAGAAAGAGGCAACTAATGCCTCTTAATATTTTTACCGTCAATGTGGTGAGTACCAGAATTATGTAACGCCCATCGAAAACTATCCCACATATCCCAACCGTCAGATCTAAGTTTGGCATACCACAGTATAAATCTTTTATATCGTTGGATCATACTGTTCTCTATTATAGTTCAGCCAGTAAAGCCTTTAGTTTTTTCTTTGACTTACCTTTTACTTTAGCTTTTGATATATCGTTGTTTCCATCACCTACTACAACAATAGCAATCATACCCATAGTTTTATGCGGTGTACATTGGTATAGATATACTCCTGGAGTGTCAAAGGTAATAGAAACTTCTTTGCCAAGTTTTGATTTCTTTGGTGTTTTCCATCCATCAGGTCCAGCAATAAACTCTACATTATGACCTTTTTTAGTAGGTACCCAAGTAATAGTATCCCCAGCATCAATACGTGCAATGTCTTGAGAGTATACCATCTTAGCGCCATCGTCTCGTTTATTCAACATTTCAATAGTCATATCTTCTGCATATGCTGTAGCTGCGAAGAGCGCTATAATGCTAGCGGTAATTAGATTTTTCATAGATTTTCCTATCTTTATTTCTTTACATTAAGATTGGACGGATTGTATTGTTCGCCATTATAGGCAGGGTAGGTGTCGTCCTCTACCCCAAAGTTACACGATGCCACAATCAATAAAAGCGCAATTGAAGCATAAGTGGTTCTTTTACTCCATAGCATAAATGACTCAAAGGTTTTCTCTGCCTCTGCTTGAGCAGCTGCTCTTACTTCCTCATCTGTCATTATGATCTCGTTTTGTAATATGATCGATAAATTTCTCGAAGCTCAACGCTATCAGTAGATTCTTGTACTATGTAATCAGTCTTATCAATTTGAGCTGCAGCGGCCATACCAATAGCATCTTCCTGTCTACTAGCAATGGCAATAATCTCTCCATCTTTTTTTCTCACTATAAACATCAGTTAAGACCAAAGCAGGGTAGGATGCTAACATTACAGTATCTTCCATATTCTTCAAGTCCTACCATAGCCATCAGTAACAGTACTGGTACTACAGCGATCATAAAGACAATAACAGCAAACGCTTTGCCAAGATCCTTAGTAGTACAATAATCATGTTTAGGTTCATCTAACATTTTCATATAATCTCCAGCGCTCGTAAACTTAAGATCTTGCATTTCATTATTCATGTTCGCCGCCTGCGCCTCTTCCATTATAAAAACCATAAGGCTTTCGCTTGGCAATTTCAAATGTAGCAACTGTAATAGCAACCGCTCCGAGCAGTAATGTGTGTATCATCATGCTGACTACTCCTGCCCACATGCTTCCTACAATAATACCAAATACAATACACCACATCCAAGCTAATACTTGCATAATCATGTGTCTAGTGTTTAAGTCAGGAATGCTGCTTAACGGATTAGTATTATGATCCATCACTACATTCCAACAATTATGTACCCATTCTCTCATTGATACGACCTTTCTAAAAGTTACTCTTAAAGGATAATGCGCATCGGCATTATCACGAAATTCTATAGCATCGTTGATATCATAAAACTTTTCAGAGATTTTGTGGTTTTTAAAAAATGCTGTTACTTTATACATCATTTTTCTCCTCTATCAAAAATTAAAAACAGGACCGTCAAAGTTAATGACAGCCCTGCAAGTATTACCCAATCAGGCATTACTTTTTTTCCGATACAAACTCATAAAGTTTTTCAGCTTGTGATTTAATTTCATCTGGATTTAAAGCTTTAGGTACATACTTCTTCCAAGCTTCTAGTGCTTGCTCTGTATCTTCCTTATACATTCCTAACATTTTATTAGCAAGATCTACTTGCATATCATAATGTTTGTCTGCAATTTCTTTTGCCATGTTTAATACATCATAGCGGATTTGATATGGATTTGACATTTAAGTCTCCTTGTGTGTTATGTGTGTGTACGGTAAGGACTATTATAGCCCCTACCGGATAGTTGTGCAACTACTTATCGCGCAGTTTCTGAAGTTCCATCATACACTTCTTCGACTCCTCGTGTAGGCCCATTCTTGCGAGCTCCGCTGCCGCTCTGGAGTATCCAATCGTCTGCGTAAACCGATCGAATGAAGACCACAAACCCGACAAGGGTGAGAAGACATAATCTGCTACTAAAGCTGTCATTAGACCCACCCTCTTAAATTTTCATTTGAGCGAGCCACGTGATAGATTTCACCACGTGAAAGTCCAATATCTGCTAGTTCATAATCTGTTAACTTATGTAGCTCTTTTTCAGTTTGACGAATAATTTTACGGTTCGTTCTATACTGATTAAAAGCTTTTAATGCTTCGATAATAGTTTCAATTGCCCTCGTTGAGTAGCTGTGGGCTGCTAGTATTGCTTGTGTCATTTTGTTTCCTCGTTTGACCAATATTGATTTTACGAGGACGCATTTCTTCTGGAATAACATACTTCAATTCAATTGCAAGAATGCCATCCTGAATATCTGCTCCGTTTACATTTACATGTTCGGACAGCCTAAAGGTTCGTTTAAATTTCTTTGTCGAAATGCCACGATGGATAAACTCTCTACCTTTAGAGACGTGTTCCCCTGTAACAGTCAAGGTTCTATCTTTAACTTCTACAGATATCTCATCCTTTGTAAACCCAGCAATAGCTAGTTCGATCAAGTATTCTTGATCTCCAGCTTTGATAATATTATGTGGGGGATAATGGTCTTGAGCATGTTTAGCTGTCCACTCTAATTCGTTGAACAGATGGTCAAAACCAACAAAAGATGACCGCGGGAATAGTGTTTGTAAGCCTGTCATTGTTATCTCCTTTTGAGCAAGCAAGATTGTATCGCGACCGGATTATTCCGCATCGCTATAATATATATAGTATTTAATTTTTAAAAAGCAACTAAAAAGTTATTTATTTCCGATATTATATTTCGGACATAATTCCCATTGGGCTTTTTCTTTAAATGGGATAATTTTTATCTGACGTAGAGGAGCACATTTAAGTTCTGATCCTCCTTGTATCTCTACAAGTCCCCAATCACTAAGCAATGTTGTAATAGTATTTCTACGTTCTATATCATTAGCTTCTAGATTAGCTTTCTTACCATCCAACATAAAAAGCTCTTTAAAGTGGACGATAAAATATCGTCCTTGCTTGTGTAGTATATGACATGATTGGAATAATTTTTTATCTTTACGAGAAGCAACTCCAATGCGAGTTAAAGTCTCTCTAACCTTCAGAAAGTCATCCGGTTCGTTTAAGACCACCTCTAGCATATCTTGAGGCTGCCATTCTACTATATTATTTTCTTCCACCTTTACTCACCTTCTGCTTTATAATTTTTATTTGTTCAGGTGATAGAAGGGACAATACTTGCTTAGCTTTATCATTACTGTACCCATAGTATTGCTTTACCACTTCAATATCACTCTCAGTTTCTGGTTTCATCCATTTCGAAAATCTTTTACGTTTACGTATGATATTTATAAGAAAGTGATATTGAAGTTTATTATCGAGATGGTGGTAGCGGTTTACGACATTAGCAGCAGAAACGCTGTCAGGAAAATAACTAAGACTCCTATTAATGAGAAAACTATTATACCCTCTTTCAGCATGATCATCCTCCATTATGTCTTGCTTTGTATAGTTAATAGTATTTAGGTATTCAAAAGGATTCATTAGTTAAACTCTACATTAGCCATTATCTCAGTCATACAAGCAACAGTATTAAGTTCGTGGTCAGCCACGAATGCATCTTTATACTGATAGTCTGCAAGAATAAGAACAAGTTGAGGTATACTATTAGGATTGACATGCTCGTACATATTATCGTATATACCTCTAAAGATAGCGACAGTATCTATATCCATACTCTCTACTACCCACTTACGCATAGCTTTAAAGTTCTTAGCTTTAAGATGAGTACTTAGAGTAGCAAACATATCAGAGTTACTACTTCCAGATACAGTATCAACATTACCAGTCATACCTAGCTTCTGGCATTCGTTTAGTACACGCCGCCAGTCAGGAGCATGCTTCATAATAATATCAGCTAGACTTTGACTAGTAAACGATACTTCTTCTTTATAGAGAATATCAGCTGCACGATCCATAAACTGACCGCACAGGTTAACTAAGTCTTTCTTAGTAGTATTGAATTCGTATACACCACAACGAGAATGAAGAGGTTCGATAATACGATTCTTAAAGTTACAAGTAAGAATAAACCGACAGTTATTAGCAAACTCTTCGATAAAACCACGAAGAGCTGGTTGCGTAGATTGAGGATTAAGATAGTCAGCCTCGTCAAGGATAACGACTTTATATCCTCCAGATAGGGATACAGAAGAAGCAAACTGTTTAATCTTACCTCGTAAGGTATCGATATTACCTTCTTCCGATCCGTTTATAATAATATAATCAACACCGAGTTGCTTGCACATAGCTTTAGCAACAGTAGTCTTGCCCAAGCCAGCAGTACCAGAGAACAACATATTAGGTAGTTCTCCAGTATCTACTATAGCCTGTAAAGTAGTTTTTAACTGCTCAGGTAAGATAGTTTCCTCAATAGTCTGAGGACGGTACTTCTCTACCCATAGAAAATCATTCGACATATTAACCTCATTATAAAAAAATAGTATAGCTCACTTAGGTTAAGATGTCAACTTATGATTCAGCAGCGACCTCTTGTTGATGAGCCTCTGCTAGTTGGATAATCTGTAGTGATTGATCACGAAGCTGTCCGATAGTAGAGAGTTCTTCTCCTTTAAACGCGCCTCGTTGAGTCAAAGCATCTACAACTGCTACAGTGCTGCGTGCAACTCGATTAGATAGATCGTAGATTTCTGAATGATCTTGTTTAGTTTCTTTTTCTTTAGCCATCTTAATCTCCATAAGTTGATAGCTTCTCTAGAGCAACCCAATACTTAACGTCGTGGTTAACACTAGAGAATTGTGATATAAGTTTAGATGAGATATCGACTTGATAGTCGTCAGTTATCATCTTAAGGTTGTTAATATTCAATACAAATCTAAAGTCTTCGGTATTATACTCTCCTTCTACCATAATCGAATATGTATTAGCAGTAGTATTCTCAGGATCAACAACAGTTAGTTTAACTGAACCGTTATCAGGTTCAATCACCATCTGGCTATGTCCGAAGATACTAGCAGCTTTCTTGAGACCGTTCAGCGTAGCTTGCTCAAGAGTAAATGATACATCTGCTTGAGGCATATCAATAGGCTTCTGAGGTGTAGTAAGCATCTCTGGATCAGCATAGTAATACTTAACCATAGCTCGACCAGCATTGCCTCCTACAATCATATAATTATCTTTAAACTTAACAGAAGGATTATCTACCAGGTCAAGTACTGATAGAAAGTTCTGCAGGTCATAGATACCTACTTGCTTGTCGAACTCTTCTGTTACAGTAGCTTCACTAAGAACGTTCTTAGCTTCAGCAATAGTCATAATCTTGTTACCAGGTTGGATAACAACATTACTGTTTATACTGGCAAAGTTTTGTAGAATCTTTACCGTTGTTGCACTTATTTCCATTATGTAATCCTACTAAAGTTTTTATCTTTTACTATTTCTAGTTTGTTCTCGAACTTATCATCTAGTAACTCTCGCTTATGAGAGATAATGAATATGTTCGTTTCGTCTCCTAAAGTATAGATGATCTTCATAAGATTATCCACACCTTCGTGATCTAAAGATGAGTCGAACGTCTCATCCAATATAAGAAGATTAGTTGCAACACTATTCTTCATCTTAGCTATCATACGCCAAGTAAAGAGTAATGCTAAATCAATACGTTGCTTCTCTCCTTCTGAGAACGAATCGTATGAGAAAGTATCTCTAAACCTAGATCTAATAGTTTCTTGAAATGACTCATCTAAGTTAAACGAAACATAGAAGTCAAGTATATCAAGATATTGATTACAAAGCTTGTTTATAACCGGAAGGTATTGCTTTACAATCTTAGTCTTAATTCCAGTATCTTTGAGCATTGTACTCATAATAACATTATAGTTTAATTGCTCACTAAGTGCAAGCTTTTCTTCTACTAATGAATCTCCTGATTCTATAAGGTCATTAAGATCATTATTCGCCTGATCCATATCAACGTTACTATCCAGTTTACTAATCTCTTCTTGAGTACGATCAATTGAAGATTGAAACTGAGCAATAGATTTATTATTAGCTGCTAGTTCACTTTGATAAGCCCTACATATATCAATAGTATTTAATGCAGAGAATAGAGCTTGGTTAGCTTCTTGTAATCCTTCATCTGCTTTATTAATTCCCGCTTGGAGCTCCTTTGCTCTGCCTTTACCTTCCAAGATATGGGCTGCTTTTGTGTCCTCTGTGATGGCTTGATCACAGGTCGGACAGATATCGTTTTTCTCGAAGAATTGGACTTCTTTAACGATCTTCTTGACCTCAGTGTTGAACTTCGTCTTAAAGGCTTCAAGCTCTTTGATTCTAGCTTCGCGTTGTCCTCTCTCCACATCTGCATTCGGTAGTTGAGATTGAATGGAATCACTAAGCTCTTCGTTCTTTCCATGTAGAGTTTTGATTTCATCCTGGAAATCAGAGATGAGTTTGAGCTTCTCTTCCCTTTGCTCT
>Ga0247590_1000025_pt1 | contig 15783 bp, 10 predicted proteins | sample 51RmetaT_FD_186100 | JGI IMG/M metagenome (GOLD analysis project Ga0247590, IMG submission 186100) | Metatranscriptome of seawater microbial communities from Monterey Bay, California, United States - 51R (Metagenome Metatranscriptome) | ecosystem: Environmental > Aquatic > Marine > Coastal...
AGCAATAGTCCCTAATGCAAAGAGGATTCAATAGTGGCCCGTAAAACACCTATTGAGCGCTATCGTAACATTGGTATTGTCGCTCACGTAGACGCCGGCAAAACCACCACAAGTGAACGTATTCTTTTCTACACTGGTCTTTCTCACAAAATTGGTGAGGTTCATGACGGTGCTGCAACCATGGATTGGATGGAGCAAGAGCAAGAGCGTGGAATTACCATTACTTCTGCTGCGACAACTACATTCTGGCGCGGTATGGAAGCACAATTTCAAGACCATCGCATTAATATCATAGACACTCCCGGACACGTAGACTTCACTATTGAAGTTGAGCGTTCTCTCCGCGTGCTCGATGGAGCTGTCGTTGTATTTTGTGGATCCTCTGGTGTTGAACCTCAATCTGAAACTGTATGGCGCCAAGCAGATAAATATCACGTACCTAGAATGGTGTTTGTCAACAAAATGGACCGTGCAGGGGCCGACTTTTTACGTGTTGTTGACCAGATCAAAAATCGCCTCGGTGCCAACCCAGTTCCTATCCAACTAAACATTGGTGCTGAAGATGGCTTCAAAGGTGTTATTGACCTTATCAAAATGAAGGCGATCAACTGGAACGAGGCTGACCAGGGTACCACCTTTACTTACGAAGATATTCCAAGTGATATGCTTGAATTAGCAGAAGAGTATCGCATGAATCTTGTTGAAGCTGCGGCAGAGGCTTCTGAAGAGTTAATGGATAAGTATCTTGAAGAAGGTGAACTGACCGAAGCTGAGATCAAACAAGCACTACGAACTCGTACGTTAAATAACGAAATTGTGCTCGCTACTTGTGGTAGCGCCTTTAAAAATAAAGGTGTTCAAGCAGTACTAGATGCTGTGGTTGAATATTTGCCTTCGCCTATAGATGTTCCTGCTATCAAAGGTGTCGATGATAGAGACAATGATGTAGAACGTCATGCGGATGATAATGAACCGTTTTCTGCCCTTGCATTTAAAATCGCAACAGACCCGTTTGTCGGTACTTTGACATTTATGCGAGTTTATTCTGGAGTGGTTAATTCTGGCGATGCTGTTTACAACTCGGTCAAGCAGAAAAAAGAGCGATTTGGACGAATTGTGCAGATGCACTCAAATAAGCGCGATGAAATCAAGGAAGTTCGTGCAGGCGATATTGCAGCGGCAATCGGCCTTAAGGACGTAACAACGGGGGATACCTTATGTGACCAAAACCATAAGGTTATCTTAGAGCGAATGGAATTTCCGGATCCAGTGATTCAAATTGCGGTTGAACCTCGTTCAGTAGCTGATCAGGAGAAGATGGGTATTGCACTGGGTAAACTAGCAGCAGAAGATCCGTCATTCCGTGTAGAAACAGATGATGAAACAGGCCAGACATTGATCTCTGGCATGGGTGAGCTTCATTTAGATATCATTGTTGATCGCATGAAGCGTGAATTCAGCGTTGACTGTAATGTCGGTAAACCTCAGGTAGCGTACCGAGAGACGATTCGTGGTAACGCGGAAGTCGAAGGTAAGTTTGTACGCCAATCTGGTGGTCGAGGTCAATATGGTCACGTATGGATCAAGCTTGAACCTTCAGAACCAGGCGAAGGCTTTGTTTTTGTAGACGAAATCGTGGGCGGTGTTGTTCCAAAAGAATACATCAGCTCGGTAGCGAAAGGTATCGAGGAGCAAATGAATAGCGGTGTCTTGGCGGGTTACCCCGTACTAGATATCAAGGCGACGTTATTTGATGGCTCATACCATGATGTCGATTCGAATGAGATGGCGTTTAAAATCGCTGGTTCTATGGCATTCAAAAAAGGCTCTTTGGAAGCACAACCCGTTCTTCTTGAACCAATGATGAATGTTGAAGTAACTACCCCTGAAGATTGGATGGGGGATGTTGTGGGTGACCTGAATCGCCGTCGTGGCATGATCGAAGGTATGGACGATGGTGTGGCTGGGATTAAGATCATCCGTGCCCAGGTTCCATTATCTGAGATGTTTGGGTACGCCACAGACCTGCGTTCTGCAACTCAAGGCCGTGCGTCTTATTCTATGGAGTTTAATGAGTACGCTGAAGTGCCTAAAAACTTCGCAGAAAAAATCATTGCAGACCGGGGTTATTAAACAAAATGCTTCGATCTTAAAAAAAGTCTCGCTTTTTTAAAAGATCAATGCGTCCAAATATTGCGCTGACTGACGTTGGCGCATAAAATAGCAATTTCTGGCGCGTCTCGATCAATTCGGATCGTGGCGAATCATAACTAGGAAGGAACACGATCGTGTCTAAAGAAAAATTTGAACGTACTAAACCGCACGTAAACGTTGGTACTATCGGCCACGTTGACCACGGTAAAACAACTCTAACTGCTGCAATCTGTACAACACTTGCTAAAGTGTACGGCGGTGAAGCGAAAGACTTCGCATCTATCGATAACGCTCCAGAAGAGCGTGAGCGCGGTATCACAATCGCTACATCTCACGTTGAGTACGACACTCCAACTCGTCACTACGCGCACGTAGACTGTCCAGGACACGCTGACTATGTTAAAAACATGATCACAGGTGCTGCACAGATGGACGGTGGTATCCTAGTTGTTGCTGCGACAGATGGCCCAATGCCACAAACTCGTGAGCACATCCTACTAGGCCGTCAGGTTGGTATCCCTTACATCATCGTGTTCATGAACAAATGTGACATGGTTGATGACGAAGAGCTTCTAGAGCTAGTAGAAATGGAAGTTCGTGAGCTTCTATCTGAGTACGACTTCCCAGGTGATGATCTACCAGTAATCCAAGGTTCAGCTCTTGGCGCTCTAAACGGCGAGAAGCAGTGGGAAGATAAGATCGTAGAGCTTGCAGAAGCACTAGATTCTTACATTCCAGAGCCAGAGCGTGCAGTAGATCTGCCGTTCCTAATGCCAATCGAAGACGTATTCTCAATTCAAGGCCGTGGTACAGTAGTAACAGGTCGTATTGAGCGCGGTATCCTAAACGTAGGTGATGAAGTAGAAATCGTTGGTATCAAAGAGACAACGACTACTACATGTACTGGTGTAGAGATGTTCCGTAAACTTCTAGACGAAGGTCGTGCAGGTGAGAACGTAGGTGCCCTACTACGTGGTACTAAGCGTGACGAAGTAGAGCGTGGTCAAGTATTGGCAGCACCTAAGTCAATCAACCCACACACTAAATTCGAATCAGAAGTATACGTACTGTCTAAAGATGAAGGTGGTCGTCACACGCCATTCTTCAAAGGTTACCGTCCACAGTTCTACTTCCGTACAACTGACGTAACAGGCGACATCACTCTACCAGAAGGCGTAGAAATGGTAATGCCAGGTGATAACATCAAGATGACTGTAGAGTTGATCGCACCAATCGCGATGGACGAAGGTCTACGTTTCGCAATCCGCGAAGGTGGCCGTACAGTAGGTGCTGGTGTTGTTGCTAAAATCTTCGACTAATTCGAAAGAATTAGCTGAAGGTTTCGGAAAATTTTTGAATAAGATTTGACGAACCGTTAGCAAAAAGGGCATCATTTGATGCCCTTTTTCTGCACTGAAAAAAATGTCTACCGTTTTAATGATCGGTATGGCATCAAGCAGGAATGTTTTGACAGATGCTTTTTACTTCGGTCAATAAAGAGTGCGTCAATCAATTTTAGGTTGTCGCTTCATGGATTTGCCCTGCAACAGCGGGGTTGTCGTCGTCTATAGTAAGACTTAAACAGGTTGGTTTTATGAAAGCGAATAATGCTGAAACTCCTGATAGCTCAAATTTTGCAGATATCTTTAAGTGGGTTGTCACTTTTGCTCTGTTAGCTGCCGCTGTTGTGGGTAATTACCTGTACGGTGTGTACAGTGATCCGGGACTATACCCAGACTCTCTATTCACTGGGGCTGGATCGTTAGTCATTCGTGTTGCAGGTGTTGTTATTCTGATTGCTGCTGCATTGGGTGTGGCTGCTACTACACGCAAAGGTAAAGCTGCAATTGAATTTGCAAAAGAGTCACGTATGGAAGTTCGCAAAGTTGTTTGGCCTACTCGCCAAGAAACTATGCAAACAACCCTTATCGTTTTGGCTGTAAGTATTGTAATGGCTCTAATCCTATATGGTATTGATAGCATTATGTACCATATCGTTAACTTTGTAACTGGAGTGTAGAGGGTTTTAATTCATGAGTGAAGCTCCAAAAAAACGCTGGTATGTGGTTCAAGCCTTCTCTGGTTTTGAAGGTCGAGTTGCCCAATCTCTTCGTGAGCACATCAAAATGCATAGCATGGAAGAGTCGTTTGGTGAAGTTCTTGTTCCTACAGAAGAAGTCGTTGAAATGCGTGCTGGTCAGCGTCGTAAATCTGAGCGTAAGTTCTTCCCTGGCTATGTTCTTGTTCAAATGGTGATGAACGATGAATCATGGCATTTAGTACGTAGTGTGCCACGTGTCATGGGCTTCATAGGTGGGACCTCAGACCGTCCAGCTCCTATCACTGATAAAGAAGCAGACGCGATTTTAAATCGTCTTGAAAAAGCAAGTGAAGCTCCTCGCCCACGTACAATGTACGAAGCGGGTGAAGTGGTACGTGTTACTGATGGACCATTTGCTGATTTCAACGGAACCGTTGAAGAAGTCGATTACGAAAAGAGTCGCTTAAAGGTTTCTGTATCGATCTTTGGTCGAGCAACGCCTGTTGAATTGGAGTTTGGCCAAGTTGAAAAACTTGACTAACTTTGTCGGCAAGCACAGTACAAAAAGTCACCTTTAGACTTGTATAAGGCGTGAGATATGATTATAATTTCGCGCCTTTTTGTTTCATAAGAGACAAAAAGTAATTGTTTAAACGGGGAGCTGGTCAATTGATTAGCGTTAGTACCCAAAATTAGGAATAATCATGGCTAAGAAAGTTGAAGCTTATATCAAGCTGCAAGTTGCTGCTGGTATGGCAAACCCAAGTCCACCAGTTGGTCCTGCTCTAGGTCAACACGGTGTTAACATCATGGAATTCTGTAAAGCGTTCAACGCAAAAACAGAATCTATCGAGAAAGGTCTACCGACTCCAGTTGTTATCACTGTATACAACGACCGTTCTTTCACTTTTGTAACTAAGACCCCACCTGCAGCAGTTCTACTGAAGAAAGCAGCGGGTATCAAGTCTGGTTCAGGTCGTCCAAATACTGAAAAAGTGGGCACAGTAACTGACGCTCAGATCCAAGAAGTCGCAGAAACTAAAGCTGCTGATATGACTGGTGCTGATATCGAAGCAATGAAGCGTTCAATCGCTGGTACTGCTCGTTCAATGGGCCTAGTGGTAGAGGGTTAAGATCATGGCAAAACTAACTAAGCGCATGCGCGTAATCCGTGAAAAAGTTGATGTAACGAAAGAGTACGAAATCAATGAAGCTGTTGCCCTACTGAAAGAGCTAGCGACAGCAAAATTTGTTGAGTCTGTTGATGTTGCTGTTAATCTTGGTATTGATGCACGTAAATCTGATCAAAACGTTCGTGGTGCTACCGTACTCCCACACGGCACTGGCCGTGACATCCGTGTTGCAGTGTTCACTCAAGGTGCAAACGCTGAAGCAGCAAAAGAAGCTGGCGCAGATATTGTAGGTATGGAAGATCTTGCTGAGCAAGTGAAAAAAGGCGAAATGAACTTTGACGTCGTTGTTGCTTCTCCAGATGCAATGCGCGTTGTGGGTCAACTAGGTACTATTTTAGGTCCTCGCGGTCTAATGCCTAACCCTAAAGTTGGTACTGTAACTCCTAATGTTGCTGAAGCAGTAAAGAATGCTAAAGCAGGTCAGGTTCGTTACCGTAATGACAAGAACGGCATTATCCACACTACTATTGGTAAAGCTAACTTCTCTGCTGAGCAGATTAAAGAAAACCTAGAAGCACTTCTAGTTGCTCTTAAGAAAGCTAAACCATCTTCTGCAAAAGGTACTTTCCTGCAGAAAGTAAGCATCTCTTCAACAATGGGTGCTGGTGTTGCTGTTGATCAGGCTAGCCTAGATACTAAAGCATAATTTAATTTGATTAGGTGCGGAATTTATGTATAATTTCGCGCTTAATATTTGTGGTTGGGGCTGAACTTTGGTTCTATTAGAATTAAAACCCAGTCTCCGTCCAAGACCGTAGGTGCCGATATTATTGGCTTAATCGTCCTACGTAGATGGTGCCCGAACTGACAGAAAGCTCTATGTAAATAGTTACCTTTCTTCTGGGAAGCACCTAAATAACTCTCACTGTTGTGATAATAGTGAGTGGTGTAACGACAACCAGGAGTTTATCCAAGATGGCTTTAAACCTTCAAGACAAAAAAGCAATTGTTGCTGAAGTCAACGAAGCTGCCAGTGGTGCACTTTCTGCAGTTGTAGCTGATTCTCGTGGCGTTGAAGTGGGCGCGATGACTTCTCTACGTAAACAAGCTCGTGAAGCGGGTGTTTATGTAAGAGTTGTTCGTAACACACTAATGCGTCGTGCGGTAGAAGGTACTGAGTACGAGTGTCTAACAGACATTTTTACAGGTCCTACTCTAATCGCATTCTCTAATGAGCACCCAGGTGCTGCAGCGCGTCTTTTCAAAGACTTCGCTAAAGAGAACACTAACTTCGAGATCAAAGCTGCTGCATTTGAAGGCGCGCTTGCTGACGCTGAAGTACTAGCGACACTACCAACTTACGACGAAGCGGTTGCACGCCTAATGATGTGCATGAAAGAAGCTTCTGCTGGCAAGTTGGCACGTACAATCGCTGCTATCCGCGATCAAAAAGAAGAAGCTGCGGCATAAGCCTTGCTTTTTTCTGGTTGCTTAATAAACTTATTGTTGATTTAAAAGAGAATTGTTATGTCTATTACTAACGAGCAAATCCTAGACGCAGTTGCAGAAATGTCTGTAATGCAAGTTGTTGAACTAATCGAAGCAATGGAAGAGAAATTCGGTGTTTCTGCTGCTGCTGCTGTTGTAGCTGGCGGTGCTGCTGGTAGCGAAGCTGCTGCTGAGCAAACTGAATTTGACGTAATCCTTGAGTCTGCTGGCGGTAACAAAGTTGCTGTAATCAAAGCAGTACGTGGCGCAACTGGCCTAGGTCTTAAAGAAGCGAAAGGTCTAGTAGACGGCGCTCCTGCACCTCTTAAAGAAGGCGTAGAGAAAGACGAAGCTGAAGCTCTTAAAGCTCAGCTAGAAGAAGCTGGTGCAAGTGTTACTGTTAAGTAATTATTGCTTAGTTTCTTAGCCTAACGGCTAATGGCTGGTGGTTTTTAAACCACCAGCCTTTTTGCGCTGTAAGGGTTGAGTGATTTTTCCGCTGTTTGAGCACTCAATTCCTAGCAAAAAACATGTCATTTGATCTTAATGATATGCCACTACAATCAAACAGATTTCAGTCACTACCTCGTCACGACTCGAGGTGGTTTGGGTCACTTATCAGCGAGCTGAGGAACCCCATGGTTTACTCTTATACCGAGAAAAAGCGCATCCGTAAGGACTTTGGTACTCGTCCACAAGTTTTGGACATTCCATACCTGCTATCGATCCAGCTCGATTCATTCGAGAAGTTCATCGAACAGGATCCTGAAGGTCAATATGGTCTTGAAGCCGCTTTCCGTTCTGTATTTCCAATTCAGAGCTATAACGGCAACTCTGAGCTGCAATACGTTAGCTACCGTCTTGGTGAGCCAGTTTTTGACGTTAAAGAATGTCAAATTCGCGGCGTAACTTATTCAAAACCACTACGCGTGAAACTACGCCTAGTTATTTTTGATAAAGACGCGCCAGCAGGTACTGTAAAAGACATTAAAGAACAAGAAGTCTACATGGGCGAAATTCCGCTTATGACAGACAATGGTACCTTCGTAATTAATGGTACCGAGAGGGTTATCGTATCCCAGTTGCACAGAAGCCCTGGTGTATTCTTCGACAGCGATAAGGGTAAAACCCACTCTTCAGGTAAAGTTCTGTATAACGCACGCGTTATTCCTTATCGTGGTTCATGGCTCGACTTTGAGTTTGATCCTAAGGATAACCTGTACGTTCGTATCGACCGTCGTCGTAAACTTCCTGCTTCGATCATTCTGCGCGCACTTGGTAAGACGACAGAAGAAGTGTTGGATATCTTCTTTGAGAAGATCAACTTCGAAGTGAAGGATCAGACCCTTCTGATGGAGCTAGTCCCTGATCGCCTGCGTGGTGAAACGGCTTCATTTGATATCGAAGCGAACGGCAAAACGTACGTTGAAACAGGCCGTCGTGTTACAGCACGTCATATCCGCCAGTTAGAGAAAGACAGCGTTGACCATATTGAAGTGCCTGTCGAATACATTGTTGGTAAAGTCGCTTCTAAAGACTATATCAATGAGTCTACTGGTGAAATCATCGTTGTTGCAAACCAAGAGATAAGCTTAGAAGCATTAGCTAACCTCTCTCAAGCTGGTCATAAAGCACTTGAAGTCCTCTTTACGAACGATTTGGATCACGGTCCATTCATGTCGGAGACTTTGCGTATTGACAGCACGGTTGACCGTATCTCTGCGTTGGTTGAAATCTACCGCATGATGCGACCAGGTGAGCCGCCAACGAAAGAAGCAGCAGAAGCCTTATTCGAGAGCTTGTTCTTCTCTGAAGAACGTTACGATCTATCCACTGTGGGTCGTATGAAGTTTAATAGCTCTATCGAACGTGAGGATGCTCAAGAACAGGGCACACTTGACGAGCAAGATATCATTGAAGTAATGAAGAAACTGATCGCGATCCGTAATGGTATCGGTGAAGTTGATGATATCGACCACTTGGGTAACCGTCGTATCCGTTCTGTAGGTGAGATGGCTGAAAACCAATTCCGAGTTGGTCTAGTTCGTGTAGAACGTGCAGTTAAAGAGCGTCTTAGCCTTGGTGATCTTGATGCTATCATGCCTCAAGACCTGATTAATGCTAAGCCTATTTCTGCTGCAGTAAAAGAATTCTTTGGTTCATCTCAGCTTTCACAGTTTATGGATCAAAATAACCCGTTGTCGGAAGTGACGCACAAACGTCGTATCTCTGCTTTGGGTCCAGGTGGTTTGACACGTGAGCGAGCAGGTTTCGAAGTGCGAGATGTACACGTGACCCACTACGGTCGTCTATGTCCGATCGAAACGCCTGAAGGTCCGAACATCGGTCTGATCAACTCTTTGTCGGCCTTTGCTCGTTGTAACGATTTTGGTTTCTTGGAAACACCTTATCGTCGTGTTGTTGATGGTGTTGTGACGGATGAGGTTGATTACTTATCTGCAATCCAAGAAGGTCAATACGTTATTGCTCAGGCAAATACTATATTGACAGAGCAAGGTACTTTCTCTGAGGAGCTGATAACGGCCCGTCAGAAAGGGGAATCAGGTCTCCACCCGCGTGAGCACGTCGATTATATGGACGTTGCGACAAACCAAGTGGTTTCTATTGCAGCTTCTCTTATCCCGTTCCTAGAGCACGATGATGCAAACCGTGCCTTGATGGGTGCGAACATGCAACGTCAGGCCGTACCAACGTTGAAAGCAGACAAGCCACTCGTAGGTACAGGTATCGAGCGTAACATTGCCGTTGACTCTGGTGTAACTGCAGTTTCAAAACGTGGTGGTGTTATCCAGTCTGTTGATGCTTCTCGAATCGTTGTTAAAGTGAACGAAGATGAGTTGATCCCTGGTGAAGCTGGTATCGATATTTATAACCTCACTAAGTACACTCGTTCTAACCAGAACACGTGTATTAACCAGCGCCCATGTGTTATGCCTGGTGAGCCAGTTGCGCGTGGTGATGTTTTAGCGGATGGACCCTCGACGGATCTTGGTGAACTTGCTCTTGGCCAGAATATGCGCATCGCATTCATGCCTTGGAATGGTTACAACTTTGAAGACTCGATCTTGGTTTCAGAGCGCGTTGTTCAAGAAGATCGCTTCACGACTATCCACATCCAAGAACTTTCTTGTGTAGCACGAGACACAAAACTCGGTGCAGAAGAGGTGACAGCGGATATTCCTAATGTGGGTGAGTCTGCGCTTTCTAAACTTGATGAGTCGGGCATTGTTTACATCGGTGCAGAAGTCAAAGGCGGCGACATTCTTGTTGGTAAAGTAACACCGAAAGGTGAGACTCAGCTGACGCCGGAAGAAAAGCTTCTACGAGCGATCTTTGGTGAGAAAGCATCAGACGTTAAAGATACGTCTCTGCGCGTACCAAACTCTGTTTCGGGCACGATCATCGATGTTCAAGTGTTTACTCGTGATGGTGTTGAAAAAGACAAACGTGCACTTGAAATTGAACAGATGCAGTTGAAAGAGGCTAAGAAAGACCTTACAGAAGAATTCCAGATTCTTGAAGGCGGTCTTCTTAACCGAGTCAAAGCCGTACTCATCGATGGTGGCTACAGCGAAGAGCGCGTTAATGCGATAGATCGCAAAAAGTGGCTTGAGCTGACTCTTGATGATGATGCACAGCAAACTCAGCTAGAGCAACTAGCAGAGCAGTATGACGAGCTCAAAGCAGACTTTGATAAAAAGTTTGAAACTAAGCGTCGTAAGATCACTCAAGGTGATGACCTTGCTCCTGGTGTACTTAAAATTGTTAAGGTATATCTTGCTGTTAAGCGTCGTATTCAACCTGGTGATAAGATGGCTGGTCGTCACGGTAACAAGGGTGTTATCTCTAAGATCAACCCTGTTGAAGACATGCCTTATGATGATAAAGGTCAGCCCGTCGATATCGTACTTAACCCGCTAGGTGTACCATCTCGTATGAACATCGGTCAGATCCTAGAAGTGCATTTAGGTCTGGCGGCGAAAGGTATTGGTGACAAGATCAACCAGATGGTGAAAGAACAACAAGAAATAGCGAAGTTCCGCGATTTCTTACAGCGTGTTTATGATCTTGGTGATACTCGTCAAAAAGTTGATGTATCGTCACTATCCGATGCTGAAGTTGTTACTTTGGTCAATAACCTACGTGGCGGCTTACCAATTGCGACACCAGTATTTGATGGCGCATCCGAGAAATCGATCAAAGAGCTACTAAAACTGGGCGATCTACCTGAATCTGGTCAGTTAACCTTGTTTGATGGCCGTACGGGTGATGCGTTTGAGCGTCCTGTAACCGTTGGTTATATGTACATGCTCAAGCTTAACCACTTGGTTGATGACAAGATGCACGCTCGTTCTACTGGTTCTTACAGCCTAGTAACACAGCAACCACTCGGTGGTAAAGCTCAGTTCGGTGGTCAGCGTTTTGGTGAGATGGAAGTTTGGGCGCTTGAAGCATACGGCGCGGCTTACACACTGCAAGAAATGCTAACCGTTAAATCTGATGATGTTAACGGCCGTACTAAGATGTATAAAAACATTGTAGACGGAAACCACACTATGGAACCTGGTATGCCAGAATCCTTCAACGTATTGTTGAAAGAGATCCGCTCACTAGGTATCAATATTGAACTAGAAGACGAAGAGTAATCCCCACGGGATTATTGGTAGAAGGTGCTCACTGTTGTGGTGAGCTCCTTTTAACTCCTTACAGGAGCTGATTGTGAAAGACTTATTAAACTTTCTAAAAGCACAGCATAAGACCGAAGAATTTGATGCAATTAAAATTGGTCTTTCTTCACCAGACATGATTCGCTCATGGTCTTTTGGTGAAGTTAAAAAACCTGAAACGATCAACTACCGTACGTTCAAGCCTGAACGTGATGGTTTGTTTTGTGCGCGTATTTTTGGCCCAGTTAAAGATTATGAGTGTCGTTGTGGCAAATACAAACGCCTAAAACACCGTGGTGTTATCTGTGAGAAGTGTGGCGTTGAAGTTACACAAACAAAAGTTCGTCGTGACCGTATGGGCCACATTGAACTGGCTTCACCAGTTGCTCACATCTGGTTCCTAAAATCGCTTCCGTCTCGTATCGGCCTATTGATGGATATTCCGCTACGTGATATTGAACGAGTACTTTACTTCGAAATGTACGTGGTTACTGAACCAGGTATGACAGATCTTGAGAAGTCTCAGATGCTGACAGAAGAAGAGTACTTGGATCGTTTGGAAGAATGGGGTGATGAATTCACGGCCAAAATGGGTGCCGAAGCGATCAAAGATCTGCTTGCATCTATGGATCTTCCTGCAGAAATTGAAGAAATGCGTGAAGAGCTTCAGTCAACTAACTCAGAGACTAAGCGCAAGAAGATCACTAAACGTCTTAAATTGGTCGAAGCATTTGTCCAATCTGGTAACAATCCAGAGTGGATGATACTGACAGTATTGCCAGTTCTTCCACCAGACTTACGCCCACTTGTTCCATTGGATGGCGGACGTTTTGCTACTTCTGATCTGAACGATCTTTACCGTCGTGTTATCAACCGTAACAACCGATTGAAGCGTCTTCTTGAACTTGCTGCACCTGATATTATCGTGCGTAACGAAAAGCGTATGCTTCAAGAATCGGTTGATGCGCTTCTTGATAACGGTCGTCGTGGTCGTGCCATCACAGGTTCAAACAAGCGTCCTTTGAAATCTCTTGCTGATATGATCAAGGGTAAACAAGGTCGTTTCCGCCAGAACTTGCTTGGTAAGCGTGTTGACTACTCTGGTCGTTCGGTTATCACGGTAGGTCCTTACCTACGTCTACACCAGTGTGGTCTTCCTAAGAAGATGGCACTTGAGCTATTTAAGCCATTTATTTACAGCAAGCTAGAAACTCGTGGTTTAGCGACGACGATCAAAGCTGCAAAGAAAATGGTAGAGCGTGAAGAAGCTATTGTTTGGGATATTCTTGACGAAGTTATCCGTGAACACCCTGTGTTACTAAACCGTGCACCAACACTTCACCGTCTTGGTATTCAGGCGTTTGAACCTGTACTTATCGAAGGTAAAGCTATCCAGCTTCACCCTCTTGTATGTGCAGCGTATAACGCGGACTTCGATGGCGACCAAATGGCGGTTCACGTTCCTCTAACACTAGAGGCGCAGCTAGAAGCACGTACTCTGATGATGTCGACAAATAATATATTGTCGCCTGCATCGGGTGACCCAATCATCGTACCTTCTCAGGACGTAGTATTGGGCCTTTATTACATGACTCGTGATAAAATTAATGTCAAGGGCGAGGGTATGTACCTTGCTAGCCCTGCAGAAGCTGAAAAAGCTTATCGTACTAAAACTGCTGAGCTTCATGCTCGCGTTAAGGTTCGTATCACAGAGACTGTAAAAGACGAAGATGGCCACATCACAACAGAAACGAAAATGGTTGATACAACTATCGGTCGTGCAATGTTGTGGCAAATCGTTCCTAAAGGGCTTCCTTACAGCATCGTAAACCAAAAATTGGGTAAGAAGCAGATTTCTCATTTGCTTAACGAGGCGTATCGTAAGCTTGGTTTGAAAGACACAGTTATCTTCGCTGACCAAATCATGTACACAGGTTTTGCTTACGCAGCACTTTCTGGTGTATCTGTAGGTATCGACGATATGGTCGTTCCAGATGCGAAATACACTGAGATCGAAGAAGCAGAAGCGGAAGTTCGCGAAATCCAAGAACAGTACCAATCTGGTCTTGTTACAGCGGGTGAACGTTATAATAAAGTGATCGATATTTGGGCATCAACCAATGATCGTGTCGCTAAGTTAATGATGGAAAACCTTTCTTCAGAAACGGTTGTTAATCGTGACGGCGACGAAGAACAGCAAGAATCGTTCAACAGCATCTACATGATGGCTGACTCCGGTGCTCGTGGTTCCGCTGCCCAGATCCGTCAGTTAGCTGGTATGCGTGGTCTGATGGCTCGTCCTGATGGCTCCATCATCGAAACGCCAATTACGGCTAACTTTAAAGAAGGTCTGAACGTTCTTCAGTACTTCATCTCAACTCACGGTGCACGTAAAGGTCTTGCCGATACAGCACTTAAAACAGCGAACTCAGGTTACCTAACCCGTCGTCTAGTAGACGTTGCGCAAGATGTTGTTGTTCATGAGCATGACTGTGGTACTCATGAAGGTATTGATATGATGCCTCATATTGAAGGTGGTGATGTTAAGGTTGCGCTGTCTGAGCTTGCTCTAGGTCGTGTCGTTGCTGAAGATGTACTTAAGCCTGGAACCGATGATGTTCTTATTCCGCGTAATACGCTGATCGACGAAAAGTGGTGTCAGATTATGGAGGAAAACTCCGTAGACAGCATGAGAGTACGTTCAGTAGTTACGTGTGACGCTGACTTTGGTTGTTGTGCACAATGTTACGGTCGTGACCTAGCTCGTGGACACCTAGTTAACCAAGGTGAGGCTGTTGGGGTAATTGCAGCTCAATCTATCGGTGAGCCAGGTACTCAGCTTACGATGCGTACGTTCCACATCGGTGGTGCTGCATCGACAGCTGCTGCAGAGAACAGCATCCAAGCTAAAACTACTGGTACAGTGAAGCTACATAACGCTAAATTTGTTACTAACAAAGATAGCAAGTTAGTTATCACATCTCGTGCATCTGAACTAACCATCATTGACGAGTTTGGCCGTACTAAAGAGAAACACAAACTTCCTTATGGCTCGTTGCTAAACAAAGGCGACAATGCGGCAATCGAAGCTGGTGAAACAGTGGCTAACTGGGAAGCGCATACCATGCCTATCATCACTGAGGTGGCCGGTCGTATCCAATTTGTTGATATGATCGATGGTGTGACGGTCTCTCGTCAAACAGATGACCTAACGGGTCTATCTTCCAGTGAAGTCACAGAAGCTGCGGCACGTCCCGCTGCTGGTAAAGATATTCGTCCAGCGATCAAATTGGTTGATGCGAAAGGCAAAGACGTAATGATCCCTGGTACTGATATGCCAGCACAGTACTTCTTGCCAGGTAAAGCTATTGTTAACATCGAAGATGGTGCGGAAGTTGGTGTTGGTGATACTCTAGCGCGTATTCCACAGAAATCCGGCGGTAACAAAGATATCACTGGTGGTCTTCCTCGCGTTGCTGACCTATTTGAAGCTCGTAAACCTAAAGAGCCTGCGATTCTTGCAGAGCACACTGGTACGGTAAGCTTTGGTAAAGAAACGAAAGGTAAACGTCGTTTAGTGATCACTCGTGATGGTGGAGACGCCTATGAAGAGATGATTCCTAAACATCGTCAGCTTAACGTTTTTGAAGGTGAGAAAGTCGAACGTGGTGATGTGATCGCTGATGGACCAGAATCTCCACATGATATCTTGCGTCTTCGTGGTATTCACGCTGTAACTCAATACATCGCTAATGAAGTACAAGAAGTTTACCGTCTGCAAGGCGTTAAGATTAACGATAAGCACATTGAAACTATCGTTCGCCAAATGCTTCGTAAGTGTACGATCACTTACGCAGGTGACTCTGAGTTCCTCGCTGGTGAGCAAGTTGAGTACGCTAACGTTAAGATCGCTAACCGTGCTCTTGAAGCTGAAGGTAAAGAGCCGGCTCGTTTTGAGCGTGAATTACTTGGTATTACCAAAGCTTCTTTGGCTACTGAGTCATTCATCTCGGCAGCTTCGTTCCAAGAAACAACACGTGTTCTAACAGAAGCGGCAGTTTCTGGTAAGCGTGATGAGTTACGTGGTCTGAAAGAGAACGTTATTGTGGGTCGATTGATACCAGCTGGTACTGGTTTCGCCTACCACCAAGACCGTCAAGCAAAACGTGTTGAAGAGCAAGAAGGACCGTCAGCAGAACAAGCTACGGATAACCTAGCTGCTTTACTCAATGCAGGCTTCTCAACAGAAGAGTAACGATAAAGCTCGTTAAGTAAAAAG
>Ga0247590_1000028_pt1 | contig 15352 bp, 29 predicted proteins | sample 51RmetaT_FD_186100 | JGI IMG/M metagenome (GOLD analysis project Ga0247590, IMG submission 186100) | Metatranscriptome of seawater microbial communities from Monterey Bay, California, United States - 51R (Metagenome Metatranscriptome) | ecosystem: Environmental > Aquatic > Marine > Coastal...
AAAATATCGTGCTGAATTAATAGAGGCAGTAGCAGAGTATGATGAAGATCTTTTAGAAAAGTTTTTTGAAGATCCAGATTCCATAAGCCCTGACGAAATCCATGAAGCACTTCGTGCAGCCACTCAGGATATGAGTATTATTCCTATGATTTGTGGTTCTTCATTTAAAAATAAAGGTGTTCAATTTTTGCTTGATGCAGTTTGCCGTTACTTGCCTTCACCAGAAGATAAAGAAGCAATTTCAGGAACAGATCCTGACAGCGGTAACGAAATTTCTCGTAAGCCGTCCGTACAAGAACCCTTTTCAGCATTGGCATTTAAAATTGCTACAGATCCTTTTGTGGGTAGATTAGCATTTTTCCGCGCATATTCTGGGAGGTTAGACGCAGGTTCTTACGTCCTGAATAATCGTTCTGGTAACAAAGAACGTATTTCCAGAATTTATCAAATGCACTCTAATAAGCAAAATTCAATCGATTTTATCGAAGCTGGTGATATTGGAGCTGCAGTAGGGTTTAAGGACATCAAAACCGGAGACACTCTTTCTGCAGAAAAATCGCCGATTATTCTTGAAAGCATGGAGTTTCCTGATCCTGTAATTGGGATTGCAGTAGAACCTAAGACCAAAGCCGATGTTGATAAACTAGGAATGTCTTTAGCGAAACTTGCAGAGGAAGATCCAACTTTCCAGGTAAAAACTGATGAGGCTTCTGGCCAGACCATTATTTCTGGTATGGGAGAGCTTCACCTCGATATCATAGTTGATCGTTTACGTAGAGAATTCAAGGTTGAAGTTAATCAAGGACAACCTCAGGTAGAATATAAAGAAGCTCTTACAGCAACTGCTAAACACAGAGAAGTTTATAAAAAACAAACTGGTGGACGTGGAAAATTTGCTGATATCGTATTTGAAATCGAGCCAGCTGAAGAAGGTAAAACAGGTCTTGAATTTGTTAATGAAATTAAGGGAGGTAATATTCCTAAAGAATATATACCTTCAGTTGAAAAAGGATTTAAAGAATCCATGAAAAATGGACCTTTAGCTGGATTTGAACTTGATGCGATGAAAATCACGTTAAAGGACGGTTCCTTCCACCCTGTGGATTCAGACTCCTTATCCTTCGAATTAGCAGCAAAACTTGGATTTAAAGAATCTGCAAAAGCTGCTAAAGCTGTGATCATGGAACCCATAATGAAATTAGAGGTTTTAACCCCTGAAGAAAACATGGGAGATATTGTTGGAGATTTAAATCGAAGACGAGGCCAGGTAAATTCCATGGATGATCGTGCTGGATCTAAAGTTGTAAAAGCTGAAGTTCCACTATCTGAAATGTTCGGATACGTCACATCATTAAGAACACTATCCTCAGGTAGAGCTACTTCTACAATGGAATTTTCTCACTATGCAGAAACACCTTCTAATATTTCAGAAAGTGTTATTGCAGAAGTAAACGGTAATAAAGCATAAATTAAATCGCATGAGCCAAAAAATTAGAATCAAATTAAAATCATACGATCACAATCTAGTTGATAAGTCGGCAGATAAAATTGTTAAAACAGTAAAAACTACTGGAGCGGTAGTAACGGGTCCCATCCCATTACCCACACATAAAAAGATTTTTACGGTTTTACGTTCTCCTCATGTTAACAAGAAGTCAAGAGAGCAATTTAAGTTATGTTCTTACAAACGCTTGTTAGATATCTACAGTTCTTCTTCTAAAACCATCGATGCATTGATGAAATTAGAATTACCAAGTGGAGTAGAGGTTGAGATCAAAGTATAATTGAAAATAAATAATTAATAAATAACAAAAACAATGTCTGGGTTAATAGGAAAAAAAATCGGTATGACCAGTCTCTTTGACGAAAACGGGAAAAACATTCCTTGTACAGTTCTTGAGATGGGGCCATGCGTGGTTACCCAAGTCAGAACCAAAGAGGTTGACGGGTATGAAGCACTTCAACTGGGTTTCGATGACAAGGCAGAAAAAGGAGTTACAAAGGCCGCCCAAGGGCACTTTAAAAAAGCCGGAACTACTCCTAAAAGAAAGCTCGTCGAATTCCAGAATTTTGAGGAAGAATTAAATTTAGGAGACATCGTAACAGTTTCACATTTTACAGAAGGTGAATTCGTTGATGTTTCTGGAACTTCTAAAGGAAAAGGTTTCCAAGGGGTTGTCAAACGCCACGGTTTCGCTGGAGTTGGTCAAGCTACTCATGGACAACACAATCGTTTAAGAGCTCCAGGTTCTATTGGTGCTGCGTCCTACCCTGCACGTGTATTCAAAGGAATGCGAATGGCAGGTCAAATGGGAAATGAGAAGGTAAAGGTTCAAAACCTTAGAGTGATTAAAGTTGTGCCTGAAAAAAACCTCCTTGTTGTTAAAGGATGTGTACCTGGTCACAAAAATGCATACGTAACAGTTCAGAAATAATGGAAGTAAACGTACTCAACATAGAAGGAAAAGAGACAGGCAGAAAGGTTAAACTTGATAAGGCTGTATTTGGTATCGAGCCCAATGATCATGCTATTTACCTTGATGTAAAACAACATTTAGCGAACAAACGTCAAGGAACTCATAAATCCAAAGAGCGTGCTGAAATTGTTGGATCTACTCGAAAAATAAAGAAACAAAAAGGAACTGGTACTGCCCGAGCTGGAAGTATTAAGAATCCATTGTTCAAAGGAGGGGGACGTGTTTTTGGACCAACTCCAAGAGATTATAGTCAGAAAGTCAACAAAAAGGTCAAAAGGCTGGCAAGAAAATCGGCTTTGAGTATTAAAGCAAAACAAAAATCAATTGTTATTTTGGAAGACATTCAATGGGATTCTCCAAAAACAAAAGATTACCTTAAAATGCTGGCAGCCCTCGGTCTCGCTGATAAAAAAAGCGTGTTGGTGTTGGGGGATTTGAATAAAAATGTATATTTGTCGTCTCGTAATTTAAAAAATTCTAAAGTTGTAATTAACTCAGAATTAAACACTTACAGTATTTCAAACGCAAATAGTTTGGTTTTTTGTGAGGGTGCTATTGCAGGACTTGAATCAATTTTGAACAGATAATAATGAGTGTATTAATAAAACCAATCATCACGGAAAAAGCCACTTTAGGAAGTGAGCTTCACAATAGATATACTTTTTTGGTACACCCAAAAGCAAACAAAGTTGAAATCAAAAAAGCAGTTGAGTCTGCTTATGGTGTAAGTGTTGAAAAAGTACGAACACTTAACAGCGGTCCAGAACGTAAAATGCGTTACACCAAAACCGGTATTCAGAAAGGTAAAACTAATGCAACCAAGAAAGCCATAGTGCAGGTTGCAGAAGGTGATGCCATAGATTTTTACAGTAATTTATAATAGCGCCAGATGTCAGTAAGAAAATTAAAACCGATAACTCCTGCGCAGCGTTTTAGAGTAGTGAATGGATTCGATTCTATTACTACCGATAAACCAGAAAAGAGTTTATTGGCTCCCAAGAAAAGAACTGGGGGAAGGAACAACAAAGGAAAGATGACTGCTCGTCACATAGGTGGGGGACATAAAAAGCGTTATCGTATCATCGATTTCAAGAGAAACAAATTTGGATTCGAAGCGGAAGTCAAAAGTATTGAGTACGACCCAAACCGATCAGCCTTTATCGCTTTAGTAGAATATACTGATGGAGAAAAACGCTATGTCGTAGCACAAAGCGGTTTGCAAGTAGGCCAGAAAATTAGTTCTGGTGAGGGAGTTGCTCCTGAAGTAGGTAATGCACTTTTTCTTTCCGAAATTCCTTTAGGTACTATCATTTCTTGTATTGAGTTAGTTCCAGGAAGAGGAGCAGTAATTGCAAGAAGTGCAGGAGCATTTGCTCAATTAATGGCTCGAGATGGAAGATTTGCTACGGTTAAAATGCCCTCTGGAGAAACGAGAATGGTATTAGTTACCTGTATGGCATCCATTGGCGTAGTCTCAAATTCTGATCATCAGTTGTTAGTGTCAGGTAAAGCTGGTCGTTCAAGATGGTTGGGAAGAAGACCACGCACAAGACCTGTAGCCATGAACCCAGTAGATCACCCAATGGGTGGTGGAGAAGGTCGTGCCTCTGGAGGTCATCCAAGATCACGAAATGGTATTCCAGCAAAAGGATTCCGTACCCGATCTAAAACGAAATCAAGTAATAAGTTCATCATCGAACGTAGAAAAAAATAATATAGCATGGCTCGTTCATTAAAAAAAGGACCTTTTGTGCATCACAGTCTTGAAAAGAAAGTGATGAAAAATTTAGAAGAGAATAAAAAGTCAGTAATCAAAACTTGGTCTCGTGCCTCCTTGATCACCCCAGATTTTGTTGGGCAAACTATCGGAGTTCACAACGGAAAAACTTTTGTTCCTGTTTACATTACTGAAAATATGGTAGGTCACAAATTAGGCGAATTCTCATTGACGAGAAACTTCCGCGGTCATGCGGGAGCCAAAAATAAAGGCAAAAAAATAAAAGTACTCATGGGAAATCGTAAAAGACAGTCCGCACAAGCGCTTAAAGAAGCCAAAAAGAATTTGGCCTTTGCCAAGCTAAACAACTGCCCTACATCGCCAAGAAAAATGCGTTTGGTGGCAGATCAAGTTAGAGGGGAATCAATTGATAAAGCTCTGGCTATTTTGAAGTTTAGTCCTAAAGAAGCTTCTCGTCGTTTAGAGAAACTGGTACTTTCTGCGATTGCCAACTGGCAGTCTAAAAATGAAAGTGAAGACATTGAAAAAGCAGCCCTTTTTATTTCTGAGATCAGAGTAGACGGGGGTAGTATGCTAAAAAGATTACGCCCTGCTCCTCAGGGAAGAGCACACAGAATTAGAAAACGCTCAAATCACGTTACTGTGATTTTGGGATCAAACACTATAGAAGCATAATATGGGACAGAAAACAAACCCTATTGGAAACCGATTAGGAATTATCAGAGGATGGGATTCTAACTGGTATGGAGGGAGAAACTATGGAGATAAGATAGCCGAAGATGATAAAATTCGTAAATACATACATGCCCGTTTATCGAAAGCAAGTGTGTCTAACGTTATCATTGAGCGAACACTTAAGATTATTACCATCACTATTACCACCGCTCGTCCCGGAATTATTATCGGAAAAGCAGGTCAAGAAGTTGATAAACTAAAAGAGGAGCTTCGTAAAATTACAGGTAAAGAAATTCAGATTAATATTTTTGAAATCAAAAGACCTGAATTAGATGCCCAATTAGTGGGTGCGAGTATTGCTAGACAAATTGAAAGTAGAATTTCATACAGACGTGCTATCAAAATGGCAATTGCTGCAGCAATCCGAATGAATGCTGAGGGGATTAAAGTTCAAATTTCTGGACGTCTTAATGGTGCTGAGATGGCTCGTTCAGAATCCTATAAGGAAGGACGTATACCTTTATCCACATTTAGAGCTGATATCGATTATGCACTTGTTGAAGCGCACACTACTTATGGTAGATTAGGAATTAAGGTTTGGATCATGAAAGGAGAGGTTTATGGAAAACGTGAATTATCTCCACTTGTGGGAATGTCTAAAAAATCTGGTCAAGGTGGTGGTAATTCTGGAAAAGGAAACAACCGTCAACGTCGCCGTAAATAATTATAATAGGAATTAGAAATCATGTTACAACCAAAAAAGACAAAATTTCGAAAAGCACAAAAAGGGCGTATGAAGGGCCTTTCTCAACGTGGTCATCAACTCTCCAATGGAATGTTTGGGATCAAGGCGTTAGACTCTGTTTTTATTACTTCTAGACAAATAGAAGCAGCCCGTATTGCAGCTACTCGTTACATGAAAAGAGAAGGTCAGCTTTGGATTAAAATTTTTCCGGATAAGCCCATTACTAAAAAACCACTAGAGGTTCGTATGGGAAAAGGAAAAGGAGCTCCAGAATATTTTGTTGCTGTAACTAAAGCAGGGAGAATCATGTTTGAAGTTGCTGGTGTTCCTTATGATGTAGCTAAAGAAGCACTTCGTCTAGCAGCCCAAAAACTTCCAGTTAAAACAAAATTTGTTGTCGCTCGTGATTACGAAGCATAAGTAAGAACTATGAAACAAACAGAAATAAACAAACTTTCTAAAGAAGATCTCCAAGATAAATTGATTGAATCTCAAAAGCAACTTGAAGAACTCAAAATGACACATGCCATTTCACCTTTAGAAAATCCATTACAAATACGATCTGCGCGCAGGGTAGTAGCAAGACTAAAAACTGCCATAAGCAATCAAGAAGCATAAGCACATGGAAACAAGAAATTTAAGAAAAGAACGTGTAGGGGTAGTGACCAGTAACAAAATGGAGAAATCTATAGTTGTAGCTGAAGTCAAACGTGTCAAGCACCCGATGTATGGTAAATTCGTTTTGAAAACAAAGAAGTATGTAGCTCACGACGAAAAAAACGATTGTAATATCGGCGATACAGTTAAGATCATGGAAACAAGACCAATGAGCAAGTCTAAGTGCTGGCGAATGGTTGAAATAATCGAAAGAGCGAAGTAAGATGGTACAACAAGAATCAAGACTTAAAGTAGCGGATAATACTGGTGCCAAAGAGGTGCTTACTATCCGCGTATTGGGAGGTACTAAAAGACGTTATGCTTCTATAGGAGACAAAATTGTTGTGACTGTAAAAGAAGCTTCGCCTGCAGGAACCGTCAAAAAAGGACAAGTATCTACTGCAGTGGTAGTAAGAACTCGTAAAGAAATCAGAAGACCTGATGGATCTTACATCCGATTTGACGAAAATGCATGTGTATTACTTAATCCTACGGGTGAAATGCGAGGAACTCGTGTTTTCGGTCCTGTAGCAAGAGAGTTAAGAGACAAACAATTTATGAAAATCGTTTCATTAGCACCTGAGGTGTTATAAAACTTAGATATGGCAACAAAAATTAAAATTAAAAAAGGAGATACTGTACGTGTCATTGCTGGATCCAATAAAGGAACAGAAGGAAGCGTATTGAGTGTATCTCGTGAGACAAATAAAGCCATAGTTGAAGGGGTTAACTTGGTAAAGAAACACAACAAACCTAACGCCCAAAACCCGCAAGGTGGAATTACTGAAAAGGAAGCGCCAATAGACATTTCCAATTTATCACTTTTAACCTCAGATGGTAAGACAACCAAAGTAGGATACCGAATGGAGGATGATAACAAAGTACGTTTCTCCAAAAAAACCGATGAAGTCATTTAATCATGAGTTATACACCAAGACTTAAAAAAGAATACAACGAGCGTATTATCAATAATTTGAAAGAAACGTTCAGTTATAAAAGCGTCATGCAAGTTCCTAAACTAGAGAAAATTGTTCTCAGTAGAGGAGTGGGTGCTGCTGTTGCTGATAAAAAATTAATTGATCATGCGGTCGACGAATTGACAATGATCACAGGCCAAAAGGCAATTTCAACCCTTTCTAAAAAAGATGTTGCAACATTTAAATTGAGAAAAGGTATGCCCATTGGAGCTAAAGTCACTCTTCGTGCTGAGCGGATGTACGAATTTTTAGATCGTCTTGTTACCACAGCCTTGCCTCGTGTAAGAGATTTCCAAGGTGTTAAGGCAACTGGTTTTGATGGACGTGGGAATTACACGCTTGGAATAACAGAACAAATTATTTTTCCAGAGATTGACATTGACAAGGTTAATCGAATCAATGGAATGGACATTACGTTTGTAACTTCTGCTCAGACAGATCAGGAAGCAAAATCATTACTAACCGAATTAGGAATCCCTTTTAAAAAGAATTAATATGGCTAAAGAATCAATGAAAGCACGTGAAGTAAAACGTGCCAAGACTGTTGCCAAATACGCTGAGAAACGTAAAGCATTAAAGGAAGCTGGAGATTATGAAGCTCTTCAAAAACTACCTCGAAATGCATCCCCTATTCGAATGCACAATAGATGTAAATTAACAGGAAGACCGAAAGGTTATATGCGCCAGTTTGGTATTTCTCGGGTAACATTTCGCGAAATGGCTAATAAAGGCTTAATTCCTGGAGTAACAAAAGCTAGCTGGTAACCTTAAGAGATTAAAATTATGTTCACAGATCCAATTGCAGATTTTTTAACACGAATTCGAAACGCCAACCGCGCAGGACATCGTGTTGTAGATATTCCAGCATCCAATACAAAAAGAGAAATAACAAAGATACTCTTTGACCAAGGATACATCCTTAGCTATAAGTTTGAGGAAACCGAAAACAATCAAGGCAATATCAAAATTGCATTGAAATATGACAAGTTTACTAAAGAGCCTGTTATCAAGAAAATACAAAGAATCAGTACTCCTGGATTACGAAAGTATTCTGGTTCAGACAACCTTCCACGTATCCTCAATGGATTGGGAATTTCAATTGTCTCTACCTCTCACGGAGTGATGACAGGTAAACAAGCTGCCAAAGAGAATATTGGTGGAGAATTAATTTGTTACGTATACTAACAGAAAAAGTATAAGCAATGTCAAGAATAGGAAACAATCCAATCACTATCCCAGAAGGAGTCACCATTGAAGTACAGCCTACACAAATTCACGTGAAAGGTAAGTTAGGTGAACTAACTCAAGACTACAGTGAGGTTGAAATTAAGATTGAAGAAAATACTCTTACAGTCTCAAGACCTTCAGAAAGAAAATCTATAAAATCCAAGCACGGATTATACCGAGCGCTAATTGCCAATATGATAGAAGGTGTTTCTAAAGGATTCACAAAAGAACTCGAATTGGTGGGTGTAGGGTATCGTGCGAGCAACCAAGGACAAAAATTAGACTTAGCTCTTGGATTTTCTCACAACATCTTATTAGATATTGCTCCGGAAATTAAGATTGAAACAATTTCTGAAAAGGGAAAAAACCCAATTGTAAAGCTTACATCACATGACAAGCAGCTCGTTGGTTTTGTAGCAGCAAAAATCCGTTCATTCAGAAAGCCTGAACCTTACAAAGGAAAAGGAGTTAAGTTTGTAGGAGAACAAATTAGAAGAAAAGCAGGTAAATCAGCATAACAAAATATTATGGGTTTAACAAAATTAGATCGTAGGAATAGAATTCGTAATCGAATTCGAAAAATTGTAAGTGGAACATCTTCCACACCAAGAATGTCCGTCTACAGAAGCAATAAAGAAATTTATGCCCAACTGATAGATGACCAGTCAGGAAAAACTATTGTAGCATCTTCATCTAGAGATAAAGATATTGCAGAAGCAAAATTGACAACAAAGACTGAAATTGCTTCATCTGTTGGGAAACGAATTGGAGCTTTGGCTACTGAAGCTGGGATTACAGCGGTCAAGTTTGACAGAGGAGGGTATTTGTATCATGGGCGAGTTAAAGCATTAGCTGACGGTGCTCGTGAAGGTGGATTAAAATTTTAATAAGATATGTATCAAGATTATAAAAACGTAGAATTAGTAAAACCCGCAGGATTAGAGTTAAAAGATCGTCTAGTAGGTGTTCAACGGGTAACTAAAGTAACCAAGGGTGGACGTGCCTTTGGGTTTTCTGCTATTGTAGTTGTAGGAGATGAGAACGGAGTGGTTGGCCAAGGTTTGGGTAAATCAAAAGAAGTCTCTGAAGCAATCGCAAAAGCCGTTGAAGATGCTAAGAAAAACTTGATCCGTATCCCAATTGATAAGGGTACTCTTCCCCACGAACAAAAAGGAAAATACGGAGGCGCACGGGTCTTCCTAAAACCAGCTTCTGAGGGTACTGGAGTTATTGCCGGTGGTGCTGTACGTGCAGTATTGGAGGCTGTAGGAGTACATAATGTACTCTCTAAGTCGCAGGGTTCTTCTAACCCTCACAATGTTGTTAAGGCAACTTTTGACGCCTTACTACAGCTTCGTAACCCACAACGTATTGCTCAACAAAGAGGAATATCTTTAGATAAAGTCTTTAACGGATAAGTGATCGAACAATGGCACAGATAAAAGTAAAACAAGTAAAAAGTAGTATCAAACGAATTAGTAACCAAAAACTCGTCCTAGCATCGCTTGGATTGAGAGGTATTGGGAAGGAAGTGACACATGAAGCTACGCCAAGTATCTTGGGAATGATTGATAAAGTAAAACATTTGGTTACCGTAACTGAAGTATAAATAATTCAAAATGAGTTTAGAAAATTTAACACCTGCATCAGGATCAACTAAAGCCGCTGGAAAGCGCTTAGGAAGAGGTCAAGCCTCTGGGAAAGGCGGTACTGCTGCACGAGGACACAAAGGAGCAAAATCACGTTCTGGTTATTCAAAAAAAGATAGGTTTTGAAGGAGGTCAAATGCCTTTACAAAGACGTGTCCCTAAATTTGGTTTTAAAAATATCAATAGAAAAGAATACACTGCGATCAACTTAGACACCCTTCAAGATCTTCTTAATGATAAGAAAATCAAAAAAGAACTTGACTTAGAAATGATAGTCGAACTCCGATTAGCACACAAAAACGACCTTGTCAAGGTATTGGGCCGCGGTAAATTAGAAAGTGCTATTAAAGTGACAGCACATAAATTTTCAGCAACAGCAAAAGCAGCAATCGAAGCAGCTGGAGGAGAAGTTGTAACCGTTTAATTTTTACCCAAATGAAAAAAGTATTAGAAACCCTTTATAACATTTACAAAATCGAAGAGCTTCGAGATCGTGTGATCTTGACCTTGGGTATGTTATTGGTATACCGACTTGGTGCACAGGTGGTATTACCAGGGATTGATCCCGTACAGCTTGCTGCGTTGAGCAGTCGTACTGATAGCGGAGGTCTTTTAGGAATTCTAAATGCTTTTACCGGAGGTGCCTTTGCCAATGCCTCAGTATTTGCCTTAGGTATCATGCCCTATATTTCTGCCTCTATTGTCGTTCAGTTGATGGGTATTGCTGTACCTTACCTACAAAAACTTCAAAAAGAAGGTGAAAGTGGTCGAAAAAAAATCAATCAAATAACCCGTTGGTTAACCATCTTAATTTGTGTTGTTCAAGCACCAGCTTATCTTTATGGTTTAAGCGCATTAGGTGTTCCAGAAAGTGCTTTTGTTCTCGGGAAAGGTCCTTTATTCATTGTATCTTCAGTCATCATTCTTGTTACGGGGACTATATTTGCAATGTGGTTAGGAGAAAAAATTACAGATAAAGGAATTGGAAATGGAATTTCTTTATTAATCATGGTAGGTATCATAGCCAACTTACCACTTTCGTTTACTCAAGAATTCATTTCCAGAGTTTCAGAAAACAATGGTGGCTTGATGCTTATCTTAATTGAATTAGTTCTGTGGATTGTTATTATTTTACTCTCCATTTTATTGACTTTAGCAGTTCGGAGAATACCGGTTCAGTACGCTAGAAGACAAGCAGGTGGCGCCACATCTGATCGTTCAGTTTACGGTTCCCGACAGTATATTCCGCTCAGACTTAATGCATCTGGAGTAATGCCAATCATTTTTGCTCAAGCTATCATGTTTGCACCAGTATATATAGGAGGAGCCCTTGGTGACTCTAATGTTGGTCAATGGATACAGTCTAACTTTTCAGATATTTTTGGCCTCTGGTATAACGTATTGTTCGCTTTATTAATTATCATCTTCACCTATTTTTATACGGCCATCACGGTACCAACAAATAAAATGTCTGATGATCTCAAGCGAAGCGGTGGGTTTGTTCCCGGGATACGACCTGGAAATGAAACTTCAGAATATTTAGATACGGTAATGTCACACATTACATTCCCGGGCTCTCTATTTTTAGCTGGTATTGCAATTTTCCCAGCGATCGTAGTAAAGCTAATAGGAATCCAGCAAGGTTGGGCATTATTTTACGGTGGAACTTCACTCCTTATTATGGTTGGGGTTGCAATCGATACCATTCAGCAAGTAAATTCATATTTGTTAAACAGACATTATGACGGATTGATGAAAACAGGAAAAACAAGAAGAGGAACAAATTAATTATATGGCTAAACAAGCAGCAATAGAACAAGAAGGTACCATTATAGAGTCATTGTCGAATGCAATGTTCCGTGTGGAGCTTGAGAATGGACACGTTGTTACTGCTCACATATCGGGGAAAATGCGTTTGCATTATATCAAGTTATTGCCAGGAGATAAAGTTAAACTAGAAATGAGTCCTTACGATTTGACAAAAGCAAGGATCACATTTAGGTTTTAAAAATAATTCATAGTTATGAAAGTAAGAGCATCAATAAAAAAACGCAGTTCAGACTGTAAAATCGTACGTCGAAAAGGTCGTTTGTACGTGATCAACAAAAAAAATCCTAGATTCAAACAAAGACAAGGTTAATTATGGCTAGAATATCAGGAGTAGACATTCCAAAACAAAAAAGAGGCGTTATTGCACTTACCTATATTTTCGGTATTGGTAGAAGTCGTGCACAAACTATTTTGGAAACAGCCAAAGTAGATGAAAATAAAAAAGTTACTGATTGGACTGACGATGAAACAGGTCGTATCCGTGAGGCAGTTGGTTCTTTCAAGATTGAAGGAGAATTGAGATCTGAAGTACAACTTAGTATCAAACGTCTGATGGATATCGGATGCTACAGAGGAATCCGTCACAGAGCTGGATTACCGTTGCGTGGACAGCGAACTAAGAATAACTCGCGAACTAGAAAAGGGAAGCGTAAAACAGTAGCAAATAAAAAGAAAGCAACTAAATAATAGTTTGTAATTATGGCTAAAACAGCAGGTAAAAAAAGAAAAGTAATTGTTGAATCTATTGGAGAAGCTCATGTAACTGCTTCATTCAACAACATCATTATCTCACTAACCAACACTAAGGGCGAAGTAATTTCTTGGTCTTCTGCTGGTAAGATGGGTTTTAGAGGTTCAAAGAAAAATACACCTTATGCAGCTCAAACTGCTGCAGAAGATTGTGCTAAAACTGCTCAAGAAGCTGGATTGCGCAAGGTTAAAGTGTATGTAAAAGGACCTGGAAATGGTCGTGAATCAGCTATAAGAACATTACACAACAACGGTATAGAAGTAATGGAAATCATAGACGTGACTCCTTTACCTCATAACGGATGTAGACCCCCAAAACGAAGAAGAGTTTAATATTAATATCAAGAAGAGTCTGAAAGCTATCGAAGGAAGTGACCTTAATTCATAGCTCCCTGTTCAAAAAAACCCAATTATGGCAAGATATACTGGTCCAAAAACAAAAATTGCTCGAAAATTTGGCGAGCCCATATTCGGAGAAGATAAATCCTTCGAAAAAAGAAATTATCCTCCCGGACAACATGGAAATGCAAGAAGAAGAGGAAAAAAATCGGAATATGCTGTCCAGCTTATGGAAAAGCAAAAAGCTAAATTTACTTACGGTATTTTAGAGCGCCAGTTCCGAAATATTTTTGAAAAAGCAAGTAGAAGTAAAGGTGTAACTGGTGAAGTTCTTCTTCAACTGTGTGAATCCCGATTAGACAACGTTGTTTTTCGTTTTGGTTTATCACCTTCTCGAAGTGGAGCACGTCAGTTGGTTTCTCACCGGCATATTACTGTAAATGGTTCTATCGTTAATATTCCTTCTTTCCAAGTGAAAGTAGGAGACGTAGTTGGAGTCAGAGAAAAGTCAAAGTCCCTAAATATTATAGTTGAAGCAAACGGCAAAGATGCTGCTGCTTATGAATGGTTAAGCTGGAATAAAGAGCAGCTTCAAGGAACTTTTGTTAGTGTTCCAGAAAGACTTCAAATCCCTGAGAATATCAAGGAACAATTAATCGTAGAATTATACTCTAAATAAGCAAACGGAATCAAATTATGGCAATATTGAATTTTCAAAAACCGGATAAAGTTATTATGATCGATTCGTCTGAATTCGAAGGCAAATTTGAATTTCGTCCTTTGGAACCCGGATACGGATTGACTGTAGGAAACGCACTACGACGCGTATTATTATCTTCCTTGGAAGGTTTCGCAATTACTTCTGTCAAGTTGGAAAATGTAGAGCATGAATTTTCTACTATTTCTGGAGTAGTCGAAGATGTAACGGAAATCATACTGAACTTAAAGCAAATTCGGTTTAAGCGTCAAATTGACGAAATTGATGAAGAAAAAGTAACCCTTTCAATAGGAGGGCAAGAACAACTCAAAGCAGCTGATTTTCAAAAATTTATTTCTGGATTTCAAGTTTTGAATCCTGATTTAGTAATCTGTAATCTTGGAAAAAATGTCCAAATGAATATGGAAATTACTATTGAAAAAGGAAGAGGTTATGTCCCTGCTGAAGAAAATAAAAAGACTAATGCTGAGATGGGTGTGATTGCTATCGATTCCATTTTTACACCGATCAAGAATGTAAAATACAGTATTGAAAACTTTAGAGTAGAGCAAAAAACGGATTATGAAAAATTGATCTTTGAAGTTATTACTGATGGTTCAATTCATCCAAAAGACGCTTTAACAGAAGCAGCTAAAACACTAATTCATCACTTCTTATTATTCTCTGACGAGCGTATCACTTTAGAAGCTGATGAAATTGCTCAAGCTGAAACCTATGACGAAGAGTCCCTACACATGCGTCAATTACTTAAAACAAAGCTCGTTGACATGGACCTTTCTGTTCGTGCATTGAATTGTCTTAAAGCAGCCGAAGTTGATACACTTGGTGATTTGGTTTCTTACAATAAAAATGACTTGATGAAGTTCAGAAACTTTGGTAAAAAGTCACTCACAGAATTGGAAGAACTAGTAGTTCTTAAAGGCCTTTCCTTTGGAATGGATTTAGCGAAGTACAAGTTAGATAAAGATTAATTCACATTTTTAATATAGAAAAATGAGACACGGAAAAAAAGTAATGCATTTAGGTCGGAAGACCGCGCATAGAAAATCAATGCTTGCCAATATGGCTTGTTCTTTGATTGAACATAAACGAATTAACACTACTGTTACCAAGGCCAAAGCGTTAAAACGTTTTATTGAGCCTATTATCACTAAATCAAAGTCTGATTCAACGCATAACAGGCGTTTGGCATTTTCCTCTTTAAGAGATAAAGAGGCAGTTTCAGAATTATTTAGAGATATCGCTGCTAAAGTAGGTGATCGTCCTGGAGGATATACTCGTATTATCAAGTTGGGTAACCGATTAGGTGATAACGCTGATATGGCAATGATCGAGTTAGTTGATTTCAATGAGGTTTATAAAACTGAAGAAAAAGCTAAGAAAAAGTCTAGAAGGCGAGGTGGAAAACCTAAATCAACTACAGCGACTTCAGATGCAACAGATCAAGTTAAACCGGAAGTAGCAGCTGAGACTCAAGAACCTGAGAAAAAAGCTGAAGCAGCTAAAAATGAAAAAAAAGAATCTAAAAATAAAGATGGAGAGTAAATCGAATTCACTTCTTCATTCCCAG
>Ga0247590_1000036_pt1 | contig 14379 bp, 27 predicted proteins | sample 51RmetaT_FD_186100 | JGI IMG/M metagenome (GOLD analysis project Ga0247590, IMG submission 186100) | Metatranscriptome of seawater microbial communities from Monterey Bay, California, United States - 51R (Metagenome Metatranscriptome) | ecosystem: Environmental > Aquatic > Marine > Coastal...
CATCATTTGCATCTTGGTACTGTCGGCGATTGACGGTCTCTCTTCAAGGGAACGATTAAATTTACCCCAAAAAAGCAAAAAGCCCCGGATCATGTCCGGGGCTATTAACGTGTTTCAGCGACGCTTAAATCGCGGCCGGCATGGCTGTTTGATATTCTTCCTCTTGACCGGCAACAGGACCGGAATCCAAACCGCGTGCATCCTCGTCACGGTCGACCAATTCAATCACCGCCATGGGCGCACTGTCGCCATAACGGAACCCGGCTTTCAACACCCGCGTATAGCCACCCGGACGTTCACGATAACGATCCGCTAAAACATCAAATAGTTTTTTGGTCATGCCGTCGTCACGCAGTTTTGCAAAAACCAATCGACGGGCGTGCAGATCGCCGCGTTTACCCAGGGTGATCAGCTTTTCAACCACCGGCCGCAGTTCTTTGGCTTTTGGCAATGTGGTGATGATTTGCTCGTGCTTAATCAACGCCGCAGCCATGTTTTTAAACATCGCTTTGCGATGGCTGGCCGTGCGATTAAGTTTCCGGCCACTCTTGCGATGGCGCATATCTCTACTCCTGGTCCCTGCCCGTTATGGGCGTCATCAATATGGTTCTTCGAGGCGTTTCGCCAAATCCTCGATATTCTCAGGCGGCCAATTGCTTATTTCCATGCCCAGGGCTAAGCCCATGGTGGATAGCACTTCTTTGATCTCGTTGAGGCTTTTACGCCCGAAGTTTGGTGTCCGCAACATTTCTGATTCAGTTTTCTGCACCAGATCGCCGATATAAACGATGTTGTCGTTTTTCAGGCAGTTTGCGGAACGCACAGACAATTCCAATTCATCGACTTTGCGCAGCAGGTTTTTATTGAACGGCAGCTCATGCTTTTCTTCAGGTTCGGCATCTGTCCGCGGCTCTTCAAAATTGATGAACAACTGCAGTTGGTCTTGCAGAATCCGCGCCGCATAAGCAATCGCATCCTCTGGGGTCAGCGAACCGTCCGTTTCCAGGCTAATCGACAATTTGTCATAGTCTGTGACCTGACCCACCCGGCTGTTATCAACCTTGTAGGTGACTTGCCGCACCGGGCTAAAGATGGCGTCGACAGGAATTAGGCCAATCGGTGCATCTTCGGCGCGATTAGCACTGCCGGCCACATAGCCTTTGCCGTTTTCAACCGTGAGTTCCATCGAAATGGTCGCGCCATGGTCTAACGAGCAGATCACGTGATCAGGGTTCATAATCTCGATGTCTGGGCCGGTTTCGATCATCCCGGCCGTGACTTCGCCTGGGCCGTCTGCGGTCAGGCGCATACGTTTTGGGCCTTCGGCATGCATCCGCAAGGCAACCGCCTTCACGTTCAAGACAATATCGGTCACATCTTCCCGAACACCGGGAAATGATGAGAATTCGTGGAGAACGCCATCGATTTGGATTGCCGTTACGGCAGCGCCCTGCAATGACGACAGCAGGATACGCCGTAGCGCATTACCGAGCGTTAAGCCAAAACCACGTTCCAGCGGCTCTGCAACAACCGTTGCCCGATTGGTGTTTTCTTGCCCGCTCTGGATGTCCAGCTTGTTCGGCTTAATGAGTGATTGCCAGTTTTTTTGAATCACGGATGCGGCCCTTCTGGTGTGACCCGAAATGGATCAGGTGTCTATATCAACGATTTCAAGCGTCAGATTTCTATGAAATCTGAGCTCCTCCTAATTTTAGACCCGCCGACGCTTACGGGGCCGGCAACCATTATGTGGAATCGGCGTCACATCACGGATGGATGTCACGTTGAACCCAACTGATTGCAGCGCACGCAGGGCAGACTCACGTCCCGAACCCGGTCCTGAAACCTCAATCTCAAGCGTCTTCATGCCGTGCTCTTGGGCTTTCTTACCCGCGTCTTCAGCAGCAACCTGGGCGGCATAAGGAGTCGACTTTCGGGACCCCTTGAAGCCCATTGCACCGGCCGTTGACCACGAAATCGCATTGCCTTGGGCATCGGTGATGGTGATCATGGTGTTGTTAAAGGTCGCGTTGACATGCGCCACACCGGAAGTGATGTTCTTTTTCTCGCGGCGACGAACGCGCCCGGTCGGTTGCTTGGCCATGGTTTCTGTCTCTCTTCAATCCTGGACCCGGAGGACCCTGTTACGCAAAAACGCTGTCGTAAAATTATTTCTTCTTGCCGGCGATGGGCCGTGCGGGGCCTTTGCGGGTCCGCGCATTGGTGTGGGTTCGCTGACCGCGGACCGGTAAACCTTTCCGATGCCGCAGACCGCGCAAACACCCAAGATCCATCAGGCGTTTAATGTTCATTGCGGTTTGCCGGCGCAGGTCGCCTTCAACAACAAAATCGCGGTCAATGAAATCACGCACCCGCCCAACTTCGTCCTCAGTCATCTCGTTGACTCGGCGCTCAAACGGAATGCCAATCTCACTACAGATCCGGGTTGCCGAAGTCCGGCCAATCCCATGAATATAGGTTAAGGCGATTTCAACGCGCTTTTGCGTTGGAATATTTACGCCTGCAATGCGTGCCACGTCCCTTACTCCTCACATAGGGCTAAATCAGCCCCCATACGACAACCACCAGCTGTGCCTATCGTCATTTCCAACAAGGCATGTGGTGTCGCTCGATGCTGCTTTCCGAGGGCCGGGATTATATTGCCCGCCGCCGACAAGTCAACAACCGTGTCACCACCTACCATTAACGTCATCCACCTACCAGCGTGCCGATCTCGGCCGACACTTGATCGATTGCTGCCATCCCATCAACTGCTTTCAAAGCCCCTTTAGACTCATAAAACGGCAAGATGGGTGCCGTCTGCTGCCGGTAGACCGACAACCGATGGCGAACTGTCTCTTCATTGTCGTCGCTTCGATCGTTACCGTTTTCCTTGGCCCGGGTCTTGATCCGGTCAACCAGAATCTCTTCGTCCACCCGCAGTTCAATGACGTGATCAATGGTCAAACCTTTATGGTTCAACATCGAATCCAAAGCCTCTGCCTGACCGACCGTCCGCGGAAAACCATCCAGGATGAAGCCGTTCACACAATCAGCTTGGCCGATCCGATCCTCGATCAGTGCAACCATAATCTCGTCAGGCACAAGATTGCCCGCATCCATGATTTCTTTGACGCGGAGGCCGAGCTCGGTTCCGGCGGCAACAGCTTCCCGCAGCATATCGCCCGTCGACAGCTGGACGATGCCAAAAGCCGACACTAAGCGCTTCGCCTGGGTGCCTTTGCCAGCGCCAGGAGGGCCCAACAGGATTACGTTCATCCGCGTTTACCCCGTAATTTAGATTTCTTAACCAGGCCCTCGTACTGATGGGCCAGTAAATGTGATTGAACCTGCGCCACCGTATCCATGGTCACCGTCACCACAATCAGCAGACTGGTTCCTCCAAAATAGAACGGCACAGAATATTGACTGATTAAAATTTCCGGGAGGATACAGACCGCTGCGAGATAGGCCGCCCCTGCAACCGTTAACCGGGTCAGCACATAATCCAGATAATCGGCGGTATTCTTACCAGGGCGGATGCCGGGAATGAAGCCACCATATTTGCGCAAGTTTTCGGCTGTTTCGACCGGATTGAAGACAATTGCTGTGTAGAAGAAGGCAAAGAAAACGATCATCCCGATGTAGATCGCCATATACAGCGGTTGCCCCCGGCCCAGCATGGCAGCAGCCGTGCCCAGCCATTCCGGCCCTGAACCACCCGCTGCCGAAAATCCTGCCAAGGTCGCCGGCATCAACAGAATGGAGCTGGCGAAAATTGGCGGGATAACACCGGCAACGTTCAGCTTTAACGGCAGATGTGAGCTATCGCCGCCGAACATTTGGTTGCCCATTTGGCGTTTTGGATACTGGATCAAGATGCGGCGCTGCGAGCGCTCAACAAAGACGATGAAACCAATGACGATGACCGACATGACCAGCAGGAAGACGATCAAAATCGCTGATAAAGCGCCGGTCCGGCCGAGTTCAAGAGTGCCGGCCAAAGCGGACGGCAAATTCGCCACGATACCGGCAAAGATGATCAGTGAGATACCGTTACCGACGCCACGTGCGGTGATCTGCTCACCCAGCCACATCAGGAAAATCGTGCCGCCGACAAGTGTGATCACCGCTGTCATGCGGAAGAACATGCCGGGATCAATCACCGGCGAGCCCTGGGAGGTGGAGAAATTCTCCAAACCAACAGCAATCCCATAGGCTTGCACTGCCGCTAAGATAACCGTCAGATAGCGGGTGTATTGATTGATTTTTTTACGGCCAACCTCACCCTCTTTTTTGAGCGCCTCAAGATTGGGAGAGACTGCAGTCATTAACTGCATGATAATGGCGGCGGAAATATACGGCATAATGTTGAGGGCAAAAATCGTCATTCGCCCCAGCGCACCGCCGGCGAACATATCAAACATACCCAAGATGCCGCCTTGGGTTTGCTGGAAGACTTCGGCCAAGACGGCGGAATCAATCCCCGGCAACGGAATATAGGTGCCAAGGCGATAAACCACCAAAGCCGCCAGCGTGAAAACGATCCGCTGTTTCAGCTCTGATGCTTTGGAAAACGCCCCAAGGTTCATCCCCTGCGCCATGCGTTCCGCACTTGAAGCCATGACCTAGTCTTACCCTTCCGCTGCTGCAGGTGCCGCAGCTCGGGTAACGGTTACCGAACCACCGGCTTTTTCAACGGCCTCAACGGCCGCTTTGCTGGCGCCGGCAACGTGGATCTCAACTTTCGCCGTCAGCGCGCCTTTGGCCAACAAACGAATACCATCACGGCCACGCTTACCAAGGCCGATGGCCCGCAAAGCCGCGGTATCGATCGGCTTTTTGCCGTCTAACTGTTTGGCATCAATGGCCTTTTGCACATCGCCAATATTGACGACCGCAAACAGCTTACGAAAAATGTTCGTAAAGCCACGTTTCGGCAGCCGCCGATTGATTGGCATTTGCCCGCCTTCGAAGCCATTGATGGCAACGCCTGAGCGAGATTTTTGGCCCTTTTGGCCGTGGGTTGAGGTCTTACCCATGCCAGAACCGCTGCCGCGGCCCACGCGCTTGCGCACTTTGCGGGCACCCGGGTTATCGCGAAGGTCATTAAGTTGCATGTCACGCGCTCCAGCTCAAACGGCCTCAGGCCGCCATATCAAAGGTTATTTCGAGGTCTCTTCGACCCGCACCAAATGATGCACTTTGTTGATCATCCCACGCACCGAGGGCGTATCTTCCAATGTGCGGGTGCGATGCATCTTATTCAAGCCCAGACCAACCAAGGTTTGACGCTGATATTGCTTGCGCCCAATTGGACTGCCGATCTGGGTAACGGTTACCGTCTGGGTTTTTTTTGGTAGCCATGGTTTCTTCCCTTCTCGCCCTTAGCTGGCAGCTGCAGCAGGTTCGTCACTGCGCTCAAACAGGTCAGCAACTTTTTTGCCGCGTTTACCAGCAATCGAGCGTGGCGAGTTCATGTTCTGCAGGCCTTCGAAAGTTGCCTTGATCATATTATGCGGGTTTGATGTGCCCATCGATTTGGCAACGACATCCTGCACCCCGAGGGCTTCAAAAATCGCCCGCATTGGGCCACCTGCGATGATACCGGTACCGGATGGTGCCGCCCGCAGCAGGACCCGACCGGCACCAAAGCGGCCACGACCGTCATGGTGCAAGGTCCGACCTTCCCGTAAAGGAACCCGGATCATGTTGCGTTTTGCCGATTCAGTCGCCTTGCGGATCGCCTCAGGCACTTCCCGTGCCTTCCCCGAGCCATGGCCAACACGGCCGCGGCCGTCACCAACCACAACAACCGCTGCAAAACCAAAACGCCGGCCGCCCTTGACCACTTTGGCAACACGGTTAATGCCAACTAATTTCTCAATCAGTTCCGGCTCTTCGCGCTGGCTCCGGTCTTGTCTTTCGCCACGTGCCATAAATCAAACCCCTTGGATCAAAACTGCAGGCCGCCCTCACGGGCGCCGTCGGCCAGGGCCTTCACCCGACCATGATAAAGATAAGCACCGCGATCAAAGAGAACGGCTTCGATCCCCTTGGCCTTCGCGCGCTCGGCAATAAGCTTACCGACAGCCGATGCAGCATCCTTGCCGGCACCGCTTTTCAGCTCATCACGCATGCTCTTTTCCAGTGTCGATGCAGCAGCCAAGGTAACGCCTTGGTTATCATCAATCACTTGCGCATAGATATGCCGCCCGGAACGGTGAACCGACAGCCGTGGCTGGCCGTTAGCGCGCTTTTTTAAAGCCCGCCGATTACGCAGCTTGCGCCGCTCGAATAGTTCTTGTGTGCTCAACATCGCTCAGGCCCCTACTTCTTCTTGCCTTCCTTACGAAGGATTTGTTCGTTGGCATAACGAACGCCTTTACCCTTGAAGGGCTCAGGTGGACGATAAGCGCGGATTTCGGACGCCATTTGGCCGATTTTTTGTTTATCGGAACCGGAAATAGCAATCGCGGTCGGACGCTCACATTTGACTGTGATTTCCTTTGGGATCGGATAATGCACCGGATGGCTGAAGCCAAGCGCCAAAACCAGGTTCTGACCCTCAACGGCGGCCCGGTAACCAACCCCACTGATTTCCAAATTGACGGTGAAGCCTTCGCTGACACCGGTCACGGCATTGGCAATCTGACTGCGCGTGGTGCCCCACATCGAGCGCGCTTTTTTACCTGCGTCCCGCGGCGTTACAGTTACCATACCGTCGGCGACATCGACCGCGACTTCCGGCAATAACGCCACCTGTAACTCGCCAAGCTTACCCTTGGCGGTCACCATGTCGTTGGCAACCTCAACCGACACCCCATCAGGGATTGCCACTGGATATTTACCAATTCGTGACATCAGCCAACTCCATCAAAATACGTGGCAAAGGACTTCGCCGCCAATATTGGCCGCGCGTGCTTCAACATCTGACATGACACCACGTGGGGTCGACAGGATGGCAATACCTAAACCGTTATAGACACGTTTAAGATCGCTGATCCCTGAGTAGACCCGCCGTCCTGGCGTCGACACTCGTTTGATTTCACGAATCACAGGCTCACCATCAAAATACTTCAGCTCAATGGTCAGTTCCATCATACCGCTACTGAAATCGGTACGGCTATAGCCACGGATGTACCCTTCGCGCTGAAGCACATCGAGCACATTACTGCGCAACTTCGACGCTGGGCTGTTCACCGTATTATGACCGGCAGACTGGCCATTACGGATCCGTGTCAACATGTCCCCAAGAGGATCGCTCATGGTCATTTTATGTTCTCCCCTTTACCAGCTCGACTTGACCAGGCCCGGAATTTGGCCGGTCGAACCAAGCTCGCGCAAAGCAATCCGCGACATTTTAAACTTGCGGTAATAGGCGCGTGGACGGCCGGTTACTTCGCAGCGATTACGAATTCTAATTTTAGCGCCGTTACGTGGCATCTCGGCCAGTTTCAAGCGTGCATTAAAACGCTCTTCCATTGGCAGGTCCCGGTTATCGGCAATCTCTTTCAAGCGGGTCCGTTTTACCGCATGGGCGTCAACTAAACGCCGGCGGTTCTTGTCTTTCTGAATCGCGCTTTTCTTGGCCATTCTCGAATACTCCTGGCGATCACTTGACGAAGGGAAAATTGAAGCCACGCAACAATTCACGCGCTTCGTCATCGGTTTTCGCCGTCGTTACGACGATAATATCTAAACCGCGAATGGTATCGACCTTGTCATAGTCGATTTCCGGAAACACGATTTGTTCCTTGAGGCCCATGGCGTAGTTACCACGGCCATCAAAACTGCGCCCATTCAAGCCCCGGAAATCTCGCACCCGCGGCAGGGCAATGGTGACCAAGCGGTCAATGAATTCAAACATCTTGTCACGCCGCAACGTGACCTTAGCGCCAATCGGCATGCCCTCACGAAGCTTAAAGCCGGCGATTGATTTCTTCGCCAATGTCACCACCGGCTTTTGCCCTGTAATCCGGGTCAAATCATCGACGGCAGCTTGGATCTTTTTGGAATCCTGAACCGCTTCGCCGACGCCCATGTTCAAGACGACTTTTTCAAGCCGCGGCACCTGCATCACGTTGGCGTAACCAAACTTCTCCAGCATTGCCGGTTTGATGGTTGACTTATACTGCTCTTGAAGACGTGTCATTTCACTTCAATCCCTGATCGGCACTTAGGCATCAATCACTTCGCCGGAGCCTTTGGCGAAGCGAACCTTGCGGCCATCATCCAGTTGGCGATAACCAACCCGTGTCGGTTTATCGGTCTTCGGGTCCACATGGGCGACATTCGAGATATGCAATGATGCTTCTTTCTCGACAATCCCGCCTTGGCTTCCCTGCGTTGGCTTGGTGTGGCGTTTAACCAAATTCACCCCTTGGACAAACACCCGGTTCTTTTCCCGCAAAACACTTGTCACTTCGCCAGATTTACCTTTATCGCGACCGGTGGTGACAACCACCTTGTCGCCTTTCTTAATTTTAAACTTCTGCGCCATTACAGCACCTCCGGTGCCAAAGACACGATTTTCATGAAGGACTTACCGCGCAACTCACGTGTCACTGGGCCGAAAATACGTGTGCCGATTGGCTCGTTTTGCTTGTTAATCAAAACTGCAGCATTGCTATCAAAGCGAATGGCCGTGCCGTCAACCCGCCGAATTTCTTTTGATGTCCGCACGATAACCGCGCGATGAACATCACCTTTTTTCACCCGCCCACGTGGGATCGCCTCTTTCAACGAGACCACGATCACATCGCCCACAGCGGCGGTTTTCCGCTTAGAGCCACCAAGAACCTTGATGCACTGCACACGGCGGGCACCTGAATTGTCGGCGACTTCAAGATTGGTTTGCATCTGGATCATAAGATTACTCCTTCAGCGCCAAATCAAGTTGCGTCGGCGGATGCATCGGCACCCACAATGACTTCCCAAGTCTTACGCTTGGATATCGGCCGGCATTCTTGGATGCGCACAATGTCGCCTTCCTTGAAGGTATTGTCCGCGTCATGCGCCGCAAACTTCTTCGACCGGGTGATGAACTTCTTGTAAAGCGGGTGTTTCACACGCCGCTCCACGCGAACGATCACGGTCTTGTCGCTTTTGTCGCTGACAACAGTGCCTTGCATTATTCGCCGTGGCATTTCTACTCACTCCTCACTCGAACCCAACCGGCTCAGGCCGACGCCTGGGCCTGATCCTGTTCATGCAAAATCGTCTTAATCCGCGCGATCTCCCGGCGCACCGAGCGCGCCCGGGTGGTGTTTTCCAATTGGCCATTGGCCTTTTGAAAGCGCAGATTGAACTGCTCTTTCTTCAAGTCCAACAGGCTCTGTTTCAACTCATCCTGAGTTTTAGAGCGGACTTCTGTTGCTGCCTTATTGGCCATCTTACTTCCTCCGTCGCCAGCTGGTGCTATTCGTCACCAATGCGCGCGATAATCTTTGTCTCTAACGGCAATTTCGCCGCCGCCAAACGAAAGGCTTCACGGGCCAGGTCACCCGGCACACCATCAAGCTCAAACATCACCCGCCCCGGTTTCACCCGAGCGATCCAATATTCCGGCGCACCCTTACCTTTACCCATCCGAACTTCGGCAGGTTTGGTCGACACCGGCACATCAGGAAAAATCCGAATCCAGACTCGGCCAGCCCGCCGAATATGGCGAGTAATCGCCCGCCGCGCGGCTTCGATTTGACGCGCTGTAATTCGGGCAGGGCTTGTTGCTTTCAAACCATAGGCACCGAAGTTCAGCACCGTCCCGCCTTTGGCGTTGCCGTGAATCCGGCCCTTATGGGCTTTCCGAAATTTTGTGCGCTTTGGACTAAGCATTACTTAAAACTCCCCTCCAGCCTGATCAGCGATTCTGACCAGATTGTTGGTCATTCAGGCGCTTATCCTGCGCCATTGGATCATGGGCCAGGACCTCGCCTTTAAACACCCACACCTTGACGCCACAGCAGCCATAGGTGGTTTGCGCCGTTGATTCGCCGTAATCAATTTCGGCCCGTAACGTATGCAACGGCACCCGGCCTTCGCGATACCATTCAACCCGCGCAATCTCAGCACCGCCCAGACGACCACCACAGTTGATCCGAATGCCTTCGGCACCTAAACGAATGGCCGACTGTACCGCCCGCTTCATGGTCCGCCGGAAGGCAACCCGACGCTCTAATTGCTGGGCAATGTTATCGGCCACCAACTTGGCATCAATCTCCGGCTTACGGATTTCGACAATATTCAAATGCACATCGACGCCGGTGCGCTTTGACAGCTCTTGGCGCAATTTCTCGATATCTTGGCCTTTTTTGCCGATCACCACCCCTGGACGGGCTGTATAGATTGTGATCCGGGCCCGCTTTGCCGGTCGTTCAATAACCACCCGGCTGACGCCTGCCTGCTTCAACTTGTCGAACAGGAATTTACGGATGCGAAGATCCTCATGCAGCAAATCGGCATAGTCGCGGCTTGCAAACCAGCGTGAATCCCAAGTCCGATTGATCCCGAGGCGTAGCCCGATGGGGTTTACTTTATGACCCATTATTCTTCCTCCTCGCGCTCACGCACGACAACTGTGAGATGCGCAAATGGCTTGCGAATCCGCCCCACCCGGCCACGTGCCCGCGGCCGAAAGCGTTTCATCACCATACTGCAGCCAACCGACGCTTCCTTGACGAACAACCGATCAATATCGAGTTGATGGTTGTTCTCCGCATTGGCGATTGCAGATTGCAGCACTTTACGTACGTCGTCCGAAATCCGCTTCCGCGAAAAAGTTAGGGTTGCAAGTGCCTTATCAACCGCCAAACCGCGGATCATTTGGGCAACGACATTCAGCTTCTGCGGACTAACGCGGACGTTGTGTAAAACCGCTTTGGCTTCATTATCGTCCAATTGCCGCACCAGTGCATTCTTTCCCATGGCGTCCTCTTTCGTCCTCAGCGCCGGGCCTTTTTATCGGCGCCATGGCCGAAAAAAGTCCGGGTCGGCGAGAATTCGCCAAACTTATGACCGACCATGTCCTCGGTTACGAGCACAGGGACAAACTTGCGGCCGTTATGCACGCCGAAGGTCAAGCCGACAAATTGCGGCAGGACAGTCGACCGACGTGACCATGTTTTGATCACATCACTGCGACCGGAAGCGCGCGATATTTCTGCTTTTTTCAGCAGATAACCGTCCACAAACGGTCCTTTCCATACGGATCGAGCCACGACCCCGCTCCTTTCCTACTACTTACGCCGGCGCCGCACGATAAGGCGGTCGGTTTTCTTATTGCTGCGGGTACGTTTACCCTTTGTCGGTTTACCCCAAGGGGTCACCGGATGGCGACCGCCTGAAGTCCGGCCTTCACCACCACCATGTGGATGATCGACCGGGTTCATAACGACACCGCGAACATGCGGCCGGCGGCCCAACCAACGTGAGCGACCTGCCTTACCAATTTTAATATTCTGCTGATCCGGATTAGAAACCGAACCAACAGTGGCCATGCATTCTTGACGGACCATCCGCACTTCACCGGACGTCAGGCGCAGCAGCGCATAGCCACCATCCCGGCCAACGAATTGCACATAGGTCCCAGCCGAGCGTGCCAATTGCCCGCCCTTACCTGCCTTCAGCTCAACATTATGGACGATGGTACCGACCGGGATGTTGCGCAACGGCAAGGCATTGCCAGGCTTAATGTCCGAACCTGGACCGGCATAGAGTACATCGCCCGCTTTTACCCGTTGCGGCGCCAGAATGTAGCTTTGCTCGCCGTCTTCATAGGTCACAAGGGCGATAAATGCCGACCGGTTAGGGTCATATTCCAAACGCTCGACAGTCGCCGCCATACCGAATTTCTGGCGCTTGAAATCAATCAAACGATAGCGACGCTTATGGCCGCCGCCGCGGTGCCACGCCGTGGTCCGCCCGGTATTGTTACGGCCGCCGGTTTTGGTCAAACCTTCGGTCAGCTTCTTGACTGGCTTGCCCTTCCATAATTCCGAACGGTCAACGATAACCAAGTTACGTTGGGACGGCGTGGTCGGGTTAAAATGTTTCAGAGCCATGTTCTTAGACCCCCGTCGCAATATCGATGTTATGACCTTCCGCGAGCGTCACAATGGCTTTTTTCATGTCCGAGCGCTTGCCGAGTTTGCCGCGAAAACGCTTCAATTTGCCTTTTTGGACCAGCGTGTTAACGGCCGTCACTTTGACATCGAACAGCTTTTCAATCGCAACTTTGATTTCTGGCTTAGTAGCGTCCAACGGCACCTGAAACGCAACTTTGCCATACTCACCAAGCAAGGTTGTTTTTTCGGTCACCAATGGGCTGCGGATAAGATCGTAGATCCGCTCCTGACTGATGGACACTTCTTTTGCATTACGTGGCCGCATACTCATTTTAAGCGCGCCTCCAATTTCTGGACGGCTTCGGTGGTCAAAACCAACGTTTCCCGTCGCAGGATGTCATAGACGTTGGCGCCTTGGCACGGCAGCACGTCGAACAATGGAATGTTACGGGCCGCCCGAGCGAACATAGCGTCCACCTGCTCACCGCCGATCACCAAAACCGAACCCCAACCAAAGCTTTCTAAAGCTTTCTTCAAGTCTTTGGTCTTACCGGAGGCATCGACGGTGTCCAACACCACCAACTGTCCTGATGCTTGCTTCGCCGACAGCGCCACTTTCAAACCTAAGCGACGGACTTTCTTCGGCAAATCATGGGCATGGCTGCGGACAACCGGGCCATGGGCCACGGCACCGCCGCGAAACTGGACCGAACGAAGTGAGCCTTGACGGGCTTTACCGCTGCCCTTCTGGCGGAACGGCTTGGCACCTGTACCGCTGATTTCAGACACTGAGCGGGTTTTATGGGTCCCGGCACGACGCTTCGCCAACTGCCAGTTAACAACCCGTGCGAGCAGGTCACGGCGCGGCTCTAAGCCGAACACCGCATCATCAAGCTCGATGTTTCCGGCTTTTTTATTGCTGAGATTTTTGACATCCACTTTCATCGCGCTCAATCCTTCTGCTCGTCATCGCCAGCAGGCGCGCTGTCTTCCGCCACGTCCGTCGCCGCCGGCTCATCGGCCTCTACGGCAGCCGCTTCTTCGGCCACTGGCGTTGCTGCCCGCACGGCACCTGGATAAGGTGCCTCTGCCGGCCGCTCAGACTTGATACCGTCACGGACCAGCACCCAGCCGCCCTTGGAACCCGGAACCGAGCCACGTACCAAAATCAGGCCGCGCTCAGGATCGGTTGAGACAACGGTAAGATTTTGCGTCGTAACCTGTTCAGCGCCCATGTGGCCGGCCATCTTCTTACCCTTGAAGACCTTGCCCGGCTCTTGGCTGTGACCAGTCGACCCATGGCTTCGGTGCGACACCGACACCCCGTGAGAGGCGCGCAAGCCACCGAAGTTATGGCGCTTCATGGCACCGGCAAAACCTTTACCGATCGAGGTGCCAACCACATCGATGACCTGACCGGCAACGAAATGGTCAGTGGTCAATTCGGCACCGACATCAAGCAGGGCGTCGGCAGCGACACGAAATTCAGCCAACCGGCGTTTCGGCTCAACCTCTGCTTTCGCAAAGTGACCACGCATCGGTTGCGGAACATTTTTAACTTTAGCAGCACCAACCCCTAGCTGGACGGCGTTATAGCCATCCTTGTCCTCGGTACGAACAGCAACCACTTGGCAGTTGTCGACCTTTAAGACAGTGACAGGGATGTGACGGCCATCATCGGAAAACACCCGAGTCATGCCCATCTTCTGTGCGATCAATCCGGAACGCATTGGAGGATCTCCAAACCTTAAAGTTTAATCTCGACGTCAACACCCGAAGCCAAGTCGAGCTTCATCAAAGCATCAACTGTCTGCGGTGTTGGGTCGACGATATCAAGCAAGCGTTTATGGGTTCTCACCTCAAATTGCTCACGGCTTTTCTTATCAACGTGCGGCCCCCGCAGTACGGTGAACTTCTCAATCCGCGTTGGCAGCGGAATGGGGCCACGAACCTGCGCACCGGTACGTTTAGCGGTGCTCACAATCTCGCCGGTCGATTGATCTAAAATTCTGTGATCAAACGCTTTTAAGCGGATGCGAATGTTTTGACTGTCCATTTTCTTATAACCCCGAGGGCCCCCGTAACAGCGACGAAAAACCGCCGACCTAAGGGCCGGCGGCTAAACTCATTTACTCGATAATGCTGGCAACAACGCCGGCACCGACGGTGCGGCCACCTTCACGAATAGCAAACCGCAGACCTTCGTCCATAGCGATCGGTGCAATCAGCTCGACTTTCATCGAGATGTTGTCACCCGGCATCACCATTTCGGTGCCGTCCGGCAATTCAACCATGCCTGTCACATCCGTCGTCC
>Ga0247590_1000040_pt1 | contig 14038 bp, 9 predicted proteins | sample 51RmetaT_FD_186100 | JGI IMG/M metagenome (GOLD analysis project Ga0247590, IMG submission 186100) | Metatranscriptome of seawater microbial communities from Monterey Bay, California, United States - 51R (Metagenome Metatranscriptome) | ecosystem: Environmental > Aquatic > Marine > Coastal...
AAGTTAGTCTCAGCCTTAGCACGTTCAAAGTCTACAGCACTATCGACACGCATCTCTGGTGTTACTTCTAGTGGTGTTACTTTCTCTACACGCTGCGCTCTTTCAATCTGCTCTACTGTAAGACCTAGCTGTGCTAGTTGTGAAGGGTCCATAGTAGCCGCTTCAGCTAAGGCTTCTGCGCTGGGCTTACCTGTCACAGCAGTTAGCTTAGACATTACATTAGCTACTTCAGCCGCTGCCTCTTTAGCTGTAAAACCAGCAGCTTCAAACTCTTCAGCTAGAGGTACATCATCAGCAATAGCTGCCTCTGTTAGTGTAGCAGTATCAGCCTCTGCAGCAGCCTGACCTGTACCTTCAGCTATCTTACCTGCAGCACGTTGCTCATCAGTTACAGTAACTACATCAGCTTTAGTAACCATAGACGTAGGGTCTTCTAGTGCATCTGCCCTCATCTCTGTAGTGCTAGGCATACCTACACGTTCTAGGTTAGTCTTTGCTTGTGCTAATCCTTGCTGTGCATTAGTTACTTTAATCTTCTGTTCTTCAATTAAGCCTTCAAGGGTAGTGCGCTGTGGGTCATCTGCAGCCATATTAGCAAGCTGTGTAGTATAGCTCTGTAATAGGTTCTGCTCTTTAGATAGACCACTCTGTGCAGTATCATAATCAGCACGTGTTCCTTCTGGTGTTACTGTGGCTTGATCCCCGTAGTAGCTTTTGTATTGATCTAGCTGTTTGTTATACGTGTCTTGGGCTGTTTTATTAGGTTGTACAACTTCCGTAGTGTAAGCACCCGCAGCCGTAACTACTTGTGCAGCTTCTTCAGGACTCTTAGTTGTAATAGTTTTACCATCAGCAAAAGTTACAGTATTACCTTCTGCAGTAGCACCACTTAAGTCTGATCCTTCATTCACAAGACCCGCTAATGCCGTTTCATTATAGTCAGGTAAGTAATATCCCCCACCTGTATTCTGTTTAAAGAAGTCTAAAGCGTTTACTTCTTTTAGTTCAGGTGCAGTAGGTAGACCTTGTGATGGATCGTATAAACCACCAGCGTCAGTACCTTGAGATACAGTACCACGACCTTCACCTATTTTACCTGCCTGTAAAGCATCATCTGACGTAATCTTTCCGTCTTGGTTAAAGTCATACTGTAAGTCTACAGGAGTAGCACCCGTAGACATAGCTAAAATATCCTGTAGGGTTTGGTTTGTTATGTCACCTGAGTACAGAGAAGGCGGTTGTACAGGTAATGCAGGTCCACCTCTAACCTCACCGCCCCCTTTCTTAATTTCACCCTCAAGACTTTGTTGATACTGCTGTACTTCTGTTTGATAGGCTTTAAACTCTGGATTATCGTCTAACTGCTGCGTGAGAGCATCTACCTGTTGTTGATCTGACTGTAATACCGCTTTTAATTCCTCTTGAGCGTTAGGATTAGACTGCATGTATCTATTCATAGCACCAAAGTCGCCTTCAGCTATTCCTTTAGATTTCATAAAGGCATTTTGTGTAGCCTTCATGTTATCTTGTAATGCTTTCATTTTAGAAGAAAACTCTGGAACATAATCATCAGGCTTACCTCTTTCACCAAACTTTTCCTGCATAGCACTGTCAATTTGCCGTTGCTGGTCAATTTGAGCTTGCATGTTAGGGGGCAAAGGTGTTTCTGTTTGCATCTGTGGCTGCATTGCAGCTAGTTGTGCAGCATTTGCTTGAGTTTGTGCTTGCTGTTGTGCTGCCATTTGTTCAGGTGTTGCTTCATGTGTAGATGGCTGTCCTGCACGTATCAAAGTGTCAGCTTGTTGCGTAGGAGTATATGAACTCTGTGCCGTAGTTGTTTCGTTTGAGTTAGTGCTTGCTGTGGCAAACTGCGTAGGTTGTTGTTGTACAGCATTTTGATTAGCCTGATTGAACATCTTCATCTGTTCTTCTTGACTAAGACCACCTACATTCATAGCCATACGTTGTCCACCTTGTACACGAGCCTTAGCCATCTCAGCATACTTGCCCATCATAGATGCAGCTTTAGGGCTAGACATCATAAACTTATTAAGGTCATCCTGTTGCGCTGGGCCTGTGTAGCCCATCTTAGATAACAGTGTTTGTTGTTGCTGTGGTGTAAAGCCACCAAACTTCTTAGCCATAATGTTTTACCTTATTATTTACCCATTGTCATCCACACTGCACCAGCTATAAAAGTCAGTACGGCGACAGTGACTAATTTTGTTATTGTTGCCCATATAGACTTACGAGTATCACGCCACGCTTCTATTAAACTACGCATCTCAGTAATATCTTTATGTGCAGCATCATCAAGTAGACCAATAGAACGCAAGGCTTCTTTAGCCCCGCGCCTAGCTGCACGATCTAGCATATCTTCTAGTTCTTCAGGAGATAGTTTTACTTCACTCATAGTTTAACTCATAATTGTTTGAAAGTCAAGTTATATTATGGTTTAACAGGCCAATCTGCGTCTTCCAAGTTAGGCCAGTTAGAGTGAGAAGTAATGTCACGTAGAGCCTGACGATATGCTGTCATAGCATCTGTCATTGTTACATCTGACAAAGCATAGAAGTCTGTCTCAGCTAGTTTCTCATCACGTGTCTTACGGTTAGTCTCAGCAACTGCAGCATCTAGTGTAGCCTGATATGCAGCTTCGTGTTCAGCTTTAGTGGTTGTAGTCTCTACACCATCTTCGTCTGTCTCTGTAGTATCAGCAAACATGTCTACTGCTGTGTAGCCAATCATCCAGTAACTAGCAATGATGTCCTCACCAACCATCTCTGGCATAGGTGCAGTCTCTTCTGTGTACTGACCAGTAACAGGGCGTGTAGGTAAAGCATTACGCTGTACTGTCTGGTAAGCTGTAGTGCTAGGCTTTGGCCCTTCCAGTACACCTACCATGTTATACTTCTGCATGATACCTGCTGTGATGTTCTTAGGAAACGACACGTTAGGGTGATCCTTGCGTAAGTCTCCGAATGTGTATGGGAACTTTACTACTGTTCCACCATTAATTTTAGCATACATGTTGTGTTCTCCTTGTTATGCTTTGTGTTATGCGATTGCGTAGTAAATAAACGTGCCTGTCGCTAAGTCTGGGCCAATAGAAAAGCCTGAACTGTAAGGGTCTATGCGGTCTTGTGAGCTATCCTCTGCCGATGTACTGTGCAAAGTTAGTGTTGCATCATTACCTGCAACAATCCCTCTTTCTGTGTCAAACACCTGCCAACCACTTGCGTGTGTACCTTTGAGTATAACAAACCTAGCCCCTGCACTAAAACCACAGTCTACGTCTGTGTTGCTGCCTGTAGTGTGGCTGACACTCCCAACTTTGGATATGCCATCAAGTGAGGCGAATAGATAGGCTATGTAGTCTTCGCCAGCATCGTTTGTAGAACGGCCTTGCCCAGAAACACTAAATTCAGTGGATGTTGGCTCGGTACTATTCCATTGCTCAACTTGCGATTCCGCTGCTGAGGTTGTATTTAGCTTTAGAAAATCATCTTTTGGCGTAGGTAGCCCAGAATGATAAACCCTCCAAGCATCAGTTGCGTCATCCCTATCTTTAATCCACATCATCTCAGGCGCAACGCCAAGGTTGTGGCTTACAGTACGGCCTAATGTTCCGTTGCCTGAGTATGCCACTATGTCACAGAAGTTAGGCGCACGTTTCCAAGACCAAAGAGCTTGCTCATAGTTACCTAAAGTATGTGAAAAACCATTTTGAACAAATCCGTTAAAGCCTAGTGAACCAGTGTTACTTGCTTCAGCACCTGTAGTTTGAGTTTGCAGATACTTCATGCTACCTGTTGTAGAAGTAGACATACCACGCATACGGTCAACAACGTAGGTGGCGCCACCGCCAGTGTATTGACCAAGCTGTAAGTCTACAGGAAAACCTGTTGTGACAGACTGATTGCTTGTTGTCTGGTTCACATCAAACACATCAGTCGCACTCGTAGGCACAGCAGTAGGGCGGCGTATGGCTATGTAGATGTAGGTTTCACCATTATAGTTTGTTGCTGCTCTATTTGCGCCTAGTTTAAATCCTGTGGGTGTTGGTTGTGGGTTGAAGTTTGTTCCAGACTCGTTGGTACTTTCATTGGCTTTTAAAGCTTTACTCTCATAGGTTGAACCATCATGCACAGTGTTACCACGCATCATGTCGTACATATACCAATGGCGGTAATCTCCACCTGTAGCATCACTATATTGTGTGCCTTTAATCATAACAAACTGCGGTTCAAATCCCAAGTCAATCTCAGGGCCATTCGTGGAACCATTACCAGTATAGCTCCCACACTTGATAATATCAGCATCACCATCAGGGCCGAACCCACCGTCACCGTCATTGTGGGCGAATAGGTAGGCAACGTAGGTTCCAGACACTTGATTGGTTACAGTAGTTAATGATGTTGTTCCAAATGTTGCAATCCAATTAGAATATCCATTTGGAGAATTAAATGCAGCAGTTCCATTTAAAATGCCTGTGCTATCAGAACCTGTGTTGCTTCTATGCTGCACATACCAATTATCTGAACTATCAGTCCTTTTGATTATTACCATCCCAACTTCACAATTTAGACTATGGTTAATAGTCGTTGCTGAGCCAGAACTATATGTAAATGTTTGCACATCAAAGAACTTCGGGGCTTTGCGAAATGTCCAAGAGGCGTAGTCTTGATTGTTTGTGTTGACGTGAAAAGCACCACCAACAGAAAAACCATCTGCGCTATATGATGTTACAGATGAATCATTGTTTGATTCTGCGTTTGTACGATTTGTCCTTAAAAAGCGAGTTGTGTACGCCCTTTCGCTATCGCTCAACCAATGATCCGATGTTCCTGTTCTACTTTTAATCCAAACCAAACCACCTTCGCCATCAAGATCAATGCCGTTGGTGATCGTTTGTGTAGAACCATTACCATCATACAAATAAGTGCTGAACACTTCCTCTACATTCAGTGGCTTACTTAAAGTGTTAGCTGCTTGTCCTGCTACTCGTGCTACATTACTCATTAGTCGCAAGCTCCTGTCGTATTAATCATACTCATGCTATATCACTCCCTGCTAGTTTACCGTAATACGTAGTACCGCCATCTGTAGTGACAAACGTGTATAACTCTTTTGTTGCTGTTGCTGTTGGTGCTGCACCTAAGTGCCACTTGATACTGCTAGGCCATGTGATAGTGTAGCCACCTGTGTTGACTACCTCTAGTGAAAAACCTGTAGCTGTACCTGAAGCTGGTGGATTAGTGAATGACACAGTAGTTGCACCACTAGGGGTAAAGCTGAATGTGCCACCTGTGGCTAGGTCTAGGGTTTGTGTGTAACCTACAGTAGAGTATTGGTAAAGGACTTCGTTAGAAGCTCCTGCTAGATAAAGTTTAGTACCATCATTGTTAAAGGCTATTCCAAAGCCTCCACTGTCTTCTGAGGACACGTTAAAGCTAACGGAATCATAAGAAGCAGTACTTAAATTAAACGCAGTAGATAGAGAATACTGGAACACATTATCATTAGTGTCTCCAAACAAATACATCTTTGTGCCATCACCGTTAAAGACAAAGCCATAAGGGGCCGAATCTTGAGACGACACGCTAAAACTTACATTGTCGTAAGATGCAGTGCTTACATTGAAAGCTGTAGATAGAGAGTATTGAAAGATGCTGTCATTACTTGCCCCAACAATGTACATTTTAGTACCATCATTGTTGAAAGCTATTTCTGTTGGGACACTATCTTGTGATGAAACACTAAAGCTAAGTGAAGCATATGACGCAGTAGATAAGTCATATGCTGTAGAAAGTGTGTATTGATAGACTGTATTGCTGCTATCACCAAGCACATACATCTTTGTTCCATCATTATTTAACGCCAGACCAAAGGGGGAAGTATCTTGAGAACTTACACTAAGAGACTTGCTTGCATATGATGCAGTACTAAGATCAAAACCTGTGGAAAGTGTATATTGATATACACTATTTGAGGTGTCATCACTGACATACATTTTAGTGCCATCAGGATTAAACACTATACTGGTTGGATAACCTGCTTGGCTAGCCACACTAAAACTAACACTATCATAACTAGCACCAGCTAAACTATACCCCTCACTCCCAGAGCCATCAGTACCATTACTACCTAAGTACCTGCCAGCACTTAAGCCATTCTTTATTTTAAAACTTTTATCGTTAGCCATTCCTTCACCTTCCAGATTAGCTTAAATTGTCGGCTGTCTTAGTGCCGATATAAGAAGTACCACCATCGTCAGTACTGAATGTAAATATGTCTGTCTCACCTGTAGCAGGAGCAGCAGGAGCTATACCACCAGCAAACTCTATTGAGCTAGGCCATGTGATGTCTAAGTCTGAGGCACTGCGGATAGCCATGTAGATGTGGTTTTGGTTATTACCATTAATTTGAGAGTTTGTAGTTGTTATTTTAAACCCCGTTGAGGTTACTTCTACTCTATCACCGTCCGTTGTATCTTCAGGGCTATTGCTATTAGCAAATAACCCGTCTCTATCCTGTACCCCCCAACCCCTCATGTTGTCTATTATTCTCCAGTTTGCTGTTACTTCTGCATTTCTGTAAAGCAACCATTGAGGCTCCCAACCTAAGTTAACGGTAGGCCCAGTAGTAGAGCCATTCCCCGTATAACTACCACAATTAATTATACTATCAGCAGCAGTGTCATGGGCGAAGATGTAGGCTACATAAGTTGAGCCATTGCCGTTTAGATTAGATTGAGCAGACACAGTAAACTCGGTGTTTGTAGGCGCAGTACCATTCCACATATTTGCTGCACTACTTGCTGCGCCTGTCCCGCTTAAATTCAACCAGTAATCTTCTGGGGAAGTTGCGTCTGTACCCCTATGATAAACAGTCCAGAAGTCAGTATCACTTGTCTTTTTAACGATAATCATTCCTGGTACACTACCAAGATTATGACTTACAGTACGTCCTGCAGTTCCATTCCCAGTATATGTGACAATATCAAAAAACTTAGTTTGCTTTTTGAATGTCCACGAGACGTAGTTTTCAGGGTTACCGTTATTTACATTTATATTAGTGCCAAGGGAAAACCCGTTAGAATTAAAAGAGGTTAATCTATCAGTGGCCGTCAATTCACCGCTTACGTTGTTGGTTTGTAGGAATTTTGTGGTTCCTCTTTCAGTATCCTGCAATGTATGGCTATATGTATACTGATTTTCTGTTCTACTTTTAATCCAAACCAAACCACCATCATTAGCTAAGTCAATCCCGTTGGTTATGGTTTGTGCAGAACCCGTACCAGTATACAAAGTTGTACTAAAAGTCTCAGCTGCAGCTTCTAACCGCCTGTAACCTCTAGCTGAAACGACTGCACATCTCCTGCATTACTAATGCTATACGTGCTAGTACCTGTAGGTGTATCCTTGAAGTAGTTGCCTGTAGCTAAGTCAATGTTGTTACTAGTTACTGTACCAAGGGTTACATTAGTAGGGCCACCTACTTCTACAGGATTCTTTAGGATGAAGTCTTTATCGTTAGCCATTACTTAGCTCCATCTATTGCTTGTACAGCTTGGTAGGATGTACCACCGTCTGTCGTGCTGAATGTTATTACATCTGTTTCACCGATAGCGGGTGACGTAGGTGCTGTGCCTCCTGCAAATTCTAGGGTGCTGGGGTAGGTTATTGTTGCGGTTGTTGACCCTGTGCCTGAGCTGTATTGATAAACAGTATCGGTTGAATTTGAAACAAGATACATTTTAGTACCGTCATCCTTAAACGATAAACCTCTCATGTTTGTTGCTTGTGTACTTGCGTCAAATGCTTCAACATAAGAAGCAGTTGAAATGTTCCACGGGGTACTTAAACTATATTCACTTATGTCACTGTTAGAAAAACTTAAAACAAACATTCTACTACCATCTGAGGTAAAAATTAATCCTGTAGGATAGCCATCAACATTTGAAGACACGTCATAGTTTTGACTATATGTAGCGGTGGAAACATCCCATGCAGTGCTTAAGTTATATTCGTTTATATCTTCTCCTGAACCGCCCCCTACATACATTTTAGTACCATCAGGTTTAAAAAATAAACTAGTAGGAATGGTGTCTTGTGAATTAACAGAAAAACTTTTATTTGCATAAGACGCAGTGTTAGTATCCCAAGCTGTACTTAAATTGTATTCATAAACAGTCTTATTTGTTGTACCTACAAGATACAATTTTGTACCATCTGGTTTTATAAAAAAGGCTGTAGTTGAAGTTTCTTGTGAAACAAAATTTTTAGAGTTTGAATAGGAAGCAGTTGAAATATCCCAAGCTGTACTTAAATTATACTGATATATGTTTTCAGTAAAAAAACCCAAAAGATACATCTTGGTGCCATCGTCTTTAAAACCTAAGTATGCAGCAACTGTTTCTTGAGATGATACGCTAAAATTAACAGAATCATAAGATGCACCACCTATGTCGTAGGATGTACCAATATCAACACCATCCAACAACAACGTAGCCTGACTAACAGTCCCACTAGCAGCAGGGTTGCTTAGGCCAACCTGAATGTCAGACGTTGGGGTGATCTCAAAGACTGAACCTGTGGATAGGTCTAGGGTGTTGGTGGTTAGGGCTGTGGAGTATTGGTAGATGGTGTCGTTATCACTACCTATCATATACAGTTTTGTACCATCGTTATTAAATGTAATATCATAGGGTTGTGTGTCTTCACTAAGAACACTAAAACTCACAGAGCCATAAGATGCTGTAGAAATGTCATACGCCGTAGAAAGGCTGTATTGAAAGATGGTATCATTATCAACGCCTACCATATAAAGTTTAGTACCATCGTTATTAAATACTACACTTAGGGGAGTAGTCTCTTCACTATTAACACTAAAACTTTTATTAGCGTAAGATGCTGTAGATAAATCGTAAGCAGTAGACATAGAGTATTGATAAATAGTATCGTTATCACTGCCTATCATATAAAACTTTGTACCGTCTGAATTAAAAGTAAAACTTCTAGGTGAACCTTCTTGAGAGGTAACACTAAACGAAACACTATCATAAGATATAGTAGAGATGTCGTATGCTGTAGATAAACTATATTGAAATATACTCTCTGTAGTGAAGTCAAGATAGTAAAACTTAGTACCGTTGGAATTAAAAGAGGCATCAGAAGGATTTTCACCCTGACTAGTTATACTAAAACTAACACTATCATATGACATAGTACTTATATCAAAGGCTATAGACAATGAGTATTGAAATACACTATTATTGGTATCCCCTAAAATATATGCTTTAGTGCCATTATTATTGAACAAAAAACTTCTAGGGTTAGTGTCTTGGCTAGATACACTAAAACTTTTGCTATCATAACTAGCACCAGAAAGAGAATAACTTTCTGAATTAGACACAACAGTACCCACGCCCTCATGGTAGACCGTGGGTTGAATGCCGTTCTTTATTTTAAAGTCTTTATCGTTTGCCATGCTTCACCTTCCACTTGGCTGAATGTTTTACAGAGTAATAGCTTTAACTGTAAACGCTGTGCTTGTTGCTGCTGCAGGAGTAGCCAAGATACGAATGTCTGAACCTGAGATGTCTACATCAAAGGTAGCTAATGCTGTTGAAGTATTTAGCTGTGCATACTCTGTAGCAATAGCAGTTGTACCATTATGTGTAATCAATATCTCAGCAATGCTACGGTTAGTTCCATCATCTGCAGTAACAACAGCTTTAACACCATCATACGTTGCGTGAGCATATTCTGCAATAGACACTTGAGAAGTCGCAGTAGTTGTGTGTGTCTGTGTATCAAACGCTTCTACTGTAGCATTTACCCAAGCTGAACCACTCCACTTTAAAAACTGACCAGCAGCAGCACTCGTAATAGTTACGTTACCAATGTCATTCAGTGTGTTGATAGTAGGAATAGATGCAAAGCTTACTGTACCTGAACCATTTGTTTTAAGGAACTGTCCTGCTGAACCATCTGCTGTAGGGAGTGTCAGTGCTGTAACAAAGCTAGTAAGGTTAGCATCGTAAGCTTGTACAGTAGAGCCAATGTCTGAATCAACTACTACGTTACTACCACCGTTTTGTAGTGTGCCTGTAAAGTTAGCTGTAGTTGCATCTAATTTAGCGGTATCTGCATCATAAGCCTGTATACCTGCTTCTGCTAGAGTGTTGTTTACCCATTCAGAGCCACTGTACTTAAGTATCTCTCCTGCACCTACAGAAGAAATAGTTACATCTGTTAAAGCACCTACTGAGGAAGCTAAAGCTGATTCCTTAGCAAGAGGAATACCCCCTTGTGTAGAACCATCGTGTACGACTACTGTATTCTTTGTTGAATCAATAGTAATTTCGCCAGCAGCACCAGTGAATGAGGAATGCTCACTAGTAGTACCACGGCGGCGTTGAATTTGTGTTGACATTTATAATGCTCCGTAATCTGCCGTTGACGTAGGTGAGTTGTTGATGAAGCCATAATCCCCTACAGTAGCACCTACCACAGCCGCTAACTGTGCTGTACTATTATAGCTATCTTCAGCCTTAGCTGCATAATGTAATGCAGAAAAACCAGTAGTAGAACTATCAGAAAGTGTGAACTGACTATCTTCTGCGTTAATAGCAAGCTTCTGTGCATCTGCTGCACTATCTGCTGCTGCGGTTGCTGAACCTAAAATACCATCTACATATGTTTTAGTAGTGAGGTCAGAACCTGTTGTGGGTGTACCCGCACCCGTAATCTTATTACCACCCATAGCAATAGCACCAGTCATGGTTCCACCCGCTAAAGGTAATCTAGTTGCAATACTACTTGTTAGGGTAGTATAAACATTGTTATCATCATTAATAGCTGCAGCAATCTCATCTAGCGTATCTAGTGTAGCAGGAGCACCCGCAATCAAGTTAGCTATGGATGTATCTACATAATTCTTTGTTGCCGCCTGTTGTGCACTAGAAGGATCAGTAACGTTGTCTAGTGTAGTGTTAGTAAAGTCTGCGCCACCGTTAACCGTTAAGTCACCACCAATAGTAACGTTACCTGTAGTAGTTACACTATCTATGTAGCTATCTTTCCAGTAAGCTGATGAACTGCCTAAGTCAAACGAACTATCTGCTGTAGGAATAAGTGCTGTACTAATCTTAGCGTTGATAGCTACAGTCTTAGTGTTAGCATCACCAATGATAGTGTTGCCATCTATAGTAGCGTTATTGTCAAACTTAGCAGCACCTGTTACATCAAGAGTACCAGCTAAGTCAGCATTAGCACCAGTGAATGTTACAGCAGTAGTTGTACCACTCTTAAGTGTAAGGTTACCTGAGTTACTTGTCAAGGTAGCGTAAGTAGTGCCAGCATCTTTAAGTGCTACATCACCGCCATCAGCATCTAAGTTAATGTTACCTGCTACATCAATTAGTAAGTTACCAGCAGATACAGTGTAAGTATTGTCTGTAATGGTGGTGTAGTCGTTATCACCGACACTTAGTGTATCAGCATATACTGTACCATCAAAGTGAGCGTTTTTGTATTCTAGTAAGGATGTACCAAGGTCAATATCGTTATCTACTACTGGTACAACAAGGCCATCCTGGAAGCGAAGCTGCTCAGTAGAAGCGTTAGATACTTCCACAAATACACCAAAGCGATTGTCTGCTTGGCTTACTATAATCTTATTCTTAGCATCTAGATCAGCAATCAGAGGTACATAGGAGCCTTCATCTGATGTACCATCATGTTTGTGTCCTGTTGTCCCTGTATCACTTTGTGCAAAGGCATCACGTAGCTTGTTGTACTCTGCATTAATAGGCGCTGCGCGTACTACAGCGGTAGGTACAATGTCTGCAGTGGATTGGCGTGTATAGCCTGACATGTTTTATTCCTCTCTTAGCGCCTGTCACCAAGGCCGTATGTTAGTGTAATAGCTTGAATAGTATGGCTGGGCTTTGTATTGCTTGCAACATAACGTATTGAAACAGACTTACCAGAACCAGAAATAGTAGTGCTCTCTACAGGTGAAGGGTTACCATCATATATGTCTGTAGAGTCAAACGTAGCCTTGTCATAATATGCAGCAGCACCTTCAGTAGATAAGAAGTAATCGGTACTTAACTCTACCGAAGGATCACTGTAGTCATACTCAACAGCCATAACTACAGAGACTTCTCCCTCAGAGCGCATGTAGGTGTCTACGTCATAGAAAGACTTACGAACAGCAGGGTCATCCATATAAATAAAAGGTGTTTGGAATAAACTAAAGATGTCTCTACCATCAAAGTCATTTCCTACCTCTTGGCGAAAGACATAGCCAACACTATCTCCATGTATAACAAACTCATCCTCACCTATATAACCACTATCTGCACAGTTGACTGATACACCTACTAACTGACTAAACTCAAACCCTGCACCGCCCTGACCGCTACGCCGAATAGCTCCAATAATACCAAGGGAATCTTGGTCAGTAAAGAATAAACGAAACTGCGACTTCTTTTTTAATACTACAGTAGTCATTGTAGCAAGGTCTTCATTAGCTGTATAATCTTCAAAGATAGACTGAATAGGCTTAGACAGTGTAGCTAATTCAATATCACCAATGCGGTCAGTACCAGTTACAGGGCGAATACCATCAGGTGCTAAGAAAAGTATCTCACCGTTAAACTCTGCTACACTGTCAGGAGCAACACAGCCAAGGTTAGAGGTAACTGTTTGTAGGTCAAAATTAGCTCTGTTATCACCAACTAATCGCTTAATGTTATTACGCCCAAAGATATACATCTCATTACGGAATGTTTTAAGCTGGACAACCTCAAATCCTACATTGACAACCCCACCATCTGCCCAATTAGTTTCATCTATAGGGGCACTAAAGTATAAGTTGTGAGGCTCAGAAGGATCACCAGCTAGAAATAAATGGTTGTTAAACGCTGCAACTAAACTAGGTGCGCTGGGCGCATATCCGCCATTAAGCTGTACGTATGTCGTACCGTCCCATGTAGAAGCAGGGTTAACGCCATCAGCCATAGCAAACTTAGCTGCACCCCAGTTAAAACTTTCAAAGCGTACCTTAGATACACCCGTCATGGTAGGAGAACCTACGCTAGTAACAGCTTGCCAGCCTTTTACTGTAGGGGTAGACTGTACTGTACCTGTAGCAGTAGATGTGCCACCTGTTATAACATTACCTGTAGCGAATATATTATCAGGCAATTTACCAAAGTTAATTACAAGAGCGTTTGCAGTTTTAGAGATAACTGTTCCTGTAGCAGCTACTCCTGTGTCATCACTTGAGCTAACTACACCTGTTACAGTTTCGCCTACTGTAAAGCCAGAACCCTGCCCTGAAGCTAATGTAACATCGTAGTAGTGATTATACCAGTGTAGGTAGTTATTACCAGATGTAGGCTTACGACAGCCAAAGATGCCTTGGTTAATATTAGCAGATACATGTACGCCTAACACAGGGCTATTAGCTAATCCTGTAAGCTCACCATAAGAGTTTTTATACCCTGATATACGTCTATACCCACCATTCAAGGCAGGTTCATAATTAATAAGACGCAGTGCTGAACCCGCCATCTGACTACCCTGTGTTAAAGGGTCTTGGTTAACCACCAAGCCACCCATACAAGGTGTAGCGAAGGTACGTAGGTTATCAGCCATTAGTTAGTGCCAGTCTGCTTGTTAAAGTATCTGCCAGCTATTACAGAGGATCTAACATATAAAGGTAAGTCAAGAAGTAAACGGCGCATGTTATCCATACCATCCTCAAACTTCTGCTGGTGTAATGCAGCACTCTGTTCATTGGCACGGAAGCGCATGAGATACATAACCGCACCATCAACTATCACGGTATTAAAACGATCAGGTACTATGCACACATCGTTATAAGATACTAGGTCACTAGGATATGACCAGTAGCGATACTCTAGCTCATAGGCATCATCTGGTAGCGGTGTGATACCAAACTTCATGTCCTGTGTCTGATAAGCAATGTTAGGTATACTATACCCATCTACACCACTAAC
>Ga0247590_1000042_pt1 | contig 13777 bp, 27 predicted proteins | sample 51RmetaT_FD_186100 | JGI IMG/M metagenome (GOLD analysis project Ga0247590, IMG submission 186100) | Metatranscriptome of seawater microbial communities from Monterey Bay, California, United States - 51R (Metagenome Metatranscriptome) | ecosystem: Environmental > Aquatic > Marine > Coastal...
CATTAGGCGATTTAATTGTCGGCCCTTGAGGTCAGACGTAAAAAAACAGCGGCTCCAATTGTGAGTCGAACGGTTAAATCATCTCGCTCTGCTTTTCAGATAGGAATAGCAAGAGGGTGATTTTTTATGTGTCAATTTTAGGAGCTCTGGTCAATGCAGAACCAAAGAATCCGTATCCGCTTAAAAGGATTTGATCATCGTCTTATTGATCAGTCTACTGCGGAAATCGTTGAAACTGCTAAGCGTACCGGCGCACAGGTTCGTGGTCCAATTCCACTACCAACGCGCAAAGAACGCTACACTATTTTGACCTCACCACACGTTAATAAAGATGCGCGTGACCAGTACGAACTTCGTACTCACAAGCGTCTAGTTGACATCGTTGAGCCAACAGAAAAGACTGTTGATGCGTTAATGCGTCTTGATCTTGCTGCTGGTGTTGATGTACAGATTAGCTTGGGTTAATTGAGATCTTTATAAGAGGTTTGAAAGATGGCTATCGGTCTTATCGGTCGTAAAGTAGGTATGACTCGTATCTTCAATGAAGATGGCGCGTCAATACCTGTAACAGTAATTGAAATTGCTGCTAACCGCGTTACTCAAGTGAAAACTTTAGAAACTGACGGTTATAAAGCTCTTCAAGTTACTACTGGTACCAAGAAAGCTAATCGCATCACTAAGCCAGAAGCAGGACTCGTGAAGAAGACTGGGGTAGAACTCGGTCGTGGTTTATGGGAAGTGCGTCTTGCTGATAGTGAAGGCGAAGGCATAGAAGTTGGTGCTGAACTAAATGTTGATATCTTCGCTGACGTAGCGAAAGTTGATGTTACTGGTCAATCGAAAGGTAAAGGTTTCCAAGGCGGTATTAAGCGTTGGAATTTCAGTACCCAAGATGCAACACACGGTAACTCATTGGCTCATAGATCTAATGGTTCTATTGGTCAAAACCAAACACCTGGTCGCGTTTTCAAAGGTAAGAAAATGTCTGGTCACATGGGTGCTGAGCGTGTTACTACACAAAACTTAGAAGTTGTTCGTGTAGATGCTGAGCGTAACCTACTATTAGTTAAAGGTGCTGTTCCTGGCGCTACTAATGGTGACTTGATTATCAAACCTGCTGTTAAAGCATAAGGTCTGAGGAGATAGGAATGGAATTGGTATTGAAAGACGCACAGAGTGCTCTTGAAGTTTCCGAAACTACCTTCGGCCGTGACTTTAATGAAGCACTGGTTCATCAGGTAGTTGTAGCATATGCTGCAAACGCGCGTCAGGGCACTCGTGCTCAAAAAACTCGCGCAGAAGTAATTGGCTCTGGCAAAAAGCCATGGCGCCAAAAAGGTACTGGTCGTGCACGTGCTGGTACTGTTAAAGGCCCAATCTGGCGTGGCGGTGGCGTAACTTTCGCTGCTAAAACACAAGATCACAGCCAAAAAGTGAACAAGAAAATGTACCGCGGTGCGATTCAAAGCATCCTTTCTGAGTTGGTACGTCAAGAGCGTCTTATCGTTGTTGAGTCTTTTTCTGTTGAAGCTCCGAAAACTAAAGAGCTGAAAGCAAAATTAGCGGCAATGAACTTAGAAGATGTTCTGATCGTTACTCCAGAAATTGACGAAAACTTGTTCTTAGCTGCACGTAACTTATATAAAGTTGACGTTCGTGATGTTGCTGGTATCGACCCAGTAAGTCTAATCGCTTTCAACAAAGTACTAGTTACTGCTGATGCGATTAAGCAAATCGAGGAGATGCTAGGATGATAAGCGAAGAACGTTTGCTAAAAGTTATTCTTGCACCACATATCTCTGAGAAGAGCACTGTCAATGCAGAGAATAACAACACGGTTGTTTTCCGTGTAGCTATTGATGCTACTAAAGCTGAAGTTAAAGCTGCTGTAGCTAAGCTATTTGAAGTTGAAGTTGATTCAGTTCGCACTTTGGTTAACAAAGGCAAAACTAAGCGCACTGGCGCCCGTACGGGTCGTCGTAGCGATTGGAAAAAAGCTTATGTTACTCTAGCTGCTGGTGCTGACATCGATTTCGTCGGCGGCGCTGAATAAGCAAAGGAGAATTTTCATGGCAGTTATTAAGTGTAAGCCAACCTCTCCAGGTCGTCGCCACTTAGTTAAAGTGGTGAACAGCGATTTGCATAAAGGTAAACCTTTTGCAGGCCTGTTGGCGAAAAAATCGAAAAGTGGTGGCCGTAATAATACTGGTCGTATCACTGTCCGCCACGTTGGTGGTGGTCATAAGCAACATTATCGTCTGATTGACTTTAAGCGTAATAAAGATGGTATCCCTGCAAAAGTTGAGCGTTTGGAATATGATCCAAATCGTACAGCTAACATTGCATTGGTACTTTACGCTGATGGTGAGCGTCGTTATATCCTTGCTGCTAAAGGCATGCAAGCTGGTGATAAAATCCAGTCTGGTATCGATGCTGAAATCAAAACTGGTAATGCCTTGCCACTACGCAACATCCCAGTGGGTAGTGTAGTGCACGCAGTTGAAATGAAGCCTGCTAAAGGTGCTCAAATCGCTCGTTCTGCAGGTGCTTATGTACAAGTTATTGCTCGTGATGGTGCTTATGCAACTATACGTCTTCGCTCTGGCGAAATGCGTAAAGTTCCAGTAGATTGCCGCGCGACATTGGGTGAAGTTGGTAATGCCGAGCATATGCTACGCCAGTTAGGTAAAGCAGGTGCTAAGCGCTGGAGAGGCGTACGCCCTACAGTTCGTGGTGTTGCAATGAACCCAGTAGACCATCCACATGGTGGTGGTGAAGGCCGTACTTCTGGTGGTCGTCATCCAGTATCTCCATGGGGTGTTCCAACTAAGGGTTATAAGACTCGTAGTAACAAACGCACCGACAAGTACATTGTACGTCGTCGCAATAAAAAGTAAGAGGATTCGCCATGCCACGTTCTCTCAAGAAAGGTCCATTCATTGACCTACACTTGCTGAAGAAGGTAGAGAAAGCGATGGAAGCGGGTGACAAAAAGCCTATTAAGACTTGGTCTCGCCGCTCTATGATCATCCCTAATATGATTGGGTTGACAATCGCTGTCCATAATGGTCGTCAGCACGTACCTGTGTTCGTAACTGACGAAATGATCGGCCACAAGCTTGGTGAGTTTTCACCAACACGCACTTATCGCGGCCATGCTGCTGATAAGAAAGCGAAGAAGCGTTAATACGGGAGGAATAAGATGGAAGTTTTAGCTAAACATCGTTTTGCCCGTACGTCGCCTCAAAAGTGTCGTTTGGTTGCAGATCAAATTCGTGGACTGCCTGTATCTAAGGCTTTAGAGATTTTAACATTCAGCCCTAAAAAAGCTGCGGTACTTTTAAAGAAAGTACTAGACTCTGCTATCGCTAATGCTGAGCACAATGAAGGTGCTGACATTGACGAGTTAAAAGTTGGAGCAGTTATGATCGATGAAGGTCCAACTATGAAGCGTATCATGCCACGTGCTAAAGGCCGTGCTGATCGTATAATCAAGCGTACCAGCCACATTACTGTGGTTGTATCAGATCGCTAGGAGTTAGCAATGGGACAGAAAGTACATCCTAATGGTATCCGTCTGGGTATCACTAAGCCTTGGATCTCGACCTGGTACGCTGACAAGTCAGACTATGCCAATAACTTGAGTAGTGACTGGGAAGTTCGTAAGTTTCTTGAAAAGAAACTTAAGTCAGCTTCAGTTTCGAAAATTGTTATCGAGCGTCCAGCAAAAAGTGTTCGCGTTACTATCCATACAGCCCGTCCAGGTGTTGTAATTGGTAAGAAAGGTGAAGATGTTGAAAAGCTGCGTAATCAAGTAGCTAAATTGACTGGTATTCCAGCTCAAATCAACATTGCTGAGATCCGTAAGCCAGAGCTAGATGCTAAGCTTGTTGCCGATGGCATCGCTTCGCAGCTAGAGCGTCGTGTTATGTTCCGTCGTGCTATGAAGCGCGCAGTACAAAATGCAATGCGTCTTGGTGCTAAAGGTATCAAAGTTGAAGTTAGCGGCCGTCTAGGCGGCGCTGAGATTGCGCGTTCTGAGTGGTATCGTGAAGGTCGTGTACCTCTACATACTCTTCGTGCTGATATCGACTATTCTACTTCTGAAAGTCACACTCAATATGGTGTGATCGGTGTTAAAGTTTGGATCTTCAAAGGTGAAGTTCTAGACGGTATACTGCCTCAGAATGAAGAGCCGAAGCAGCAAAAGCGTAAGCCTCGCGGTAAATAGGAGAGCTGGCAATGCTGCAACCAAAACGAATGAAGTTTCGTAAAATGTTCAAAGGCCGCAACCGTGGTCTTGCGAACGGCACTGAAGTAAGCTTCGGTGAATTCGGTCTTAAAGCTGTTGGTCGTGGTCGACTAACTGCTCGTCAGATCGAATCTGCGCGTCGTGCAATGACACGTCACATTAAACGTCAAGGTCAAATCTGGATCCGTGTGTTCCCTGATAAGCCTATTACCTCTAAGCCTCTTGAAGTGCGTATGGGTAAAGGTAAAGGTAACGTTGAATATTGGGTATGTCAGATTCAACCTGGTAAGGTTCTTTATGAGATGAACGGTGTATCAGAGGAGCTAGCTCGTGAAGCTTTCGCTCTTGCTGCTGCTAAGTTACCTCTTAAAACAACCTTCGTAACTAAGACGGTGATGTAATGAAAGCGAGCGAACTAACAGAAAAGAGCGTTGAAGAACTGAACGCTGAACTGCTTGGTCTGCTGCGTGAGCAGTTTAATCTGCGTATGCAACACGCCACTGGTCAGTTGACACAGACTCATCAGCTTAAAATAGTGCGTCGCAATATTGCGCGCGTTAAGACTATTATTACTTCTAAGGCGGGTGCATAATGTCTGATAAAATCCGTACTTTGCAGGGTCGTGTAACGAGTAACGCAATGGATAAGTCTATTACTGTTGCTGTTGAGCGTAAGGTTAAACATCCTTTATATGGGAAGTTTATCAAGCGTACAACGAAGATCCATGCACATGACGAACAAAATCAGTGTAATGCTGGCGATATCGTGACTATTCGCGAATGCCGTCCGCTGTCTAAGACTAAGTCTTGGACTCTGGTTGAAGTAGTTTCAAAGGCTTAATTTTATTAGCCTATTTGGTTAAGCGGCTCCTAATAGTTGGGGCCGTTTATTTTTAATACTATCAATTCTCAAAATAGAGTGTTATACTCGCTCGCCGCTGATGACTGAATATAGTCATGCGGTAAGTAAATATAGCCCCAATGTGGGATTTGTGAAGTAACGATAGCGGAGCACTTAAAATGATCCAAATGCAATCGACTCTAGAAGTCGCCTGTAACAGTGGCGCTCGTAGAGTTCAGTGTATTAAGGTCTTGGGTGGCTCTCATCGTCGTTATGCCGGTATCGGCGACATCATCAAAGTTTCTGTTAAAGAAGCTATTCCTCGCGGTAAAGCGAAGAAAGGTGATGTTTATAACGCGGTGGTAGTCCGTACTAAGAAAGGCGTACGTCGCTCAGACGGTTCTGTCATTCGCTTCGATCGGAATGCAGCAGTATTGCTTAATGCAAACAATGCACCGATTGGTACTCGTATATTTGGTCCAGTGACACGTGAATTGCGTACAGAGCAGTTCATGAAAATTGTCTCACTGGCTCCAGAAGTACTGTAAGGAGCTTCAAAATGGCAGCTAAAATACGTCGCGAAGACGAAGTAATTGTATTGGCAGGTAAAGACAAAGGTAAACGTGCAAAAGTTTCTCAAGTCCTACCTACTGGTAAATTAATTGTTGAAGGCATCAATCTTGTCAAGAAACACCAAAAGCCAAACCCACAACTGGGTGTGACTGGTGGTATTGTTGAGAAAGAAGCACCGATACAAGCATCAAACGTGGCGATCTTCAACCCAGAAACGGGTAAAGCGGATCGCATTGGTTTCCGATTTGAAGACGGTAAAAAAGTCCGTTTCTTTAAGTCGAACAGTGAACTCGTTAAGTAATTGGAGTAAACGATGGCGAAACTGCATGATAAATACAAAGAGACTGTTATCTCTGAACTGACAAAACAGTTTGGTTATACCAGTGTCATGCAAGTCCCTCGGATTGAAAAGATCACCCTTAATATGGGTGTGGGCGAAGCTGTAGCAGATAAGAAAGTTATGGAGCATGCGCTTCGTGACATGACTGCTATCTCTGGCCAGAAACCAGTAGTGACTGTAGCTCGTAAGTCAGTTGCTGGTTTTAAAATCCGTGAAGGCTACCCTATCGGCTGTAAAGTAACTCTGCGTGGCGAACGCATGTGGGAGTTCTTTGAGCGTTTAGTGGATATTGCAATCCCTCGTATTCGCGATTTCCGTGGTCTGAGTGTTAAATCATTCGACGGCCGTGGTAACTATGCGATGGGTGTACGTGAACAAATTATCTTCCCGGAAATCGAATATGATAAAATCGATAAAATCCGTGGTATGGATATTGTAATCACTACTTCTGCTAAGGATGATGAAGAAGGCCGTGCTCTTTTAGGCGCGTTTAACTTCCCATTCAAGAAATAAGGGTAGCGTAATGGCAAAAAGTTCAATGAAAGCACGTGAAGCAAAACGTGCAAAGCTCGTGACCAAGTTCGCTGAAAAGCGTCTTGCTCTTAAGGCTATCATTAGCAGTCCAACTACTTCTGATGAAGACCGTTGGGATGCCGTTCTTAAGTTGCAAGGTTTACCTCGTGACTCTAGCGCAGCGCGTCAGCGTAATCGTTGTAGTCAAACTGGTCGCCCACATGGTTACTTACGTAAATTCGGCCTTAGCCGTATTAAATTACGTGAAGCAACTATGCGCGGTGAAGTTCCTGGTCTTCGTAAGGCCAGCTGGTAAGCACTTGTCACGGAGTAAGCTAATATGAGCATGCAAGATCCTATTGCGGATATGTTAACACGTATTCGTAACGGCCAAGCTGCTAACAAAGTATCTGTGAAGATGCCTTCTGCTAAGTTAAAAGTAGCTATTGCTAAAACACTTAAAGAAGAAGGTTACATCACTGACTACGCCGTAGCAGATGAAGCCAAGGCTGAATTGGAAATTACTTTAAAGTATTTCCAAGGCCAACCAGTCGTTGAGACTATCCAGCGCGTAAGTCGCCCAGGTCTTCGTATTTACAAAGGTAAAAACGAACTTCCTAAGGTGATGGGCGGACTGGGTGTCGCAATTGTGTCCACTTCTAAAGGCTTGATGACTGATCGTGCCGCCCGCCAAGCAGGCATGGGTGGTGAGGTTATCTGCTACGTAGCGTAAGGAGCTGAGAATGTCTCGTGTTGCAAAAGCACCCGTATCTATTCCAGCTGGCGTAGAGGTGACCGTAAATGATCAGGAAGTTACTATCAAAGGTAGTAACGGCAGCCTGACTCGAGTTATTAACAATGCGGTTAACGTAGTTGTTGAAGGTAGTGAACTTAAGTGCTTACCTGTTGAAGGTGTTCAAGGCGCTTGGGCACAAGCAGGTACTGCTCGTGCACTAATCAACAACATGGTTATCGGTGTTTCTAAAGGTTTTGAAAAGAAACTAACTCTAATTGGCGTTGGTTACCGTGCAAAAGTTGCTGGTAATGGTGTTGATTTGACTTTAGGTTTCTCACATCCTTTAGTTCACGAACTACCCGCTGGCGTAAAGGCAGAGTGTCCATCACAAACTGAAATCGTACTGAAAGGTGCAGATAAGCAGTTAGTTGGTCAAGTTGCTGCTGAGATTCGCGGCTACCGTCCGCCTGAGCCTTATAAAGGTAAAGGTGTTCGTTATGCTGATGAACAAGTACGCCGTAAAGAGGCTAAGAAGAAGTAGGTAACGCGATATGGATAAGAAAACATCTCGCTTACGTCGCGCAACTCGCGCACGTAAGAAGATCCAAGAGCTGGGCGTTAATCGTCTGGTTGTACATCGTACACCACGTCACACATATGCTCAGGTAATTAGTCCTGAAGCAGTTGTTGTGGCGGCAGCTTCTACTGCTGAAAAAGCGGTATCAGAGCAGCTGAAGTACACAGGTAACGTCGATGCAGCTAAAGTAGTAGGTAAAGCTATTGCTGAACGCGCTATTGAAAAAGGCGTAACTGTTGTTGCATTCGATCGTTCAGGTTTCAAGTACCACGGTCGCGTAGCAGCGCTAGCTGATGCAGCTCGTGAAGCTGGCCTCCAGTTCTAAGGGGTTATTATAATGGCTAAATTTGAAGCTCAGCAAAAAGACGATCTGCAAGAAAAATTAGTTGCAGTTAATCGTGTTTCAAAAGTAGTAAAAGGCGGACGTATCTTTAGCTTCACTGCACTAACAGTAGTGGGTGACGGTAATGGTAAAGTCGGCTATGGCTATGGTAAAGCGCGTGAAGTACCAGCCGCAATTCAAAAAGCAATGGAAAAGGCTCGCCGTAACATTGTTAATGTTGAATTGAACAACGGTACTTTACATCACCCTGTTAAGGGTCGTCATACTGGTTCTCGTGTATACATGCAACCAGCCTCTGACGGTACCGGTATTATTGCCGGTGGCGCAATGCGTGCCGTATTGGAAGTAGCAGGCGTTCATAACGTTCTGTCAAAAGCATACGGTTCTACTAACCCGATCAACATCGTTCGCGCAACTGTCGATGCGTTGGTGCACATGAAGTCACCTTCTCAAATCGCAGCTAAGCGTGGCCTGAATGTTAAAGAAATTCGAGGTTAATGAGCATGGCTACTAAAACAATTAAAGTAACACAGACTAAAAGTGGAATCGGTCGTTTACCAAAACACCGTGCTACACTTACAGGTCTAGGTTTACGCCGCATTAATCACACTGTTGAACTTGAAGATACTCCTTCTGTTCGCGGTATGATTAACAAGGTTTACTATATGGTAAAGGTGGAGGGCTAAGATGCGTCTAAATACTCTATCACCTGCGGCTGGTGCTAAAAAAGCAGCTAAGCGTGTAGGTCGTGGTATCGGTTCTGGTCTTGGTAAGACTGCCGGTCGTGGTCATAAAGGTCAAAAATCTCGTTCTGGCGGCGGTGTACGCGTTGGTTTCGAGGGCGGTCAAATGCCACTTAAGATCCGTTTACCTAAATTTGGTTTTACATCACGTCGTTCTTTAGTTTCTGCTGAAGTTCGTATCAGTGAGTTAGCTAAAGTAAACGGTGATGTTGTCGACCTTAATGCACTGAAAGATGCGAATTTAGTAACTCGTAATATTCAGTTTGCTAAAATCGTTCTTTCAGGTACCATTGAACGCCCAGTGACTGTAAAAGGTCTTAAGGTAACTAAAGGTGCACGTGCAGCTATTGAAGCTGCCGGCGGAAAGATCGAGGAATAAACATCGATGGCAAAACCAGGACTTGATTTAAAAAGCGCGAAAGGTGGTTTCTCTGAATTGAAAGCTCGCCTTCTGTTCGTGATTGGTGCAATTATCGTCTTTAGGGCGGGTTCGTTTGTACCAATTCCTGGTATTGACGCAGCTGTTTTAGCAGAGCTGTTTAATCAGCAAAAGGATACCATCCTGGGCATGTTTAACATGTTCTCGGGTGGTGCCCTTGAACGTGCTTCTATTTTTGCATTAGGTATTATGCCGTATATTTCGGCTTCTATTATAATGCAATTATTGACTGTTGTTCATCCGACTCTCGCTGAATTGAAAAAAGAAGGTGAGACTGGTCGTAAGAAAATCAGTCAGTATACTAGATGGGGTACGTTGGTACTGGGCTCGTTCCAGTCAATCGGTATCGCTACAGGTTTGTCAGCCATGCAGATGGGTGGTCAAAGTTTAGTAGTAAATCCTGGTATTGGCTTTACATTTATTGCTAGTATCAGCTTAGTGACAGGAACTATGTTCCTTATGTGGCTAGGTGAACAGATTACCGAAAGAGGCATAGGTAATGGTATCTCGATTTTAATATTTTCGGGTATTGTTGCTGGTCTACCATCTGCTATTTCGCAGACGTCCGAACAGGCACTTCAGGGTGATCTAAGCGTTATTATTTTGTTGTTGTTAGCTGTAATTGTTTTTGCTGTAACTTACTTTGTCGTGTTTGTAGAGCGTGGTCAACGTCGTATTGTCGTTAATTATGCAAAGCGTCAGCAAGGCCGTCAGGTTTTTGCCGCGCAAAGTACGCATTTACCGCTTAAACTTAATATGGCAGGTGTTATACCGCCAATTTTTGCGTCCAGTATTATTCTTTTTCCAGGCACACTGGCTCAGTGGTTTGGTAAGAATGAGTCCTTATCATGGTTAAGTGATATTTCACTTGCTGTGTCTCCAGGGCAGCCGCTGTACTCATTATTGTATGCAACAGCTATTATTTTCTTCTGTTTCTTCTATACTGCGTTGGTGTTTAACCCTCGCGAAACAGCAGATAACTTGAAGAAAAGTGGTGCGTTTATCCCTGGGATTCGTCCTGGCGAACAGACTTCGCGTTACATTGATAAAGTAATGACTCGCTTGACATTAGCAGGTGCATTGTACATTACCTTTATCTGTTTAATTCCGGAGTTCATGTTAATTGCGTGGCAAGTACAGTTCTATTTTGGCGGTACTTCACTACTAATTATGGTAGTCGTAATCATGGACTTTATGGCTCAGGTTCAGACCCATTTGATGTCTCATCAATATGAGTCTGTTATGAAAAAAGCTAATCTTGTGAACAAAGCGAATTTAGATCGCTTTGGTAAATAAGATAGTTTTAACGGAGTGATGAAATGAAAGTTCGAGCTTCCGTGAAGAAGATCTGCCGTAATTGCAAGATCGTAAAGCGTAGCGGCGTTGTACGCGTGATCTGTGTTGAACCAAAACACAAACAGCGTCAAGGCTAGAAACAATTTGACCAGTCTAATTATGGGCTGGTCAAAATATTATTTGACAAAATTGTCATCTGTCGAGTATCCTACCGGGCTTTTCACAGATGATCGTTAACTTAAGGAGTGCATAGTGGCCCGTATCGCTGGCATTAACATTCCTGATCAAAAGCACACAGTCATTGCATTGACTGCTATCTATGGCATTGGTCGTACTCGCGCACAAGCAATATGCGCGTCTACTTCAATTGCTGAAGATGCTAAGATCAAGGAACTGAGCGAAGCTCAAATTGATACTCTACGCGAAGAAGTCGCCAAATACATTGTAGAAGGTGATTTACGTCGTGAAGTTTCCATGAATATCAAGCGTCTTATGGACCTTGGTTGCTATCGTGGTCTTCGCCATCGCCGTAGCCTGCCCCTTCGTGGGCAACGTACTAAGACCAATGCGCGTACGCGTAAAGGTCCACGTAAACCAATTAGAAAGTAACGGGAAGGTAATCCATTATGGCTAAAGTACCGTCACGTTCTCCGCGTAAGCGCGTACGTAAACAGGTTGCTGATGGCATGGCTCATATCCATGCTTCTTTTAACAACACAATCATTACCATTACAGATCGTCAAGGTAATGCACTTTCTTGGGCAACTTCTGGTGGTTCAGGTTTCCGTGGTTCACGTAAATCTACTCCATTTGCTGCACAGGTAGCTGCTGAGCGTGCAGGTGTTGCTGCTCAGGATTATGGTGTAAAAAACCTTGAAGTTTTTGTGAAGGGTCCAGGTCCAGGACGCGAATCAGCGATTCGTGCTCTTAACTCGGTTGGTTATAAAATTACCAATATTACCGATGTTACGCCTATCCCACACAATGGTTGTCGTCCTCCTAAGAAACGTCGCGTTTAATAACGTTGTTTTTTTAGGAAAGTTGGAGAAAAATCATGGCAAGATACTTGGGTCCTAAGCTCAAGCTTACCCGCAGAGAAGGCACAGACCTTTTCCTAAAAAGCGGTGTAAGAGCAATTGATTCGAAGTGTAAGCTTGAAACTGCACCTGGACAACACGGCGCTCGTAAGACCCGTTTGTCTGAGTATGGCGTTCAGCTTCGCGAGAAACAAAAAGTTCGTCGTATTTACGGTGTGCTAGAAAAGCAATTCCGTAACTATTACAAAGATGCTGCACGTATTAAAGGTAACACTGGTGAAAACCTACTTACTCTTTTAGAAACCCGTCTAGATAACGTTGTTTATCGTATGGGCTTTGGTGCTACACGTGCGGAAGCACGTCAGCTGGTTAGTCACAAGTCAGTTGTGGTTAACGGTAAAGTTGTAAACATTCCATCATTCAAAGTGTCTGCGAATGATGTAGTGAGCATTCGCGAGAAGTCACAAAAGCAAGCTCGTATTAAAGCTGCTTTAGAAGTGTCGGCTCAACGCGAAAAGCCAACATGGGTTGAAGTAGATACAGCTAAAATGGAAGGTGCTTTCAAGCGTCTACCAGAACGTAGCGATTTATCTGCAGAGATTAACGAACAGCTGATCGTCGAACTTTACTCTAAGTAAGGTTAAAACAAAAGAGAGGACACAATGCAGGGTTCTGTTACAGAATTTCTTAAACCTCGTCTCGTTGATATCGAGCAGGTTAATCCAACACGTGCCAAGGTTACACTTGAGCCACTAGAACGTGGTTTTGGTCATACATTAGGTAACGCGTTGCGTCGTATTCTATTGTCGTCAATGCCAGGCTGCGCGGTCACCGAAGTAGAGATCGACGGTGTATTGCACGAATATAGCAGCAAGGAAGGCGTACAAGAGGATATCCTTGAAATCCTTCTAAACTTAAAAGGTTTAGCTGTAGTGATTGAAGGGAAAGACGAAGCTATGCTTACTTTAAGTAAGTCAGGCGCAGGCCCTGTTACTGCAGCAGATATCACGCATGATGGTGATGTAACTATCATGAATCCAGATCATGTTATCTGTCATTTGACAGGCAACAATGATATTAATATGCGTATCCGTATTGAACGTGGTCGCGGTTATGTACCAGCTTCTGCTCGTGCACAAACCGAAGACGATGATCGTCCAATTGGTCGCTTATTAGTGGATGCATCGTTCTCGCCTGTTGCTCGCATTGCTTATAATGTTGAAGCAGCCCGTGTTGAGCAACGTACTGACTTGGATAAGCTTGTGATTGATATGACCACTAATGGTACTATCGATCCAGAAGAAGCTATCCGTCGCTCAGCAACAATTCTTGCTGAACAGTTAGATGCGTTTGTTGAACTGCGTGATGTCACTGAACCAGAGCAGAAGGAAGAGAAACCAGAGTTCGATCCAATTCTGTTGCGTCCTGTCGACGATTTAGAGCTAACTGTACGTTCAGCTAACTGTTTGAAGGCTGAAGCGATTCATTATATCGGAGATCTGGTACAGCGCACTGAAGTTGAGTTACTTAAAACACCTAATTTAGGTAAGAAATCTCTTACTGAAATTAAGGATGTTTTGGCGTCTCGCGGATTGTCTTTAGGTATGCGTCTTGAAAACTGGCCTCCAGCTAGTTTAACAGACGACCTTTAATTCCAGATTTGTACAGATTTTAGTAATAAGGATTAGGTCATGCGCCATCGTAAGAGTGGTCGTCAACTAAACCGTAACAGCAGTCATCGCCAAGCTATGTTTCGTAACATGGCAAGCTCATTAGTTCGTCATGAAGTTATCAAGACAACTGTAGCTAAAGCGAAAGAACTGCGTCGCGTAGTTGAACCTCTAATAACACTTGCTAAGAGTGATAGTGTTGCAAACCGTCGTTTAGCGTTTGCTCGTACTCGCGACCAAGAAGTCGTAGGTAAGTTATTTAATGAATTGGGTCCACGCTACCAGGAACGTCCTGGCGGTTACACCCGTATCCTGAAGTGCGGTCTACGTACCGGTGATAAAGCGCCTATGGCGTACATCGAACTTGTAGGTCGTCCTGAAGTTGACGAAGTAGTAGAAGATACTGCTGAGTAACAGG
>Ga0247590_1000044_pt1 | contig 13662 bp, 1 predicted proteins | sample 51RmetaT_FD_186100 | JGI IMG/M metagenome (GOLD analysis project Ga0247590, IMG submission 186100) | Metatranscriptome of seawater microbial communities from Monterey Bay, California, United States - 51R (Metagenome Metatranscriptome) | ecosystem: Environmental > Aquatic > Marine > Coastal...
AACAACTCGTGTGCTAAATTCAAACATACTACGTAAATTAAATTTTAACACACTCATTTTCCGGTGCTTTCTATCTTTTATCAACCTAATAGCCCACTAAAATGGGTGACGGAGATGGAGATGATGTCCATGTCATCGACGATCGATGGAATCTTCTCGAGAAAATAACTCTACGAAATATGAACCTCAAAAATGATAAATGGGGAAAATTGGCGTCAAACGAAGATCTCAAGCCAATTATTCAAGGCTGGCTAGACAAAGCTGAAGTGACTCATTTAGTTATGGTGCTCAACATCGCCGGTCAAATCGAACCATCTTATCAATTCCCAGCTTCTACCAAGACCAAATACATGTACTTTGTTAAAAACGAAAATGTAGCCATTCCAAAATCTCCCGAAAAATTCAACGCAGTTGTAACCGTCGGTGCTATGGCTCAACTTCCCTTGGAACAGTTTTCTGCTGTAATTGACGAAATTGTAGCTCCAATTTTCACCAATGACGGAAATTTGGAAAGTTGGCCCGAGGTAGTAACAAAAGATTTTTTAAAACATGTCATGAAGTTGAAAGCCGATGTTTATGAAATTTCTGGTAGTGTTCGAGGAGAAACTCTCTTATCTTTACCCGTTGGTCACGAACGGGTCATTCAAAATCCTGCTTACGCTTTAGGTGTCACTGATGATGGTGACAACAAAAATACGCCGTTAGATCGCGAACTAATCCAAGGCATGCAAGATTGTATTATCAACTGGACTCGTCAAATTAAGAAAATTTTTGATCAAGATTCCTCTCACGCTTTGAATAACCGAAATGATTTCCCTTTGCCGAATGTTGAAATTCAGTTTTGGGAAGAAAGATACAAAGATTTGAAGAATATTTATGCTCAGTTGACTAACCCGGTAGTTAGAAAATTGGCTACTTTGTTGAAGTTGATTGATTCCACTTACTACTCTACGGTTTATAACATTTTTGAAGATGTCAAGGAAGAATTGCATAGGTCTGAGGATATTGTTGCTCATTTAAAACCCATGCGGAACGTTCTTGATGAACTAGAACAAGCCGACTTTGTAGAAATAATTGAAACAAAATATATGATCTTACGACGAGTACTAGAAGTTATCGGCATGGTCTGGTCTCATTGCGATTCTTATCGAGACCCTGTTAGAATCGTTGTCTTATTCAAAGAAATTTGCAATTTGATGATCGAAATCGCTAGAAATTATTTGGACCCAGAAAATATCTTGAAAGGCGAGATTGACGAATCCTTGGAAAAAGTCAATAATGCCTTGAAGGTAATGACTGAGTTTTCCAAATTATTTGAGGCTATGCGAAAAGATTTGCAGCGATTTTTCGAAGAGTCTGGTAAGATTACTAAGGAATGGGAGTTTTCTTATGATCTGATTTTTGCCGATCGTTATGATAGAGTAGTTAACCGAATCAAGGATTTACAAAACTTTTTAATGACTTGCAATGAATATTTAAAATTAGAAAAAGTCGAATTTGGTGGAATTCAAGGAGGTGCGCTCTCTCAACAAGTTTTTGATATTTTTGAAGAGTTTAACAATGAATATCGAATTTTTACAGAAAGAAATTACGATGCCATGAATTATCTCGATGAAAAATTTGGTTATAAAGTTGATTTTGCCGCCGACTACTTTCGCTTTAAAAATAAGATACGAGACTTTGATCGAAGATTAGCTAAATGCGCCTGTTTGGGCTTTGATGATTGCTTGAATACTGAAAATATGTTCAAGCTCTTGGCAATTTTTGGCTCCCTAGTTCAGAGACCTTTAATCAGCAGTGATTTCGATGCTAATTATATTCGTTTGATTAAGACCTATAACGACGAATTAGACCGAGCTAAGCGAATTTACGACCGGCAGATTGAAGAGACTGCCCGACTAGGGTATGCACCGGTCCATGCTATGCAACCTCCTGTTGCTGGTCAACTAAAATGGGCTAGAGAACTACGAGTAAGAATTCAAAGACCACGACACAGCTTTAATCTAGTCGATCACCCCACCATGCAATCCGATAGCGCCGAGGCCATCTACCGTAAATATGATCAAATGGAAAGTCTAATTTCAAAATTTGAAGAAAATGTTTATGCTGAATGGGTGGCAACCGTCGATGAAGCTTGTAATTTTAATATGAATCAACCAGTTTTGAAAAGAGATGCGCAGAATAATATCCTGAGCGTCAACTTTGATCGAGCTTTGACCACAGTTTTACGAGAAGTTCGATATTTAAAGTTTCTAGAAAAACCAGATATTCCTGAATCTGCTCTAAAATTGTATGAACAAAATGACAAATTCCGAGATTTGACCGCCAATTTAGACCGAACTGTGGCTTGGTACAATAAGATCCGTGCAACCATTATCGACGTCGAGGCACCAATTTTGGCCGATCAACTTGAAACCATTGATGCCTATCTAAAAGAAGCTGAAACTAGTCTTTATTGGAGTGATCCAAAGGTCAGTGAATACACCACTGAAGCAAGAAACCAAGTCCAAGATCTAGAAACTCGACTTACATCTTCTAAGGATAACGTTATTATGATTGATTCCATCATGTCCAATTGGTGCAAATACTCTTTGTATGAAAGGAAGCCAGATCAAAAAGATCCAAGAAATAAAGTTTTGGATATCGAAAATAAGGACGATAAGAAAATGAAAAAATATAATATAATCAAGGCTGATGGGGAACGAATTCACAAGTTGATTGCTGAAAATGCCGAATTTTTAAAAGCTGACATTTCTGGTCCTAACTGGAAAGCCTACCTCGATTTCGTTGATGATAAAATCATCGACGGATTGGAAGCTTGTTTGAAATGCAGTTTATCTTATCTATACGAAAACATGGAAAATAAACCTGATCAAATTCCTTTGTTTGCCGCTAAGCTAGAACTTCAAATGCCCAAAATGGTTTTCTCGCCATCCTTGGAGGCTCAAAATACCAACTCGTTCCAGAATCTTGTTGCCAGTATTTTAGATGATATTTTTCAACAAGCTAGCTTGATCGAAAGAGTTTCTATTCAGGACTCGAGCGAATCGACTGATGCTCAAACCAATCGTAATTCATACGTCTGGGAGATGGAAGATTCCAGTGATCTTATGTCTTTGAGAGAAGAAATTGACGACAAAGTGCGAGAAGCGTCAGAACAAGCCCAGGCACACGCTGATACATTTCAGCAATTTCAAAATCTATGGGAAGATGATCGAAATCAATTCTTGAAACAATTTTTGACATATGGTCATATTTTAACTCCGGAAGAGATTGAATCCTATGCTGGTGAACCGATTCCTGAAACTCCACCTAAAATTGCCCAATTCAAAGAGCAAATCGATTCATACGAAACTTTATTTGACAGCATCTCAAACTTTGATGATACTGAGATTTTCCTATCTTGGTTCCGAGTTACCATCACTCCATTCAAGGCTGCCTTGCTCAACATTGTCAAAAAATGGTCGCTGATGTTCAAACAGCATATCGTTACTACCATCGAAAACGATTTGGCTGGCCTTGACACGTTTATTGCTGAAACCAATAAAGGTCTTTCCACTAAGATCGATGAAGGTGATTATGATGGTCTTGTCACATTGATGGAACACTTGCTACAAGTTCGAGATCGAGAAGTTTTGACGGATAACATGTTTGGTCCGATCAAAGAGTATATTGATTTGTTGAAGTCATATAACCACGAAAATGAAATGAAAGAAGAAGTACACCGTCAGTTAGCAAGATTGCCAGATCAATGGGCCGGACTCAAAAAGACCTCCACAAATGTCAAACAAGATGTCGCCCCTCTACAAGCTAATGAAGTTGCTGTCATTAGGCGACACTGTACCAGTTTCGATGTCCAACAACACGAATTTAGGGAAAAGTTCCGAGCTGAATTATTCTTTCGATGGATTTGTGAAGCTCCCTATCCTTCAATTTTTGATAGCCACTGCTTGATCAGAGACAAGGAAAGTGAAATGATTGATTTAGCTGAGAAAGCTGCACTTTTTGAAGTCAGTATTCCAGAATTCAAACAGTTGAAAGCTTGTCGAAAAGAAATTGTCCTAGTGAAAGAAGTTTGGGACTTGGCTTCTCTAGTCAAGTCTTGCATTGAAGCCTGGCGAACGACAAAATGGGATAACATCAATGTCGAAGAAATGGATATGGATTGTAAACGATTTGCTAAAGAAATCCGTGGCATGGATAAAGAAGTCCGAGCTTGGGATGTCTTTACAGGGCTTGATAATACAGTCAAAAATATGATCACTTCTTTCCGAGTTATTGGTGAACTACAAAACAGCGCCGTTCGAGAACGTCACTGGCATCAATTGATGCAGACCACCAAGGTACGATTCACCATGAATGACGAAACCACGTTAGCTGATCTTCTCAAACTTAACCTTCATAACTTTGAAGAAGAAGTTCGAGGAATCGTCGACAAAGCCGTCAAAGAAATGGGCATGGAAAAAACTCTTGTTGAAATGGAAGCTATCTGGTCTGCATTCAACTTTGAGCACGAGCCACATAGTCGAACTGGAACTGCTTTATTGAAATCTGACGAAGAACTGGTCGAAACCTTGGAAGATAACCAAGTTCAATTGCAGGCTTTGATGACCTCTAAATATATCGCTCACTTTTTGGAAGAAGTATCTGGTTGGCAAAAGAAACTGTCAACTACCGACTCTGTAATGACCATTTGGTTCGAAGTCCAAAGAACCTGGTCTCATTTGGAATCAATTTTCATTGGTTCAGAAGATATTCGAACACAATTACGAGAAGATGCAGAGAGATTTGACGTTATTGATCGAGAATTCAAACAGATCATGGAAGATGCCAAACAAAATATAAATGTAGTTGCTTGTACTAATAAACCAGGACTTTACGAACATTTAGAAAAACTTCAAAATATGTTGACCAAGTGTGAAAAAGCGCTTGCTGAATATTTGGAAACTAAACGATTGGCCTTTCCTCGATTTTACTTTGTCTCATCGTCTGATCTGCTCGATATTTTATCAAATGGTACCAATCCGGAGGCTGTTTGCAAGCATTTAGAAAAACTTTTCGACAACTTGTCCGATATGGAATTTGAAGGCAAAACTAAAAATGCTATCACTATGGTATCTCAACAAGGCGAGAAGGTACCAATGGTCGAACCTTGTGATTGCGATGGCCAGGTTGAATATTGGCTCAATAGGGTTTTGAACAATATGGTGGAAACCATTCGATTTCAACTAGGAGATTCTATCTCATCCTATGAAGATAAACCAAGAGATCAATGGCTTTTCGATTTTCCAGCTCAATGTGCTTTGGCTGCTACGCAAATCTGGTGGACCACCGACGTCACTATGGCTTTTGGTCGGCTTGAAGAAGGCTACGAAAACGCCATGAAAGATTATAACAAGAAACAAGTTCAACAATTGAATGCTTTGATTAATTTGCTTTTGTCAGATTTAACTTCAGGAGATCGGCAAAAGATTATGACTATTTGTACTATCGATGTCCACTCTCGTGATGTTGTGGGTAAACTAATTACTCAGAAAACCGACAATGCCAATGCTTTTCTCTGGCAATCTCAATTGAGACATCGATGGAGTGAGAAAGATAATCACTGCTACGCTAACATTTGCGATGCTTGCTTCTTATATTCTTACGAATATCTAGGTAATACTCCAAGATTGGTTATTACACCTTTGACCGATCGTTGCTACATTACGTTAACGCAATCATTGCATCTCATTATGGGAGGAGCACCTGCTGGCCCAGCTGGTACCGGTAAAACCGAGACGACTAAAGATCTTGGTCGAGCTTTAGGTGTCATGGTCTACGTCTTCAACTGTTCTGAACAAATGGATTACAAATCCTGCGGTAATATTTATAAAGGTCTTGCCCAGACTGGTGCTTGGGGTTGCTTTGATGAGTTTAATCGAATTTCTGTCGAAGTATTGTCAGTCGTAGCTGTCCAAGTTAAGACCATTCAGTCTGCCATTAAAACTAAGAAGACACGATTTATCTTTGAAGGAGAAGATATTTCTCTTATTGACAAAGTTGGATTGTTTATTACGATGAACCCTGGTTATGCTGGAAGAACTGAATTGCCTGAAAATTTGAAGGCGTTGTTCAGACCTTGTGCTATGTGCGTACCCGATTTTGCTATGATTGCCGAAATTATGTTAGTCGCCGAAGGGTTCCAAGAAGCCACTATTCTCTCAAAGAAGTTTATTACTTTATACACTCTTTGTAAAGAACTGTTGTCCAAACAAGATCACTACGATTGGGGTCTAAGAGCTATCAAATCTGTCCTGGTAGTCGCTGGTCAACTTAAACGATCTGATCGAGGACGACCAGAAGATCAAGTTTTGATGCGAGCATTGCGTGATTTCAATATTCCTAAAATTATTACCGAAGATATGAGTGTCTTTATGGGTCTGATCAATGATTTATTCCCGGGTTTGGATGTACCAAGAAAGTGTGATGTCACATTTGAAGGACAATGTAAACAAGCTGTTTTGGACTTGAAATTTCAAGCAGAAGAAAATTTTGTCTTGAAATTGGTTCAATTGGATGAACTTTTATTTGTCCGTCACTCTGTCTTTGTCATTGGTAACGCCGGGGCGGGTAAATCAGCAGTTTTAAAGTCTTTGAACAAAACTTATGCCAATCAAAAGAAACGGCCCTTCTGGGTCGACTTGAATCCAAAGGTCGTCACTAATGACGATTTGTTTGGTGTCATCAACCCGGCTACTCGAGAATGGCGAGATGGTCTCTTTTCTACAATCATGAGAGATACAGCGAATATGAGTGGCGATGGACCAAGATGGATTGTTCTTGATGGAGATATTGATCCTATGTGGATTGAATCTTTGAACACAGTTATGGACGACAATAAGGTTTTGACCCTGGCTTCGAATGAACGAATTCCATTAAAATCGACTATGCGATTATTATTTGAAATTGCCCATTTGCGAACTGCTACCCCTGCTACTGTATCAAGAGCTGGTATTTTGTTCATCAATCCTGCTGATCTAGGTTGGCAACCGGTTGTTACTTCATGGATTGATACCCGAGAAATTCAATCAGAAAAGGCTAATTTGACTATTCTTTTTGAAAAATATATTCCCGCCACAATCGAGGCTATCAAGAAGTACAAGACCATCACTCCGATTCCAGACGTCAACCCAATTCATACTTTATGCAACTTTTTAGAAGTTTTATTAACACAAGAAAACACTCCGGCCGATTGTCCTAAAGAGTGGTACGAATATTTCTTTGTTTTCGCTTGTATTTGGGCATTTGGTGGGTCACTTTATCAAGATCAAGTTTGTGATTACCGAGTCGAGTTCTCTAAATGGTGGGTAAACGAGTTCAAAACTATCAAATTTCCATCACAAGGAACTGTCTTTGACTACTTTTTAGAACCAAATTCAAAGAAATTTTGTCCCTGGACCGACTTGTCTCAAAACTGTACTTTTGAATTAGATCCAGATATTCCTTTACAATCCACGATTGTAGCAACTTCAGAAACCGTTAGATATAAATACTTCTTGGACATGTTAATGGACCACGGAAAACCCGTAATGTTGATTGGTAACGCAGGTTCTGGTAAAACTGTCATGATTCAAGATAAACTTAAATCTTTGGACGAAGACTTTATGGTCGCTAATGTTCCCTTCAATTTTTATACGACTTCTTTGATGTTGCAAGGTGTCTTAGAAAAACCTTTGGAAAAGAAAGCTGGTAGAAATTATGGTCCACCAGGTAATAAACGACTTGTCTATTTTGTAGATGATATGAATATGCCCGAAGTCGATAACTATGGTACCGTTCAGCCTCACACTTTGCTTCGACAATATATGGATTATCACCATTGGTACGATCGAGCCAAGTTGACTATCAAAGATATTTCCAACGTTCAATTTGTTTCTTGTATGAATCCTACTGCAGGTTCCTTTACGATCAATCCGAGATTGCAGAGACATTTCGCAACTTTTGCTGTTTCATTCCCAAGTAATGAAGCTTTGAAAACTATTTACTCAAGCATTCTCCAAGGTCATCTCGATCACGGGAAATTCAATACCAATATTCAGAAACTATGCAATCAAGCTGCCGACGCTTGCCTGACCTTGCATCAACGAGTGGCCCAGACCTTTTTACCCACTGCCATCAAATTTCATTATTCTTTTACATTGAGAGATCTTTCGAATGTCTTTCAAGGAGTAATGTTCAGTAACGGAGCTGTAGTGAAAACTCAAAATGATTTTGTCAGAATGCTGATTCACGAATGTTCAAGGGTATATGGTGATAAAATGATTGAAAAGAAAGATATCGATACATTCAATGCCTTGAATCTTGAAGTTTTCACCAAAATATTTGAAGAACTACCCAGTGGAGATTTATCAGCTGAACCCAATTTATTCTGCCACTTTGCTCTCGGTATTGGAGAGCCTAAATATGCTCCAGTTGCATCTTGGCAAAAAATAAACGAAGTATTGGTCGAAGCTTTGGAGGCTTATAATGAAGTTAATGCAGCTATGGATTTGGTATTGTTCGAAGATGCCATGTCGAATGTTCTTCGAATCAATCGAATTTTAGAAAGTCCTAGAGGTAATGCTCTTCTAGTAGGAGTCGGAGGTTCTGGTAAACAATCTTTATCAAGATTAGCTGCATCCATTTCAGGTCTCGAAGTCTTCCAAATTACTTTACGAAAAGGTTACTCCATTCCGGATTTGAAACTTGACATTGGTCAACTCTACATGAAAGCTGGTGTTAAAAATGTTGGTACCATGTTTTTAATGACCGACGCGCAAGTTGCTGACGAGAAGTTTCTAGTTTTGATCAATGATCTACTCGCTTCTGGTGAAATTCCCGAGCTTTTCGTTGATGACGAAATTGAAGAAATTATTGCTGGTGTCCGAAATGAAGTGAAAGGTACTGGTCAAGAGGATACTAGAGAAAATTGTTGGAACTTTTTTATTGATCGGGTTCGACGAATGTTGAAAGTTGTTTTGTGTTTTTCACCAGTTGGTACAACTTTGCGAGTTCGGGCCAGAAAGTTCCCTGCCTTGGTCAATTGTACTCAAATTGATTGGTTTCATGATTGGCCATTGGACGCTTTACAGTCTGTAGCTTTGCGGTTTGTATCAAATATGGATGATGTACCAGATCACTTGAAAAAGGGAATTGCTGATTCTATGGCTTTCGTTCATGGTTCAGTCAATAATTCTTCGGATGAATATTTAACTAATGAGAGACGATATAATTATACCACTCCCAAATCTTTCTTGGAACAAATAAAATTGTACAACAATTTATTATCTAAGAAAACTAAAGATCTTCGTGCATCTATGGAACGGTTAGAAAATGGTCTAGAAAAACTACGAAGTTGTTCTGCCGTTGTCGACGATTTGAAACTAAAACTAGCGGCCCAGGAAATTGAATTAAAACAAAAGAATGCGGATGCTGATCAATTGATTGAAATTGTAGGTGTAGAAACAGCAAAGGTTTCAAAAGAAAAAGAATTTGCCGATACCGAAGAAAGAAAGGTTGCCGTCATCGCCAAAGATGTCGGTGCTAAACAAATATCTTGTGAAACAGATTTGGCTAAAGCCGAACCTGCTTTGAAGGCCGCTGAGGCAGCTTTGAATACTTTGAATAAACCAAATTTGACCGAATTGAAGTCGTTTGGTTCCCCTGCTAATGCTATTGTATCAGTTACGGCTGCCGTCATGTGTCTTTTATCAAAGGACAAGGTGCCAAAAGACCGATCTTGGAAGGCCTGTAAAGGTATGATGGCTAAAGTTGATCAATTTCTTTTAGATTTGATCAATTATGACAAGGAAAATATTCCCGAACATTGCCTAAAAGCTGTCCAACCTTATCTCGATGATGAAGAATTCGATCCTGATTTCATTGCTAAAAAATCTTCTGCCGCCGCCGGTCTATGTTCTTGGGTCGTAAACATTGTCTCTTTCTATCGAGTATTTTGTGACGTCGAACCTAAACGTATTGCGTTAGCCGAAGCAAATGCTACTCTTGCAGCTGCTGAAACTAAACTTTCTGGTATTCAAGCTAAGATCGCTGAACTTGATGCTTCATTGAAGGAGCTTACTGATAAATTTGAAACCGCCACAAATGCAAAGTTGAAATGTCAACAGGAAGCAGAAGCAACCGCTTTGACAATTAATTTGGCTAATCGATTGGTCGGAGGTCTGGCTTCAGAGAATGTTCGATGGGGTATTGAAGTTGGAAAGATGAAAGAGATGGAGAAATTATTGCCCGGGGATTGTTTACTATTAACTGGGTTCATTTCTTATATTGGTTATTTTACCAAAGCTTATCGAGGAAAGTTAGAAGGCCAATGGCGAACATTCTTAGGTTCTCAGGAAACTGTTATCCCGACTACCGAAGGTCTTGACGTCATTTCACTCGTAACTGACGATGCCACTGTCGCCGGTTGGAATAACGAAGGATTACCTTCCGATCGAATGTCATCCGAAAATGCCACCATTCTTTCAACTTGCGAACGTTGGCCTTTAATGGTCGACCCTCAATTCCAAGGTATCAAATGGATCAAAAAGAAGTACGGCGAATCATTACGTATTGTTCGAATTGGAGCAAAGGGCTATCTTGACGCTGTAGAACGAGCGGTCTCTAACGGTGATGTTGTCCTGATCGAAAATATGGGCGAATATGTTGACCCAGTTCTTGACCCAATTTTGGGTAGAAATACTATCAAAAAGGGTAAATTTATCAAAATCGGTGATAAAGAAGTTGATTACCATCCAGATTTTAAACTTATTTTGCATACCAAACTTTCAAATCCTCACTACCAACCAGAAATGCAAGCGCAGTGTACTCTTATCAACTTTTCTGTTACCAGAGATGGTCTTGAAGATCAGTTGTTGGCTGAAGTTGTCCGAGCAGAACGTCCAGATTTGGAAGAATTGAAGGCTAAGTTAACTATGCAACAAAATGAATTTAAAATCACTTTGAAATCGTTGGAGGATGCTTTGCTTGCCCGATTATCAGCTGCCGGAGGTAATTTCTTAGGAGATACTGCGTTGGTTGAAAATCTAGAGGTTACCAAGAAAACAGCTACTGAAATTGAAATACAAGTTGCCGAAGCTCAAATTACTGAAAAGAATATTAACGAAGCTAGGGAGCATTATCGACCTGCTGCCGCTAGAGCTTCTCTACTCTATTTTATCTTGAACGATTTGAATAAGGTAAATCCCATGTACCAGTTTTCTTTGAAAGCTTTCGTTGTTGTCTTTCACACTGCCATCGAAAATGCTGAAAAGGCAGAAGCTGGAAATGTTCATAAACGAGTTACCAATTTGATTGATTGCATGACCTGGACTGTTACACAATATGTTTCACGAGGTTTGTTTACCAGAGACAAGTTGCTTTTAACGGCTCAAATTGCTTTTCAAGTGTTGACCCATGCAAATAAGATTAATCCAGTTGAATTAGACTTTTTACTTCGATTCCCTTCGAAAGCTGATCAGGGTAGTCCAGTGGACTTTTTAACTAATATTGGTTGGGGTGCTATTCGATCTCTGTCTGATATGGAAGAATTCAAAGGTTTAGATCGAGATATTGAAGGCTCTGCTAAACGATGGAAGAAATTTGTTGAATCGGAATGTCCTGAAAAAGAAAAATTCCCGCAAGAATGGAAAAATAAGGATTCGCTGCAACGACTTTGTATGATGAGAGCTATGAGACCCGATCGAATGACTTATGCTTTGAGAACTTTTATTGAAGAAAAAATGGGTTCAATGTATGTCGAAGATCGTGCTGTACCATTTAGTAAATCCTTTGAAGAATCAAGTCCAAGTACTCCAATCTTCTTTATTTTATCTCCTGGTGTCGATCCTTTGAAAGATGTTGAAGCGCAGGGTAAATTATTGGGATTCACTTTTGATAAACAAAATTTTCACAATGTGTCCCTGGGTCAAGGTCAAGAAGTTGTGGCTGAAAGCAAATTAGACACTGGTTATAAAATGGGCCATTGGGTTATTTTGCAAAATATCCATTTGGTTAGGAGCTGGTTGCCTTCACTAGAAAAATTGATGGAAACCTATGCGCTCGGTGCTAATCCAGATTTTAGAATTTTCATGTCTGCCGAACCTTCTGGTGATCCTGCTGCTCACTTTATTCCTCAAGGTATCTTAGAAAATGCGATCAAGATTACTAACGAACCTCCAACTGGTATCAACGCAAATCTCCACAAAGCTCTGGATAATTTTAGTCAGGAGACTTTAGAGTCATGTTCAAGAGAAAATGAATTCAAATCCATTCTTCAATCACTTTGCTACTTCCATGCTGTTGTCTGCGAAAGAAGGAAATTTGGACCGCAAGGATGGAACAGACCTTACCCCTTCAATGTCGGTGATTTGACCATTTGTGTCAATGTCTTGCAGAATTATTTGGAAGCTAACGCTAAAGTTCCGTTCGATGACCTGCGATATCTCTTTGGAGATATTATGTATGGAGGACATATTACTGATGATTGGGATCGAATTCTCTGTAAAACTTATTTGGAAGAGTATATGCATCCTGATCAATTAGAAACAGACTTTTATTTGGCTCCTAATTATTTGATTCCGCCTGATGCTGACTACCAGGGTTATCATAACTACATCAATGAGAACTTGCCAGCTGAATCTCCCGTTCTTTATGGTCTACATCCAAATGCTGAAATCGGTGTTCTTACCACTACTTCAGAAAATCTTTTCAAGACTCTCTTGGAGCTTCAGCCAAAGGATACATCTGCTGGCTCTGGAGAAGGTATGTCACGAGATGATCAAATCAAGGCCATTTTAGATGATATCCTCGAAAAACTACCAGAAGACTTCAACCCTGCTGAACTAAGGTCAAGAGCTATAGAATCCGATACATTGACACCTTATGCGGTTGTTGCTATTCAAGAAGCGGAAAGGATGATGTTTCTGACCTTCGAAATGCGACGTTCGTTGAAGGAACTAACTCTCGGTCTAAAGGGTGAACTTACCATTTCACCACCCATGGAAGCTCTAATGAACAGCTTTATGTTAGATTTTGTTCCCGATAACTGGACCAAACGTGCTTATCCTTCTAATCTCGGTCTTTCCGCTTGGTTTGCAGATCTCTTACTTAGAATTAAAGATCTTGAGGCCTGGACCGGTGACTTCAACTTACCCAACACTGTCTGGCTTGGTGGTCTATTCAACCCGCAGTCTTTCCTTACAGCTGTTATGCAGCAAATGTCTAGAAAGAATGAATGGCCATTGGATAAGATGGTTCTACAGTGTGATGTCACTAAAAAGAATAAAGAAGACTTCAACACTCCACCAAGAGAAGGTGCTTATATTCACGGTCTATTCATGGAAGGTGCCCGATGGGATGCCCAAGCCGGTACAGTTGCTGAAAGTAAATTGAAGGAATTGACTCCACAGATGCCCGTTGTACTTATCAAAGCTATTCCTTCTGATAGAAGAGAAACTAAGAATGTTTATCAGTGTCCCGTCTATAAGACTAAAGATCGAGGTCCTACTTATGTTTGGGACTTTTACTTGAAGACCAAGGATAAGCCGAGTAAGTGGATTTTGGGCGGCGTTGCTGTTTTGTTACAGGATTAGAAATCGATAGTATTCGATCAATTTTTTTAAAAAAATCAAAAAAAAAAAA
>Ga0247590_1000046_pt1 | contig 13441 bp, 8 predicted proteins | sample 51RmetaT_FD_186100 | JGI IMG/M metagenome (GOLD analysis project Ga0247590, IMG submission 186100) | Metatranscriptome of seawater microbial communities from Monterey Bay, California, United States - 51R (Metagenome Metatranscriptome) | ecosystem: Environmental > Aquatic > Marine > Coastal...
ACCGATATTCGCCTCAACCTTGAATTCACGCTTCAGACGGTCAACAAGGATGTCAAGATGAAGTTCACCCATACCCCGCATGATGGTCTGGCCTGATTCAATGTCAGTCGTTACCTGGAATGACGGATCTTCAGCAGCAAGACGCTGGAGTCCGGTTGACATTTTTTCCTGGTCATTCTTTGACTTTGGCTCAACCGCGATTTCGATAACCGGATCCGGGAATGTCATTGTTTCAAGAACAACCGACTTTGCGTTATCGCACAATGTGTCACCAGTTGTGCTTTCCTTCATACCCGCAAGCGCAACAATATCACCTGCATAGGCCACATCGATTTCTTCACGGTTATTAGAATGCATCAACATCATTCTACCTACACGCTCACGCTTGCCTTTGGTAGAATTCAGAATGCTGTCACCCTTGTTAAGAGTGCCAGAATAGATACGCACGAATGTCAGTGAACCAACAAACGGGTCATTCATGATTTTAAAGGCGAGTCCAGAAAGCGGCTCGGAGTCATTTGCGCTACGCTCAATGTCGCGTGTTTCAGTTACGTCACCCGGGGCAAAGCCTTTATAGGCTGGCACATCCAATGGACCGGGCAGGTAATCGATAACAGCGTTCAACATCGGCTGAACACCTTTGTTTTTGAAAGCCGATCCACAAAGCACAGGCACAAATGACATATTCAAGGTGCCAAGACGGATCAGACGTTGCAATGTTGCTTCATCAGGCTCTTCACCTTCAAGGAAGGCTTCCATAGCCACATCGTCCTGCTCAACAGCAATCTCGATCAGATAAGCGCGCATTTCAGCTGCTTTTTCGGCTAGTTCAGGGCGAATGTCTTTGACTGTCCATGTCGCGCCAAGGTCTTCTGAATCCCAGACCCACTCTTTCATGGTGACAAGGTTGATAAGACCTTCAAGCTCAGTTTCGGCACCGATTGGCATCTGCACTGGCAAAGGCACCGCACCTGTACGGTCACGGATCATGTCAACACAGTTAAAGAAGTCCGCACCGGTTTTATCCATCTTATTGACGAAAACAATACGCGGTACTGAATAGCGGTCAGCCTGACGCCAGACTGTTTCTGTCTGTGGCTCAACACCAGCATTTGCATCAAGCACGCAAACAGCCCCGTCAAGAACAGCCAGCGAACGCTCAACCTCAATCGTAAAGTCAACGTGACCTGGTGTATCAATAATGTTGAAACGGAATTTGGCTTCGTCTTCGGTAGCACCATGCTCACCTGATGGGGTTTCACCATCATTTGTACGGAACCACATACAGGTTGTAGCCGCAGAGGTAATTGTAATACCGCGCTCCTGCTCCTGCTCCATCCAGTCCATTGTGGCGTTACCATCATGAACTTCACCGATTTTGTGTGAGCGGCCAGTATAATATAGAATCCGCTCTGTTGCAGTTGTCTTGCCTGCATCAATATGAGCCATAATGCCAAAGTTACGGTAACGCTCTAATGGATATTCACGTGACATGTTGTTGCTCCTGCTTTCAGGCTTACCAGCGGTAATGCGAAAAGGCCCGATTAGCCTCTGCCATTTTGTGGGTGTCTTCCCGCTTCTTAACCGCGTTGCCACGATTGTTAGATGCATCAAGCAATTCAGCAGACAGGCGATCAACCATAGTTGTTTCACCACGTTTGCGCGAACTGTCAATCAACCAGCGAATGGCCAAAGCCTGTGCTCGCTCCGAGCGAACCTCGACAGGAACCTGATAAGTCGCACCACCAACACGGCGTGAGCGCACTTCAAGATTGGGGCGTACATTTTCAAGCGCATCATGGAAAACCTTGACAGGCTCATTACCTGATTTAGCTTCGATGCGATCAAAAGCACCATACACAATCTTTTCGGCAATCGAACGCTTACCGTCATACATCAAGCATGACATAAACTTTGAAACAACTGCATCTTTGAACTTTGGATCCGGAAGTACCGGCCGTTTTACTGCTCTATGACGACGTGACATATCTGCCTCTTCTTACTTAGGACGCTTGGCGCCGTATTTCGAACGACGCTGACGACGATCAGACACGCCTTGAGTGTCCAAAGTACCGCGAATGATGTGATAGCGAACACCCGGCAAATCCTTTACGCGGCCGCCCCGAATAAGCACAACTGAGTGCTCCTGCAGGTTGTGACCTTCACCAGGAATATAGCTGGAAACCTCAAACCCGTTCGTCAGGCGCACACGTGCAACCTTACGAAGCGCCGAGTTCGGCTTCTTAGGTGTTGTTGTATAGACTCTGGTGCATACGCCACGTTTTTGTGGGCATGCTTCCATTGCCGGAACTTTAGTACGTTCAACAGGACGCTTGCGCCCGTGACGGATCAACTGGTTAATCGTTGGCATTACTGCCCCTTTTTTGTCTCGACCAAATACGCACAAAACGTGCAACAGAGGGATTTCCCCTGATTATCAGAGCAAAACCCTCGGTTTAATCTCCGCTAACGGAGCAATTTTCGTCACCTAATATACAGGCCCTGCGTCTAGTTCGACTTCTGCATCTAGCAGTGTGAACCACCACCAAGGTCTAAAAGGTTGGCGGATACTATGTTTTTGGGGGCGGATGGGTCAAGCGCTTTTTACGCAAACCCGTCCGTTAACCCCATTTTTTTTCAAATAACGTAAAATTGGCACTCACATACCAATTATGCGTCAGTTTCAGCCACTGTTTCTTCCGATTCGGCGGCAAATTCACTACTTTCAAGCGCTGGTGCAGCGGCGGCGCGCTGTGCCAGGATGCCTTTATCACGTTCCGAAGCAATCCGACGAAGCCGATTCATGACCGAACCGGTTCCCGCCGGAATCAAACGACCGACAATGACGTTTTCTTTCAGACCATCCAGCGTATCCTGACGGCCACTAACGGCCGCTTCAGTCAGAACGCGGGTTGTTTCCTGGAATGACGCTGCAGAGATAAAGGATTTAGTCTGCAAAGACGCTTTGGTAATACCAAGCAGAACCGGATGTGCTGTTGCAATACGCAGACCTTCAGCTTCAAGGGCTGAATTGGCCTGAGCAAACTCTTCACGATCAACCTGTTCGCCAACCAGGAATGTGCTGTCTCCGGCATCTTCGACTTCGACCTTCTGCAACATCTGGCGCACAATGACTTCGATATGCTTGTCATTGATTTTCACACCTTGCAGGCGGTACACATCCTGAATTTCCTTGACCAGATAGGCAGCCAGTTCCTCGACACCCAGAATGCTCAGGATGTCATGCGGTACCGGACTGCCATCAAGCAACAGGTCACCCTTTCGGACAACGTCACCTTCATTGACGGCCAGCGGGCGGCCTTTTGGCAACAGATATTCAACTGCTTCCATATCACCATCCAGAGGCACCACGCGGATACGGCGCTTTGCCTTATAGTCATTTCCGAATTCGACACGGCCATCACCCTCGGCGATAACGGCAAAGTCTTTTGGCTTACGTGCTTCGAACAGTTCGGCAACACGTGGCAGACCACCGGTAATATCACGCGTCTTTGATGATTCACGCGGGATACGCGCCAGAACATCACCAGCCTGTACCTGGGCACCATTCTCAATCGACAGAATCGCACCGGCTGACAGGAAGTAACGTGCCTCAAGACCGTTGGCCAATGTCAGCACTTCACCCTTTTCATCACGCAAGGTAATACGTGGACGAAGATTTGCACCGCCAGCGGCCGCTTTCCAGTCCACCACTTCGCGGCTTGAAATACCCGTTGTATCGTCTGTCACTTCACGAACAGACACGCCATCAGTCAGATCGACATAATGTGCCGTACCATTCATTTCGGTGATGATTGGCATCGTATATGGATCCCATTCGATCAGCATTCTGCCAGGATCAATCTCTTCGCCGTCTTTGACCAGAAGTTTACCACCATATGGCAGACGGTGACGAAGACGTTCGCGTCCCTTTTCATCAAGAATAAGCAATTCGGTATTCCGGCTCATGACAATAGGAATGCCATTCTTGTCGGTTACCAATGTTGCATCTTCAAGCTTCACGGTACCACCGATCGTCGCTTCGATGTTTGACTGCTGAGCATCTCGCTGAGCCGCACCACCAACGTGGAAGGTACGCATGGTCAGCTGGGTGCCCGGCTCGCCGATCGACTGCGCGGCAATAACGCCGACAGCTTCACCCATATTCACATCGGTGCCACGCGCCAGATCACGACCATAGCAATTGGCGCAGATACCGGTCTCGGCTTCACACAGCAAGGCCGAACGGATCAACGCCTGATCGGCACCGGATGATTCAATCTTTTCAAAATGCTCTTCAGTGACCATCTGGCCAGCTGGCAAAATCACCTCGTTTGTTTTGACATCGACCAGATCTTCAGCCAGTACACGCCCAAGAATTCTTTCATAGAGCGAATCAACAATCTCGCTACCATTCAAGACCGGACGGATGGTGAGGCCTTTTGTTGTGCCGCAATCAACTTCGCGAATGATGCAATCCTGTGCCACGTCAACAAGACGCCGCGTCAAATAGCCCGAATTCGCTGTTTTCAAAGCGGTGTCAGCAAGACCTTTACGCGCACCATGTGTCGAGTTGAAATATTCCAGAACATTCAGACCTTCTTTAAAGGATGAAATGATCGGTGTTTCAATGATCTCGCCTGATGGCTTGGCCATAAGACCACGCATGCCGGCAAGCTGTTTGATCTGCGCCGCCGAACCACGCGCACCTGAATGCGCCATCATCCAGACGGAATTGATCGGCTCGCCATCTTTTTCGGTTGAAATACCTTTCATCATCTCGTCAGCGACAAGATCCGAACAGCGTGACCATACATCGACCACCTTATTATATTTCTCACCTTGCGTAATCAGACCGTCAAGATACTGCTGCTCGAAGGTTTTCACCTCGGCTTCGGCTTCATTGACATATTTTTCCTTGAGATCAGGTGTTGTCAGATCGGCGATACCAAACGAGATACCCGCATCACAAGCCTGACCAAAACCAAGACCCATCAAACGGTCACAGAAGATGACCGTGTCTTTCTGACCACAATGGCGATAGACGTGATCGATGACGTTACTTACCTCTTTCTTGGTCATCAGCTTGTTTACAAGCTCGAACGAACAAGAGGGGTTATCCGGCAACAGATCAGCAAGCTGGGCGCGACCCGGGGTTGTTTCAACAACCGCCATCACGCGTTCACCATTGGCATCACGGGTTGGCACACGTGCCTTTACCTTGGCATGCAGGCTGACCGAGCCATTACCCAGCGCCAGCAGGATTTCCTTGACGTTCGAGAACGCCATGCCCTGACCCTTTTCACCATCACGGATCATCGACATATAATAAAGACCAAGGATGATATCCTGTGACGGCACAATGATAGGCTTGCCGTTAGCCGGGCTGAGGATGTTGTTTGTTGACATCATCAGAACGCGGGCTTCAAGCTGGGCTTCAAGCGACAACGGCACATGCACCGCCATCTGGTCACCATCGAAGTCAGCGTTAAAAGCTGTACATACCAATGGATGCAGCTGGATTGCCTTGCCTTCGATCAAAACCGGTTCAAAGGCCTGAATACCAAGACGGTGCAAAGTTGGTGCCCGGTTCAGCATCACCGGATGCTCGCGGATCACCTCTTCAAGAATATCCCATACTTCGGGACGTTCTTTTTCCACCATGCGCTTGGCCATTTTGACCGTACTGGCCATCGCATAAAGCTCAAGCTTTGAGTAGATAAACGGCTTGAATAATTCGAGCGCCATCTTCTTTGGCAGACCGCATTGGTGCAGTTTCAGTTCAGGCCCGACCACGATGACCGAACGACCCGAATAATCAACACGCTTACCAAGCAGGTTCTGACGGAAGCGACCCTGCTTGCCTTTGAGCATATCCGACAGCGATTTCAGCGGGCGCTTGTTCACGCCGCTGATAACACGGCCACGACGACCATTATCAAACAGGGCATCAACTGATTCCTGCAACATACGCTTTTCGTTACGGACAATAATGTCTGGCGCACGCAGTTCGATCAGCCGCTTTAGACGGTTGTTACGGTTGATAACCCGACGATATAGATCGTTAAGGTCAGAGGTCGCAAAGCGGCCACCATCCAACGGCACCAATGGGCGCAGTTCGGGTGGAATCACAGGCACAACGTCGAGAATCATCCATTCAGGACGACATCCTGATTCCTTGAACGCATCAACAAGCTTCAGACGCTTTACCAGCTTTTTACGCTTGGCTTCAGACCCCGTCGCAATCAGCTCTTCGCGGATCTTTACACGTTCCTCGTCAAGGTCAAGATCGACAAGGATTTTCTTGATTGCTTCGGCACCGATACTAGCTTCAAAAGCATCATCACCAAATTCGTCCTGCGCATCGTAATATTCTTCTTCTGATAGCAACTGGCCTTTGACAAGTGATGTCATGCCAGGCTCGATGACAACAAAGTTTTCGAAATACAGAACGCGTTCCAGATCCTTCAATGTCATATCGACAAGCAAGCCAATACGGCTTGGAAGCGATTTCAGAAACCAGATATGAGCAACCGGCGCAGCAAGCTCAATATGACCCATGCGCTCGCGTCGTACTTTGGAAAGGTAACCTCAACGCCGCATTTCTCACAGATAATACCGCGATACTTCATCCGCTTATATTTACCGCAAAGACATTCGTAATCACGAACAGGGCCAAAAATACGGGCACAGAAAAGGCCGTCTTTTTCCGGCTTAAAAGTCCGGTAATTGATCGTTTCCGGCTTCTTAATCTCACCGAACGACCAGGACCGAATACGCTCGGGTGATGCGATGGAAATTCTGATTTTGTCAAAGCTCTGCGGGCCTTGTGCTTGCCCGAAAGGATTCATCAAATCGTTCATCTATCTACCTTTCCAACATATGTTGGTTTCAAATAAGTACCTGCCACCCACCGACATCGCGGTGGGAGCTCCCAGCCTAAACGGCCTAGTATTCTGCCTCATGCAAATCAACATTCAGACCAAGCGAGCGAAGCTCTTTGACCAGAACGTTGAAGGATTCCGGAATGCCAGATTCAAAGTCATCATCACCGCGAACAATAGCTTCGTAAACTTTTGTACGGCCTGAAACGTCATCCGATTTCACGGTCAGCATTTCCTGCAAGGTGTAGGCCGCACCATAAGCTTCAAGTGCCCAGACCTCCATCTCACCAAAGCGCTGTCCACCGAACTGCGCCTTACCACCCAGAGGTTGCTGGGTAACCAGCGAGTAAGGACCAATCGAACGGGCATGGATCTTGTCATCGACAAGGTGATGCAGTTTCAGCATGTAGATATAGCCAACGGTGACAGGCCGGTCAAAGACCTCGCCAGTACGTCCATCGGTAAGCCATTCCTGACCTGTTTCGCTGAGACCTGCCTTTTGCAACAGACCTACGACATCGGCTTCACGCGCGCCATCGAACACCGGCGTACCCATCGGCACACCGCGACCAAGAATTTCGGCCTGTTCAATGATCTGATTGTCATCCATCACTGCCAGCTCGTTCTTGTACTGTTCAGCTGAATACATGCCTGACAGGGTTTCACGAAGATTTGAAGTATCAGCCTTGGCACGCGCCGCTTCAGCCGCGGCACCAACCTGTTTACCAAGACCACGCGCCGCCCAGCCAAGATGCGTTTCAAGAATCTGACCAACATTCATTCGTGACGGAACACCAAGCGGGTTCAGCACGATGTCCACCGGTGTACCATCATCGAGATACGGCATATCTTCGGCAGGCACGATCCGCGAGATCACACCCTTGTTACCATGACGGCCAGCCATTTTGTCACCAGGCTGAAGCTTGCGCTTCACAGCAACAAACACCTTTACCATCTTCATCACGCCAGGCAACAGTTCATCGCCACCCTGCAGCTTATCAACTTTGTCATTGAAACGTGCCTGCAAAGCCGCAACAGCACTTTCAAAGTTGGCAATCTGGGCTTCGACAAGTTTTTGCACTTTGTCATCTTTAACAGCAATCTGTTGCCATTGTGACTTTGGCAGCTCATCAAGCAACGCGTCATCAATTTTGGTGCCAGCTTTCACGCCTTTTGGCCCAGAAGCCACTGTCTGACCTGCAAACAGTTCGGTCATACGGCCATAGAAACCACGCTCGAGAATGCTACGCTCATCATCACGGTCTTTACCAAGACGATCAATTTCAGCACGGTCAATAGCCAGCGCACGTTCGTCCTTTTCAACACCGCGACGTGAGAACACGCGCACTTCAACAACTGTTCCCGAACCGCCAGGTGGCAGTTTCAAAGATGTGTCACGAACGTCGGATGCCTTTTCACCAAAAATGGCACGAAGGAGTTTTTCTTCCGGAGTCATTGGTGATTCACCTTTTGGTGTCACCTTGCCTACCAGAATATCACTTGGCCCAACCTCGGCACCGACATATACAATGCCTGCCTCGTCAAGATTCTTCAGGGCTTCTTCACCAACATTAGGAATGTCGCGTGTGATTTCTTCCTGTCCAAGCTTTGTATCGCGAGCCATCACTTCATATTCTTCGATATGGATAGAGGTGAATACGTCGTCACGGACGATACGTTCCGAAATCAGGATTGAATCTTCGAAGTTATAACCATTCCAGGGCATGAAGGCGACAAGCACATTCCGGCCAAGTGCCAATTCACCATCCTCGGTCGATGGGCCGTCAGCGATGATGTCACCACGACGAACCGTATCACCAACTTTTACAAGAGGACGCTGGTTGACAGTTGTGTTCTGGTTCGAACGCTGAAACTTCAGCAGACTGTAAATATCAACCGGCGATACGTCTTCGGCGGTTTCTTCGCTGGCGCGGACAACAATCCGTGTCGCATCAACCTGATCGATAACACCGGCGCGTTTTGCAACGATTGTTACACCCGAGTCACGGGCGACGCGGGCTTCCATACCCGTACCCACAATTGGCGCTTCGGCTTTAACCAGAGGCACTGCCTGACGTTGCATGTTCGATCCCATCAGGGCACGGTTCGCATCGTCATTTTCAAGGAACGGAATCAATGCCGCCGCAACAGATACTAGCTGCTTTGGTGATACGTCCATCAATTCGATGTCGGTAGGACGGGCAAGGCCAATCTCACCAGCACGACGAACGGGGATCAGTTCACCTACAAATATGCCCTTGTCATCAAGTTCGGCATTCGCCTGTGCAATCGTATAGCGACCTTCTTCCATGGCCGAAATATAGCGCACTTCGTCAGTTACCTTGCCTTCAACGACTTTACGATATGGCGTTTCGATAAAGCCGTAACGATTGATCTGCGCATAAGTCGCAAGCGAGTTAATCAAACCAATATTAGGGCCTTCGGGTGTTTCAATCGGGCAAATCCGGCCATAATGAGTTGGATGCACATCGCGCACCTCAAAGCCCGCACGTTCACGGGTCAGACCACCTGGCCCAAGCGCCGATACACGGCGTTTATGGGTAATTTCAGACAATGGGTTAGTCTGATCCATAAACTGTGACAATTGCGATGAACCAAAGAATTCACGCACTGCGGCAGCAGCCGGTTTGGCGTTAATCAGATCGGCTGGCATGACAGTGTCAATTTCAACAGCGCCCATACGTTCGCGAATTGCGCGTTCCATCCGCAACAAACCAACACGGTACTGATTTTCCATCAATTCACCAACCGAACGAACCCGGCGGTTACCAAGATGATCAATATCGTCGATGTCACCACGACCATCTTTCAGGCCAGTCAGAACTTTGAGAATTTCCATCACGTCCTGTTTGCGCAGAATACGAACAGAATCATCCGTATCCAGATCAAGACGTGAATTCATCTTCACGCGGCCAACAGATGACAAATCATAACGTTCGGATGTGAAAAACAGGCTCTGGAACAAAGCATGTGAGCTTTCCAATGTTGGCGGCTCGCCCGGACGCATAACACGGTAAATATCAACCAGCGCTTCTTCACGGCAGGTATTGCGGTCAGCCGCCAGCGTGTTGCGCAAATGCGGTCCAAAATTGACATTGTCAATAAACAGGATGCTGATCTCATCATTACCGTTTTCAACAAAGCGTGCCATCAGTTCTTCGGTAATTTCTTCTCCGGCTTCGGCATAAACTTCGCCCGTTGACATATTGATGATGTCTTCAGCAACAAAACGGCCAAGCACATCTGTATCAGGCACAAGAATGTCTTTTACCCCGCCTTCAGCCAGTTTCTTGAGCGAGCGTGGCGTCATTTTTGTACCCGCTTTGGCGACAACTTTTTTGGTGTCGGCATCAACAAGATCACGAGGCAACTGGCTACCTTTTAGCGTATCGGTGTCCAGAGGATAACGCCAGCTATCACCATCGCGCTTATAATCAACAGAATTATAGAAATAGCCTAGAATTTCTTCACGGCTCATACCAACAACGCGTGAAGGGTCAATAACCTCGCCAGATTCGACGCAGGCATCCATATAGGTCACTGAGTCGGCATCAGGCAATGCCATCATGAAGGTTGTTGATGGTAGCTTACGCTTGCGGTCAATCCGAACGTTAAGAATGTCTTTGGCATCAAATTCGAAATCGAGCCATGAACCACGATAAGGAATGACGCGGGCAGCGAATAGCAATTTACCTGACGCGTGCGTTTTACCACGGTCATGATCGAAAAATACACCTGGTGAACGATGCATCTGCGACACGATAACACGTTCTGTACCATTAACGATAAAGGTACCATTTGACGTCATAAGCGGGAGATCGCCCATATAAACGTCCTGTTCCTTGATGTCGCGGATTGAACGCGCGCCTGTGTCTTCGTCTTCTTCCCAGACCACCAAACGCAATGTCACTTTTAGCGGCGAAGCAAAAGTAAGTCCGCGCTGCTGACATTCTTCAACGTCATATTTCGGCTTTTCCAGATCATAGGACACAAATTCAAGAATCGAACGACCGGCAAAATCCTCAATCGGAAACACTGATTTAAAGGTTTCCTGTAACCCGTGATCGATTCGATCGGGTACCGGAACGTCCATTTGTAAAAAGGTATCATAACTTGACCGCTGAACATCAATCAGGTTTGGCATTGGCGTGATTTCTTCCAACTGCCCAAACGTGCGGCGAACCCGCTTCCGACTATCCAAGGTACTTACGTGCGATGCCATTTAGTGATCCCTCATCAAAATCTCGGCTCACCAACTTATAAAGGCCAAGTTGGAAGCGTGGTTTAGTCCATCCAGCGAAAAGTTTCAGCTTTCAGGTTTTTAACGACCTTGCACCGGATAGCGAAACGCCACCCGGTGCAAGCAATTTTCAACAGCTTTTAAATCCAAGCTGTTCCGTCAAAGTTACTTAACTTCGACAGAGGCACCAGCTTCTTCAAGCTTGCCTTTAATTTCATTCGCTTCGTCTTCAGAAACAGCTTCTTTAACAGCCTTAGGCGCTGCTTCGACGAGATCTTTTGCTTCTTTCAGGCCAAGACCCGTAATCGCGCGAACTTCTTTAATAACATTGATCTTTGATGCACCAGCGGCAGTCAGAACAACGTCAAATTCAGTTTTTGCTTCAGCCGCGCCGCCAGCGTCACCGCCGCCAGCAGGCATTGCCATTGCCATAGGAGCAGCGGCAGCAGAAACGCCCCACTTCTCTTCCAGCATTGTTGCCAACTCGGCAGCTTCGAGAACTGTCAGGTTGGAAAGGTCTTCTGCGATTTTTACTATATCAGCCATTTTCATACTCCATTAAGCTTGAACTTCTAGGTTTAAATTATGAACTCTGCAATTGGTCTTCGCGTGCTTTGATGACGCGTGCGAGCTTTCCGGCCGGAGCCTGAGCCACACGTGCAAGTTTTCCTGCTGGGGCTTGAAGAAGCCCAACAAGCTTGCCGCGCAATTCGTCAAGTGATGGCAATTTGGCCAAAGCTTCAACGCCAGACTTGTCGAGAACTTTCCCGTCAATACTGCCGCCTACAATGGTCAATTTGTTATTCGACTTGGCAAATTCTACGAGTGTTTTGGCTGCTGCCACCGGGTCTTGCGACGTACCAATCGCTGTTGGTCCGGTAAACAGGCTGTCCAAATCTTCGTAGCGCGTGTCTTTAAGCGCTAGCTTGGCAATCCGGTTTTTGGTTACCTTAAAGCCAGCACCGGCTTCCCGCATCTTCAGACGCAGTTCGCCACTCTCTGCAACAGTCAAACCAACCTGATGCGTCACAACAACCGTTGTTGATGCATTGAAGGTCGATTGCAGGGTTTCGATCAATTCGGCTTTTTCTGTTCTATTCACCGACAATCTCCACTCTTCGTTTAGGATATAATGCCCTGTTGGGCATGCCATCCCGGTTGCAAATTAGACCGGAAAAAGTCTCCGGTCCGCTGGCCTGCCCATAAGAAGTTCAAGCGGAAATTCCGCTTTTGCTCCCCGTCTATTACAGGTTATTAAGCCCCTTCCGGCCTTGCGGCTGATCCGGTGCCCCTGCAGTCTTGGACAGGTGCGAGGTCGTGCAAGCACCACCCCTACTCATCATCGACAACGTTGCCGCGCCGATGACAAATTCAAATTCGTCTAGGCGTTGTCTTCGACAAACACGCCTGCGCTCATAGTCGAGCTGATCGTGATCTTTTTGATATATGAGCCTTTTGCACCGCTTGGACGTGCCTTGCGGACAGCTTCGATAAATGCATTGGCATTTTCTTCAATCTGCTTGGCGCCAAAACTGGCTTTGGCAACACCAGCATGCACAACACCGGCTTTTTCAGCGCGATATTGAACTTCACCTGCCTTGGCAGCTTTAACCGCTTCGGCAACATCGGCTGTGACCGTGCCAAGCTTTGGATTTGGCATCAGACCACGGGGGCCAAGCACCTTACCAAGACGACCAACAACACCCATCATGTCAGGCGTTGCAATAACACGGTCAAAAGCTGACTCACCATTCTGAATGGCTTCGGCCAGATCCTCGGCACCAACAAGATCGGCGCCGGCGGCTTTCGCCTCATCAGCCTTGGCATCTTTTGCAAATACGGCAACCCGCATGGTTTTGCCCGTACCGTTCGGCATGGCCACAACGCCGCGAACCATCTGGTCAGCATGACGCGGGTCAACACCCAGATTCATCGCAATTTCGATGGTTTCATCAAACTTTGCCTTCGCATTCGACTTTACCAGCTCGACAGCCTCGGTAAGCGGATAGGCTTTGTTCCGGTCAACTGCGTCATAAGCAGCACGTAAATTCTTTGTCTGTTTAGCCATTGGTTCAGCCCTCCTCAACTTCAAGGCCCATGGCGCGGGCAGAACCCATCACCATCTGCATGGCACCTTCAATATCAACCGCATTCATGTCGCCCATCTTCTGATCGGCAATTTCGCGCACCTGCGCCATTGTTACTTTACCAGCCACAGTACGTCCCGGCTCCTGACCACCTTTTGGCAGGCCAGCGGCTTTTTTCAGGAAAAAGCTGACCGGGGCTGTTTTGGTTG
>Ga0247590_1000050_pt1 | contig 13137 bp, 20 predicted proteins | sample 51RmetaT_FD_186100 | JGI IMG/M metagenome (GOLD analysis project Ga0247590, IMG submission 186100) | Metatranscriptome of seawater microbial communities from Monterey Bay, California, United States - 51R (Metagenome Metatranscriptome) | ecosystem: Environmental > Aquatic > Marine > Coastal...
ACCACAACTACAGCTTCCTGCAGAATTCAGCAGTATGCCATACAAACAACACCCGATGGACTTCCTTAGCCCATCTGGTAAAGGCATGGGAGGCAACACATTCCAGTATAGAGCTGTCCCAACAGATTGGCATGCAGCGATCAAGCAGTATTTGGATGAAAAACTTAACATTAAGATCGGGTCAATTACACTGTTGAACACAAATGCAAACGGTTCGAGTCCATGGCATAGCGAGGGTCCTAATCTATTTGGAAGGCAGTGTGCACTAAACTTTATGATTTCAGGAGACTTTGTGAATTCGTATGTGCAATGGAGTAAAATAAACGAAGATGATATTCTACTAAATGATACTAAAGGCGCTTGGTGGGAAAATGAGAATATGGAAATATTAAGTGAACATAGAATGACACAAAACCAAGCTACTGTATATAATACAATGCATTGGCATCGTGTATTTAATTTTACAGATGAGAATAGAATAGTTGTAAGTGCCGCACTAAATAACCCAATACAAGACGTCTACGAAGCGTATACGGCTGGAGAATTAATTAATGTCTAAAGAACATATGCCTTATTATTTTGAAGTTCCGGAGTTGCCGATGCCTCCTTTTGATCTAGAGCCGTTTTTAATACCAGAAGATGTTCGACAGTCAACAGCATTGGAATCAAAAAGTCCAGAAGTAGCATTAGGCAAAACACGAACTAATCTAGCAAACTGGTATCACAGTTTTATTCCGTACGAAGGTTCTAAATTTAATAAGCGTGATCCATCTGCGGTAGGCATGTACGAAGAGGCAAATTTAGATTTGTCTAAATTATTAAAAGAATGGTTGCACGACACTTTAAACGTAAAATTTACACATGTAGTTATGCTAAGAACACCCGCGGGGTTAAGTGGTCGATGGCATACAGAAGGTCCAACATACCATGATAGACGATGCGGATTAAATTTCCCTATGTCAGGTGATTTTGTTAACAGTAAAGCTCAATGGGCAACCTTTCCTAGATTCAAGGATGTTGATCCCGTAGAGTATGACAGAATGCGGCACGTTAGCCGAGACGAATTGCCTGACGCAGAAATACTTTCGGAATGGACTAACCAGACTGTTCCTGGGTTTCAGAATACTCTACATATGCATCGTGGTTATAACGAAGAGTCGGATATTGACAGAGTTATTCTAACGGCATCGGTTGAAGATGTGTGTGATATAAACGTAATGCATCGAAAGTATATGTCCGGAAAATTGTTTAAATAAGATAAATAATGGTGTAGGACTAAAATAGAATATTAATATTGTTGTAGGAGCAGTTAAGTGTCGAGTAAAACCCCGTATGAAATTAGATTAGAGCTTATTCAGGAAGCAAGATTAATTCTTCAAGCGAAATCCAGTAAGCCTGAAAATATGCCGTCAACTGAAGATATTATTTCAGAAGCAGAAAAACTTAATTCGTTCATTTCCAAAAGACCTTCCGATAGCGCCCGGTAACCAGAAAACAAAATAATCATTGACATGATTGTGTAAATAGTGTAGTATAACATACTAGAACATACATTCACACAGGAACACAATTATGTCTGACAACACGACTTCTGATAAACCTGCAGATCAGGTTCTGCATGATTTATTAGATGCCAAGATCGAAATTCCGATCCAACTACTACGAAACAAACATATCTTTATTGCTACACCTTGTTACGGTGGGCAAATTGGTGAGCCATATTTTAGAAGTATGATGAGACTTGCTATACTATGTAACAAGTACGATATTCAGTACACAATTAGTACACTGGCTAACGAAAGCCTAATTACTAGAGGCAGAAACACACTAGTTAGCTTTTTTATGGAGCACCCAGAAGCAACGCATTTGTTCTTTATTGATGCAGATATTGAATTCGATCCCAATGATCTATTGCGGATGGTAGCATACGATAAGCCAATTACAGTTGGTGCATATCCCAAAAAAGCAATTAATTGGGGCAGCATTATCGAAGCTTCTAGAAAGAACGTAGAAGAAACTCCTGAAACAATTGAAGGACACAGTTCAAATTATGTTGTGAACTTTGATTTTGTTAAGGATGACGAGGGAAATCCCATCCCACAAATTCAAATAACTGACAACCTTATTAAACTTAAAGATGCTGGTACAGGATTTATGTGTATTAAGAAGGAAGTTATAGCACAGATGTTCGAAAAGCACACTGAATTAAAATATGCAAACGACATTAATGTTGATGAAAAGTTTGAAAAGCATATGTACGCATTGTTTGATTGTATTATTGACCCTGAAAGCAGACGTTATTTATCTGAGGATTATACCTTCTGTAGGCGCTGGCAAGATATGGGTGGCGAAGTATACTTAGATCCACGCACAGCACTCAATCATGTTGGGCATTATACATTCCGCGGAAACATTCGTAAATTGATCACAGGAAAATAAAATGAAAAATAGAGTTAGTATAATTTTACCCACTCGAGGTCGTGCATCCGGTGCATTACAGAAAAGTTTAAAGAGTTTATTAGATAATGCTTCCGATCCATCAACGGTTGAAATTATGTTGGGTGTAGATGAAGACGACCAAGAAACTATTGAGTGGATCAATAAGGAAGCTGGTGACTTTGTTAAGCCATATGGATGCGGATGTAAAGCAAAAATGTTTAAGCCATTGGGCTATAGTAAATTAAATGTTTACGTGAACTTGTTATGCCATGCATCAACAGGAGAATGGTTGTTCCTTTGGAATGATGATGCACTAATGCAGACTAAAGGATGGGACGACACTGTTAGGGAAAATGACGGACAGTTTAAGTTATTGTCCCCTAAAGATAATCATGACCACCCTTTCGCAATTTTTCCAATTATTCCTGCAGACTGGTTTGTTCTATGTGACGCTTGGAGTATTAACGCACAAAACGATACATGGGTGAGTGTTATTGCTAGAATGAACGGCATCTATGAAAAAATCGATATTGAAATTTTGCATGATAGAGCAGACTTGACTGGCGGCAACGATGATAAAACATTTGCCGACAGAGTATATAAGGAAGGAAATCCAGAAGATCCAGAAGATTTCAATCATCCTAATATGACGCAAGCTCGTATGCACCATGCTAGTAAAATTGATTGGTTCTTGAAACGTATTGGCGTTGTAGAATCTCCAAGTACATTTGAAAAATATGTAGCCGGAGAAATTAATCCTTTTGCTGATCTTGGAAATTACAATCCCAAAGGCGCAGGGCAGTTTGATAGTATTAACACATCAGGCAAAGAACGCTTACCCGATGATACAAAAATTACTCTGTAATGGACACAGCAATAGATATAGCAGGTACTAATCGGTATTCTACTAACAGTAGTATATTTCCCAGAGTGCAACGTTTTAAATTCTTTGATGTAATTTTACGTAAGCCCGAGTGGAAAGATAAGAAAATATTAGACATCGGCGGCAACTGCGGCAACTTCATCCTAGATTGTGTTGATGGATCTAACGATGTTGATCCTGAAAATTATTATTGCTTAGATGTAAACAACGATGCGTTAAATTATGGTGAGAAATTATGTCCGACTGCTAATTGGAAACACCATAATGCATTTAACCATATGTATAATCCTGCAGGAGAGAAAGAACTATTATTTCCGTACGAGGATAACACGTTTGATTTTGTATTAGCATATAGTGTTTACAGTCATACTACATATGAACAATTACTTTTTGATTTTGCTGAAATGAGAAGAGTATGTAAGCCGTTCGGACAGATAGCTGTCACATTTGTAGACTTACAAGGAGCAGAGTGGTTCCTAGAGAAACGTAAGGTAGACTATCCAAATAGACGCTGTGTTACAATAGAAGAACTTCAAACCAGTGTTGTTGATTACAAGTACCTTGTGGACAGTGATCTTATTGTCGATGAATTGTATTCAGATAAACATCTAGAACATATGGTTTCGGTCTACCATCCAGGTTGGCTATCTAAACAACTTGAGGAAGCTGGGTATAAAAATGTTATGCGTTTTCCTACGACTGGACACGTACAAAAAACAATTATAGTAAAAAACGGGAGAAAATAAAATGATAGACGATACCACACAAACCGACTACCAACCTGATGTACGTTTACTGTGCGAAAGACTTGATATTGGTCATCATCACTTAGTCTTAGTAATGACAGAACTTTGTAGACTTACAAAACAATCACCTAGGGAAATGCTTGTAACACTAGAAAGCGTAGAAGATCTCACTGAGTACGTTAATAGCGTTAGGTTTGATTCTTTCGAAGAAAAACAACCTTATTTTGATGAATTCGAATCACATTTCGAATAAATAATGATATAGCCCTTATAGCTCAGCTGGTAGAGCAACTGACTTGTAATCAGTAGCTCCCGTGTTCGACTCATGGTGGGGGCACCAATTTTACAGCAAGGAGTCCGTATGTTAGCATTATTAAAGAAACAGCAATTGTTAATTGCTACAGGACTCGTGTTGTGTATACTCGCCGCAGATTCGCTTTATATGGTTGCACTAGAAATATGGTGTGCAGCTTACGGTATTTTTTATTAATTAACTGGTAATTCAATGAGCTCAGTAGCAGAACAAATACAAGAAATGATAGATGGCAATGACGTCATTTTATTCATGAAGGGGAGTCCACAACAACCACAATGCGGCTTTAGTGCCAGAGTAATAGAATGTTTAATTCAAGTGGGTAAGCCGTTTGCATACATTGATATTTTAGCAGACAGCGAAGTAAGAACTACATTACCCAGTGTTAGCAATTGGCCTACATTCCCGCAATTATTTATTAACAGTGAATTAGTTGGCGGATGTGACATTATTACAGAAATGCATGCCAATGACGAACTAGCACCTATGTTCCCATAGTATATTATGGACTATCCTCTCTGGGTCAACAACTTCGATAGAGTAAGAGATCACAAACTAAAATATCCTTTAGCAAGTAAAATATTCAACCATCCGGTCTCGTTCTGGTATGGTGAGCGAAACGGCAAAGAAATGCGTGACTTAGATCATAGTATTGTTAGATTGCTAAAAAGAACACATCCTTGCTTGCCTATATTAGTTGTTTACAATATGCCTAATAGAGATATGGGACACTATAGTAAAGGCGGAGCACATTCTAAAGATAGTTATTTTTACTTTTTAGAAAGTTTCGCTGATGGCATAAAAGACCAGTCTCCGATAGTAATATTTGAACCTGACAGTCTTCCTCATACAGTTGAAATGGACGAGGACGAAGCATCATGGCGTCTAGATATGATGAGAGAAGGTCTTGAAATTTTTACTAGCAGATGCAATGCGCTTGTGTACGTTGATATAGGACACAGTAATTGGCTAAATGCCGAAGATTCTGCAAAATTGTTAAATAGTGTATGTAACGATAAGGTTAAAGGATTTTCGGTAAATGTAAGTAATTATCGAACAACAAAAGAAAGCATGGAATGGGCATTAAAAATATGCGAGCTCAGACCAAACGATCATTTTGTTATAGACACTAGTCGCAACGGCAACGGCCCACATGGAAACGAATGGTGTAATCCTCCTGGAAGATCGTTAGGCTCTCCTCCTACTACAGATACAGGCGAAGAAAAATGTGATGCATTCCTATGGATTAAAATACCTGGTGAGAGCGATGGAAAAGCAAATGGAGGTCCTAAAGCTGGTAAGTTTTGGGGAGAGCAAGCAGAGGAGTTAGTAACAAATTATGAAAAAAATAAAAAATGAAAAACTAGCAGAATTTGATAGTAGTTTAGAGCTTTATGTATACGATCATCCGTTTAAACATATCGTGTTTACTAGTGATACTCTAAAAGAACTATGCACAAGGACTTTCAATATAGGTATGAAATCACAACCGTTTTCAAATGTAATTAACGGATCCGCGCAGGCTAACGTGGGATTTCCGAGAGGTACATTTGACGATATACCTGACGAGCTGATGTATGACTATCCAACGGACTTACTTAATCTTATATCACAAGAGTATTTTTCTAAACAATATAATTCAGCGGCAGAAGCCAAGTGGAATTGTACTCCTAATGAATCAACAGTTGTTAATCAAACTAGTATAGAGTTAGAATCGGCAGTGTTATATCCGCATACGGATGATCCAGTAGAACTAATTCGAGAAAATACAATCAATCGATTATCAACGGAAGTCGGGATAATAAAACTTGTGATGTACACCGGAGATGATTCTCGCGATTATGCTGAATATGGTACAAAATTATATACGAAAAAAGAGGCTGGCTATAACGATGACGGCGGCTACTCTGGTTTTAATTTAATAAAAGAAATAGAATATGTAAACGGATATGCGATGATGTGGGCACCTGGTGCTGATACTTGGCACGGAACAGATTTTTGCTCAAACAATGTGCATAGACGAATATTTTTTACAGGAGAATTTTATTAACAATGAAAAGTTATTGGGATTGGAATAACGAAAATTTTGATTGGCATTATGATCCTTCATGTGCATACAATGACGTCACACATGTTGGCAGATTTGTTCACGAAGATTTGAACGATGCTGTAAAATTAGCAGACGATGGTTTTGAAAGCACTGATGCATATAGCGAAGTAGAGTTCAAGGGAACAGCATATAACCCAGAAGCACAAAGCATAATGGAAGGGTATCACAACGATATTACTTCAGCTGGATTCACTCAACACAATACCGGAGGCATGCAACGCCGCAATAATTTACCAAACTTGTTTCATAAAATGGCAGAGAAGTCGGGTTTGGTAAATCCGCAAATAATGTTTTTAAAACAACCACCAGGTAAGTCTATACCCTGGCATAGGGACAGTTATAATAATTATAGACGTAATTTTGCAAAAGTCAGTGACGACACAGAAATAATTAGGTATCTTGTTCAGTTAAACGATTGGAATTGGGGACACTATGTATTAATTGGTAATACAGTATTACACCAGTATAAAATCGGGGATATACACTGCTGGAGAGAAGGTATCTATCATGCTACTGGTAATGTAGGCTATTGGCCTAGATATTGTTTAACTATTACTGGAATGGTTGGACCTGACTCGTTGCATTTATCGGACTCCACTAATATACCGTTATGATTTTTGAAAAAGTAGATGTAGACTTTGATTTTATGAAGTTACGTAAGGATGTCCTTACTACGTATAACTCTATTATCGCAGAGGCAGCCGGCACAGAGAATGAAATTTTAGCATATCGAAATCAGAGTATAACAGTTTCTGAGAAAGATTCTACTGACTGGGCAGATGGTATCGCCGGCAAAACGTTTGTTAACAATACAAGACTAGATACATCGGTTAGTTTGTCTACACAGCTCACTAGAGAACAGAACGAAATGCTTAACGAAAGGCAATACATACATCCCTTGAAGCAAATACAAGGAACATATCTAGAAGAATTTGTGCAGTCGATAAAAGGTGCGTATAGATGGCGAATTAGTATATTGCCGCCTAGGACTACTTTAAGCATACACGTAGATGGACACGACCATATGCCTTCCTTGCAAGGAGGATCTGCTATACTTACATGGAGGTTACACTTTCCTATCAAAACTTCCAACAGAGCTTTCATAGTAGGTTGGCCAGACGACTTCACATCTGTTGAGCACTCAGGTGAAGAAATTACGCTACAAATGGCTAATTTTAAGACACCTAATTCGTATCTGTTAGACACATCAAAAATTCATTGTGCAACTAATTACAGCAATGAAGTACGTATACACCTGATTGCCAGTTTGGATAAAGACGAATTTTTAGGGTAGATAAATATCTTTAACACACAAAGGATACATCAATGACTATCGAAGCATATATTCCTAAATTTGGATATATTAATACTACATTAGGCAGTTCATCTTACAACACTCCAGTTTTTGCGGACACAAAAATTTTAGAATTGTACGGAAACGCAGGAACATTACTCAATGATCCGGAGTGCGAATTCAAAGAAGAAAATTACACAGTGTTTGAATTTGATGCTGAAGCGATAGAGGAAGGCAGAGAAATGTTTCCTAACGCAGACTTCCGTGAGTGGAATCATCATAATCAAATGAATAATCCAGAAGGTAACATAGATGAACCTATGCCATGGTCTTCTCCGGATGAAAAGTTTGATATCATTTTTTCATATATGAAAACAGGTAATTTAGATCCTGAGATATTAAAAAACATTATTAGCGAATGCTATGAACATTTAAATGTTGGCGGTGCAATTGTGTTTGGTACATTTATACGTGAAGTTGCATTAAATTACTTTATTGTCCGTAGGACACACGAGTACGGAGTATTGCCTACCGGACTAGTTGAAGATACAGAAAATGCTGATGTGATTTGTCTGATTGATAATGATAATCTTCAAACAAACGTAGAACGTGTAGCCACTTCAGGCGAAGATGCCGTTGTAGAAGCTACACATTATTCTTGGTTTTGGAACGCACAGTACTTAGATGAATATTTGAGTATTAATTTACCAGACACTGCTAGAATAGTATCAAGAAGACTACCACCGATGTGGTGTATACATAATCCTGTTTTTATTGAGAAAACCGGTTAACAAACTTTATATCAGATAATAAAAAAGGAGCAATCAATGCTCCTTTTTTTATGACTTTGTATTAAACTCCTGAGGGACTTAAATCGTCGTCGACATCGTCTTGCTTGTCTAGTGCAGTTTCTTCTTGCTCAGGTGCATATAGCTCACCTTCTAGATAATGTTTTGCAGAGCTAATATATTCGCCTGCTTTGACGAGTTTAGATTGAAACCAGTGAGGGAAATCTCCGTCTGGCAATTCGCCCATCATTTTGTAAAGTTCTATGGACTGCTTTCCAATTTTGTAAAGCTCTTTGCGCATCATATCAGATTCGTCGTCAACATGTCCAACAGCAACTTTTGTTACATCTTCTTCGTTGATTATCCCTGACAAATATTTAATTCTATCAATCTCGTTCATCATACTGTCCGCTTTCTAAGTCTTCCACAAAACCTGCTAGTGTAGTATCGTGCCTGTTTGAGCTACTACCAAAATCAAATGCGCCGTACGCATCTAATCTTTCGGCTTCTCCTCGATCAAGCATTGCTACAATATTTCTTGCTTGTTCGCCTAGCTCTTCAAGATGGTCTAGAATGCTATGAAGTTCCTCAACAGCTTCTGTTGTATTTGCTTCTACAACTGGCTGCTCTTCTTGAAATAGCGGAGCAACAGTCTCCATTAATTTACGCATTTCGTTCATATTAAATGCCTGCTAATTTTCTTAACTCTTCTAATGCAGCTGCCATCGCGATATTAGTAGTTTCTTCTAATGCACTTTCGTCATCATCTTCTTCTTCTTTAACGCATTTGTTAACACGCTTGCCTTTGTTCTTGCCTGTTCCTGGTTGTGTACCAACTTTCTTATGACCGGGCCAGCAATCTTCAGGTCCTGCAACTTCATCGATCTCTTCTTCGTCTACAGCAGTTTCTTTTACAGAGCCTACTCTAAAATCTGCCAATCTCTTTGCCAATCTATCTATTATTGACTTAATCGTTCCTTCGTCCTCTTCTTCCATTTCAGGATAAATTACTTCATGCTGTGGGTCCATTAATTGTTTTATAAGATCTTCGTGGTCCAGTATAGGTTCAATTGCGGCATTGAACTCGTCATACATACTTTCACTCCAACGATAATCTGCTTCCTGTACCCATTTAGCCAACTCAGCCAATTCCTGTACTACAGCGTCCATTATCTGACGTTTGCTTTTGTCTTCAGTGCCATAGTCTGAACGGATGTCATCGAAATCTAATGTATACTGATCTTCAGCAGTTTCTTCTACAAGTCCTTTTGCTTTAGCAAAAGCGGTCATGCTGTCTAAACCTTTTGTAGTTTGGATAGCACGGATGAATCTTTCTCTAGGTGATTGCTCGTCACCAGCTCTTTGTGCAGATAACATGTTAAACATTTTAATAAGAGCTTTAGCTTCGCTTCCTGATAGTTCTATTTCATCGCCATCATCTGTTGTAACAGTAGTTAGCTTAGAAAACTTTTTAACTTTCATTGAATCAGCATCTTGACTAGCATCTTCGCTGTCAGCAATTTTACCTAACTGATTGATCATGCCTTTTTGAGCAAAGCCTGGCTTCAAGTCATCATCTTCTTCATCGGATAAACGTGCTTCTGGTTCATCATCAAAATCTACAGGAGCACTTTCTAACATTCCTGCTAAAAATTTTAGTTTTTCAATTGATTCTTTCATTTTATCACCTATTAGTTTATTCTTAAACAGTGCAAATATATTTTCGTTAAACGTACCCATATATTTTTCAAATATAGCACGTTGCTGCTGTTCGTTATCAACACTTGTGAATGCTTCTCTAAAAGCACTTGCACTAGCTACTTCTCCGTCCAATCCTTCAATGCTTGGAGCATTGTAAATATAACCTCGCTCATTCATTGACATGGGAGGATCAGTCTTTAATGTATTTATCATCTGATAGTATTTTGGCCTGGTAACTCCGCGCACAGTCATATCTAATCCTGTAGCAGGATCAACATTGTTCATAGGAAAACGGTCATTGTCTTTTTCACCCACCGCAAAAATAACCATTGTATTTTCAGAGTCAAACTTGTCTTTGAAACTGTCTACTAGGTACGGTTGGGGAGCAATTAAAATTTTGTCTTTAGGTATGCCATGCATTTCTTGCATGATTTGTACCTTCTCAGAAAATGGAAAAGGGCTTTTCGGAGGATCAACTTTGTCCGATGTAGCAACAAATACATCAGCATCAGGAAAAGTACTTTGCAGTCTGCGATATACTTCTGCGTGATGTGGTAGCATTGGTTGAAACCGACCTGGGTATATTATAGCTTTTTTCATTGTGCCTTACGTCTCCAATAACTTACTTCGCCTATTTCTACATTATCTGGCTGGTTAATAAGCCACATAATTGTTTCTGCACATTCTTCTGGCGGCTGTTTGAGCCACTCAGGTACAGAAAAATGACTTATTAAATATGTATCAACAAATCCCGGAGATATGTTTGATATTTTACATAGTCTCCCAGATTCATGTAATACGTCTATCCACTGTTTATGCAATAGTGCTTTTACAGCGGCGTAACCATTATCTCCGAAGCTACCATCGCCTGCCCGAAATCTATTTTTACTGTTAACATTAATGATAAACTTTGTCACATCATCTTTCCAGTGATTATAAAATAAATCAAATAGCTTCATTTGTGCATCTGTGGAAAAAGCATTGTTAATAAAAATGTCACAGTCTTTTGCTTCTTCAAATATTCTTTCTACAACACCAGGCTTCAGTAAATTATGCCCAGTGGCTCTACTAAATCCTAAAATTTCGTAATCATGTTTGCATAAATCTACAACTGCTTTGCCTATGCCCTGTGTATGTCCTGTTATAGCAATCTTTTTCATATAATATGTGTATTTATCTTTTAATACGCCAAAAGGATACTTCGCCTAACTCAATAAAGTCCGGCTGTTCTAGCGTCCATTTAATATATTCTGCAACCTCACTGGCTTCTAGCTTCATGCCTTCGGGTAGTTTATTTTGTTTTGAAAATTTTGTATCGACAAAACCTGGGCTAACATTAGATATTTTTACTTTCCTGCCAGGTTCGTGTAATACTGACAGCCATTCGTTGTGTAATACTTTTTTTAATTCAGTGTATCCATTAAGAGCGACAATGTCGTGCGGACCGCGAGGAATTTTCAGTCTTAGTTTACTGTTTATGTTTATAATATGTTTAGTGGGATCTTCTTTCCATGCATCATATACTCTCTTAAACAGAGATAGTTGGGAATCATGATGGAATAAATTATTAACAAATACATCGCAGTTTAATGCAGTGTTGTATACTTCTTCTAATACTTCTTTGCTTCTAAAACTGTGCCCAGTGTGCACATCCATTGGTATAACATCGTAGTCATCTTTTAGTAGAGCACATAACGCTCCGCCGATGCCGTTAGTGCCACCAGTAACTAGTACCTTCTTCATGTGTGTGTCCTTTAAAGTTCTACAATCCTGACTACTAATTCGGAATGACCTCTGAGTAGTCTATGATAAGAATTTTTATTAATGTGTATTGTTGTTCCGGGAATAATATCTTTAGGGAGTTCGTTATCGAATTGTACTTTCCAGCCTGAGCCTTCTAGTACTTTGATAAATCTTGAACAATCATGCGTATGCCATGTAAGTTCTTCGTTGTCATCTTTAAGGTCAAATATACGTTCAAAAACAGATTGGGTTACATGTTTGTCTGTGTATGTTTTATTCATTCTACACTACTACCACTTCCTACATGACCAATAACGTGCCTTAGTGCGAGGCCCTGGATTATCACAGTTATGTCTTGCTCTGAAACTCTTACGAGCCTTAGGATTAGATTTTCTAATCTTCATTGCTTTACCTTTAACACTGCTTCCGCCGTGTCCAAAGTTAACTTTTTTAACATTACCTGTTTTAGGATCTTTAACATAAACTTTAAACTTCTTAACATCACCTTGCATAGGCTTGCCTAGTTTAACTTTACGTCCTTGATATTCTGCTTCTTCGAGTGATTCGCCGTCTATCCAGCCGTATGCTTCAAAAAAATCATCATCGTTGTCAATGGTTTCTTCAACCTGCTCGCCAACCTTCTTAAACTTACTGAAATTAACTGGTTCTGGTTTCCACTTTTGTTTGCCAGTGCCATCACACGCATTACACTTATGTGGATCTTCACTATGTAAGTCTAACTTGCCTCGGCCACGACATTTTTCACAGTTATCGCCTTCTGCTTCTGTAATTTCATATATTTTCATACATAATATTTATCATCTTAGTCTAATTTTTTATTCTTTTCTAGATTAATGATTCGCTGTTCTAGGTCGTCAATTTTCTTAGTAACTTTAGGATAACGTTTACGCCATGCGTTTGGGTCATCTTGTAGTAATGTCCAGCCCCAGCGTATAGCAAGATAATCTAAAAAACTATCGAACTTACCCATAAGGTATAATCCCATATGTGTATTACGGAACCATGCTAAAAATGCTGCACCTATTAAAGATCCTAGTATAGCAGTGTAAATCCATAATTGATCCGATAGTAGTCGGTCTAGTAAGTCCATTTGATTCTC
>Ga0247590_1000052_pt1 | contig 13064 bp, 24 predicted proteins | sample 51RmetaT_FD_186100 | JGI IMG/M metagenome (GOLD analysis project Ga0247590, IMG submission 186100) | Metatranscriptome of seawater microbial communities from Monterey Bay, California, United States - 51R (Metagenome Metatranscriptome) | ecosystem: Environmental > Aquatic > Marine > Coastal...
CAAGGAATCAGAAATCTTTGCACGTTCTAGCAATGTTGCTAAAACAGATTTACATTCATTTAGAGGAAGACCACATTGATATGAAGACAACTTTACAGAAGTTTGTGCTTCAAATTAATCACTCCTCTTAACAAGTATCCGGGTCGGTAAATATTGCTATGCCGGAAGGAGATATCTTTAACGAAGATGCAGCTCTTAAAAACAAAGATTTAATGGAAAAATTAGAACAAATCATGGAAAGTTGGACCAGTAAAATCTCTCAAACTATCAAAAAGGAGGAAGCCAAAAAAGCTGAACCCAATAGTAGTTTAGCTGAAATTGATTATTGGAGAGCAAGAAATGCAGTCATTAGTACTCTTTACCAATAATTGAATAACAATGTTATAAATTAAGTCAAAAAACTGTTAATTATTCATTTAGCTGATACAAATATGTAAGTTGTTAATGAATTTGATAATTTGATGAAAGAATTAACTCGACTTTGTGGAGAGGCAAAAGACAATGTTAAATTTTTAACAACTTTGGAAAGACAATTCAAAAATCTAGCATCTACAGAGGGATTAACCATAATTGAAGAGACACTTCCTAGTTTAATGAACGGATTAAGATTAGTCTGGATTATTTCAAGACATTTTAAAGAAGAAGAATAAATGCAAAATTTGTTATAGACTATTTCAAATGAAATCGCAAATAAAGTTGAAAAATACATATAAATCTAATTGATTTTTGTTTTAAAAGAAGACGTGCCTTATGAAGTGTAATTAGAAGAAGCTAAAAAGAAAATAGAATAAGGAAAACGTGTTTTAATATCATGGAGAGATTTATTTAAATAAACAAAATAATAGATAGAGGACGATGGTGTTGATCGATGGGATTTCCCATGTAGAGCAATAACAGATAGAATTCCTCACATGATAGATATTTTAAGAGATTTATTGGATGTTGCTGATACTTTAATGAAATTTTTAGTATTTTTGGGGCCAAACTTTAAAGCTGTAACTGATAATTCAGCAGGAATAGATAATTTGGTTGCAGAAGTCAAATGTTTAGTAGATCCTTTTTAAACCTATGAATAAAATTATTTTGATAAAAAAAATCAAGTATCTTGGAAATAAACTAAATCTAAATTCGATCAATAGAAATAAGATATTGAAACCAAAACTATCGCACTTATTCATCAAACTTTTAAAGGCTTGAGATCCGCTGAAGGTGCTTTTGATTTATTACAAAATTTCAAAAATGTTAATACTTTAAGCAATATTAATAATAATCTTTAATAAAAATATTCTGATGTGCTATATAGATATAAAAGAGAATTAGAAGCTAATAGAAGACTATTTGAGAAAGGATAATAAGTGCTAATTGTATCAAAAAATATGCCACCAGTAGCTGGAGGAATAAGTTGGGCTAGATCAATATTTTATAGAATAAAAAGACCGATAATAAAATTCTTGACAAAAGAAGACACATTAGATAAAGATTTATTTTAATTGATAAAGAAAGAATATAAAGAATTAGCAAAAATGATAGATTAATATTAAAAAGAGAGATTTAACGAATGGAACGACCGAATAATCGAGAAAGCAATGGTATTCCTAAAAAAAGAGATTTTAAACAAAATAGACGACAATCATTACACAGTGAATTTTTCTGATGAATTTAAAATTTTAATAAAAGAATCAAAACATTTAGAAAAAATGGGATATAAAATTCCAAAAACAATAATAAATATAAGTTTATAAGAGAAAGAATATTATTAATATGCAGATAGATTGAATCTTATGTTAGAAGACTATAATAACACTGTGAATTCTTTAAATGACATAGATAGAACACTTTTGTGTGATTAAATTAAGAAATTGAATAAAATTTTAGAGCCTGGTTATGATAGTTAAAATCTATCTAGTTTAGGAATTCCAGATTTTATAGATAATTGTAATAAAGCGATTAATTCTTTTAAAGACATAAAAAATAAAGTATTAAAATCATCATAAATGATAGAAGATATATTAAAATAAATAGAAGATGCAGTAATTTTACGAAATTTTGAATTTTTACCAAATAACTAATTACCTTAAATATAGGAATTTTCTAATCATTTTGAAGACCATTTATAAAGAGTAACAGCAGAAATGGCTGATAAATATAAAATTATATCAGAGTAGTTATTAGATAATGTTGAATAAAACATATGCAATACATCAACACGTTCTTCACCAAAAATGAAAGAATATTACTATTATTGGGAAAGAAGAGTATATAATGCATTAACAAAAATGATATTAAGAGCATTATTGACTTATAAAAATCTTATTTAATAACCATCAAGTAAATAAACTCCTTTGTTTTAAATATAAGCTGAATATGATCACCCCTATCTTAATAATAACCCACCTTTACCTGAGATTGAAACTATTTTAAAGAAACTCATTGATAATATATTAGAAACGAGTAAAAGTTTTTGGAGATGGAAAGATGGAACATGTATTTTCTGTGAAACTTCTAAAGGACCTAACGATGAACCTATATAGAAACACACATTTTTTGAAGAAATAATTGATAATCCAATTATTATTTAAGTATGTTTCTCTATAGGGGATATAAAGAAAAAATGTTCTGATAAAGTAAGAAATTTTAAAGAAATGTGGGAAGATGATAGAAAAAAACATCTTTTTGATAATAAAAATAAATTAGCAGTGGATAAAATTGTAGATAAGAACCCAAATACAACATATTTAGAGCTAAAAATGTCGTATTATAGACAAATGATAAATGAATTCTAAGAAATTCCAGTATTTAGAAATGCATTCTTTATATAGGTGAATTTTGGTAAAGTTATATCAAAATTTAAAAATGAGGCATAAGAATGGTTAGATAAACATGGTAAAGTATTGAAAACAATGGGAGATAGAGAACTTTTGTAGATTAAAAATGAAATTATGGAATTTAGAGAAAGATTAGCTGATGATCCCCCAAGAATAGAGGAATTAAAGATACTTTTGAATACAATCACAGAAATAAAAGATATGACAATGATGATGGAATTCAGAATATTCGATGTTTAAGAGAGATTTAGAACATTAGAAATGTATAAATAAATGATGGATACAAGCAAATATGAGGAAGCAAAAGTATTGGATGAAAAATGGAGAGAATTAGTACATGAAGCAAAATTAAAAGATCATATGTTATAAGATGTAAAAAAACATTTTGCTAAAGTTACATAATAAGAAGTGAGTGATTTCTAATTTTAAATAAAAACTTTGTTTGAATAATATAAAATAGAAGGACCTGGCAGTCCAGAAATTAGTTTAGATAAAGGTTTAGAATTATTAGAGTCATATAAAGGAAAAACATAAGAATTTAATAAAAAAAAAGACGGACTTATATTAGCTGAAAAACTATTTAATTTACCAATATCAACATTCCCAGAATTAGTTAGTATAGAAATAGAAAATAAGAAAATGTAGGTTTTATACGGTCATTATAAAGAAATAAAACAAAGTTTCAGTGAGTGGTCATCTATGTTATGGTCTAAATTAGATGGAGAAGTCCTTAAAACGGGTGCTGACAAGTTCGAAAAATTAAGAAAAAAACTAGACAAAGAGTATGATGGTCATCCAACATATGTGAAATTATCAAAAATGATAAAAGAATTCAGAGATTCTATTCCATTAATATAGTAACTTAAATCAAGTTAAATATCAGAAAGACACTGGGATAAATTAATGAAAAATACTGGGACTGATTTTGAATTAAATATAAAATCATTAACATTAGAAAATGTGTTTAAATTGAATCTATAAAGTTTCCCAGATATGGTCACTGATATATGTACAGAATCGTCAAATGAAGCTAAAAATGAGATAGAAATAAGTAATATAGAAAATGTATGGAAATCAACAAATTTTGAATTAGCTAATGTAAGTAAAGGTGGTGAGGATACTTGTATTTTGAAATCAAATGAAGAAGTCAAACAATTATTAGAAGATTAATTGACAAATTTATAATAAGTGGCAAGTAGTAAATATGTGGCTGCATTTTTAAAGAGAGTAAGACATTGGGAATAAGCATTGAATAAGATTTCAGAGACAATAGAACAGTGGTTCATAGTATAAAAGAAATGGATATATCTAGAAGGTATTTTCACAGGTAGTGATGATATTAGATAACAATTAAGAGAAGAAGCAAAGAAATTTGATAAAAATGATAAAGCATTTAAGAAAATAATGGAATTAACCAGTAAAAATGCAAATATTTATGCATGTTGTGTATTAAATGAATCTAGATTAAATGAACTAAAAGGATTAAGTGAAGAGTTAGATAGAAGATAAAAAAGTTTATCTGATTATTTAGATACTAAAAGAAATTATTTCCCAAGATTCTATTTCTTATCTGATGAAGATTTACTTAGTATTTTAGGAAGTAGCGAAGTAGAAGCCGTTTAACCTCATATGCTCAAATTATTTGATAATTGTAGAGAAGTTTTAGTTTAAAGAGGAAAAACTGTTGTAGGTATGCAATCTGATGAAGCAGAAAGCTATAATTTCTTAGAAGGAATCAAAGTTGAGAAACCCGTTGAAGGGTGGATGCTCAAAGTTGATGTTGAAATGCAAAAAACACTGAAATCATAAACCAAAGAATAAATATTCAGATATGCTAATAAAATGAGAACTTAATGGATTTTAGATAATTTAGGTATGATCACTATTGCGGGTACTTAAGTTTGGTGGACTTGGAGAGTTGAAGATGTTTTCAAAAAAGTTAGAGACGGAAATAAATATGCCATGAAATAAGAATCAGCAAAATAAACAAAAGACCTAAATGATCTCGTAGAGCTCATTAGAACTGACGTTAATACAATAAATAGACTTAAAATAAATACATTAATTATAGTAGACGTGCACGCTCGTGATATTGTAGATGGATTTGTAAGAGACTCTATTTTAGATGCTAGAGAATTTGAATGGGAGTCATAATTACGTTTCTATTGGGATGTGAATGCAAACGATATAGAAATAAAATAATGTACAGGATTGTTTAATTACGGTTATGAATATTAAGGATTAAATGGTAGATTGGTCATAACTCCTTTGACTGATAGATGCGTTATGACATTAACAACGGCATTAACATTTAAATTAGGAGGAGCCCCTGCTGGTCCTGCTGGTACAGGAAAAACTGAAACTGTAAAGGATTTAGCAAAAGGTTTGGCAATAAGGTGTTGTGTTACAAATTGTGGTGACGGATTAGATTATAGGGCAATGGGTATAATTTTCAGTGGTTTAGTATAAACTGGATTTTGGGGATGTTTTGATGAATTTAACAGAATAAATCCAGAAGTGTTGTCGGTTGTATCAGTATAAATCAAGTCAATCTAAGACGCTTTGATAAAGGAAAAAAAAACTTTTGAATTACTAAGAAAAGAGTTAAAAGTTGTGCCAACAGTTGGTATATTCATTACAATGAACCCTGGTTATGCGGGTAGATCTGAGTTACCAGATAATTTAAAAGCATTGTTTAGACCTGTTACCATGGTGGTTCCAGATCTTAATATGATTTGCGAGAATATGCTTATGTCTGAAGGTTTTAACAATGCAAAACTTTTGGCTAAAAAAATGACAGTTTTATATAAACTAAGTGTCGAATAACTATCAAAGTAATATCACTATGATTTTGGTTTAAGAGCATTAAAATCAGTATTGGTTATGGCAGGATCTTTAAAGAGAGAAGCATAAGATATGTTGGAAGATTTAGTATTAATGAGAGCATTAAGAGATATGAATATGCCTAAATTTGTATAGGATGATGTGCCATTATTCCATGGTTTAATAGATGATCTATTCCCAAATATGTATATAGAAAGAAAGCCATTTGAGAGAAAAGATAAAATTGCATAATATTATGAAAAAGAATAATTTATTGTATTAGCAGATTAATAAGATAAAATAGTATAATTATATGAAACAATGTTGACTAGACATACTACTATGGTAGTAGGACCCACAGGTTCAGGTAAAACTACTGTTATTAATGCGTATAGACTCATAGAAAATGCATAATGTTATTATATTAATCCAAAATCTATTACTACAAATGAATTATATGGTACTATGGACATATAAACGAGAGAATGGAGTGATGGTTTGTTGAGTAAAACTTTTAGATTGGCAAACGAAAAACCAACTGGCAAAGATGAAATGAGATGGATTATATTTGACGGAGATGTCGACGCTGTTTGGGTTGAAAATATGAATAGTGTCATGGATGATAATAAATTATTAACACTAATTAATGGTGATAGAATAAGATTAGAGAGATATTGTAAATTACTATTTGAAGTATACGATTTATAATACGCATCCCCTGCAACAATTTCAAGATGTGGTATGGTGTATGTTGATCCAAAGAATCTAAAATATTAACCATTTTTCGATAAATGGATTAAAAAATATATAGAAAAGAAAGATAAATATGAGATTTTATGTGAAACCCTATAAGAAATATTCTTAAAATATGTACCACCTTTGATAAACCTAATTTTTGAAGGTATTTTCGAAGAAGAAGTTATAAAACCATTAGAATAATCGATGATAAGAACTAATTTAAATATGGTATAATAATTATGTAAACTAATTGATTCAATGATTGTAGATGAAGAAAAATGCTAAGATGCTAATTTGATTGAATATATGTTTATATTCTGTTTAATATGGAGTTTAGGTAGTTGTTTGTCTGCTTCAAGTAGATTGAAATTTGAAGATTTATTGAAAAGACTTTCAGGAAGACATTTACCAAATAACAGTCTATATGATAGTTTCTTCGATTTTAATGGTACAAGTCAAAATTGGACTATCTGGGAGAAACTAACCACATAATATTTACCTCCAATTGATGGTAAATTCTCATCTATTTTGGTGCCGACTGCTGATACAAAAAGATTTTCTTTTTTAGTAGGTTAAATGATATAAAGAAAACAACCAGTGTTATTCATAGGAGAATCAGGAACTGCAAAATCAGTAATTATGTCAAGTTATTTACAATCATTACCTGTAGAATCTTTCCTTAGATTAAATATGAATTTTAGTTCACGTACAAGGTCAGTTGATGTATAAAATATAATTGAGGATAACATAGATAAAAGATCAGGAAGAATATTTGGACCAAAAGTACCAGGCAAAAATTTAATTATATTCGTTGATGATATGCATATGCCTAATGTTGATACATATGGTACATAATAACCTATTGCTTGGTTGAAATTTTACTTAGAAAGAGGATATATTTATGAAAGAGGTGGATAATTAGATATGAAAATTATTAAAGAAACTTAGGTTGTTGGCGCTACTCTTCCTCCCGGTGGTGGCACAAATTCTATTGATCCTAGATTTTTAACTTTGTTTGTTACTTTTAATATATTATTTCCAAGTGAATCGAATGTAGAAAGAATCTATAATTCAATATTATCTGCTCATTTACAAAATTTACCAGAATTAAAAACCATTAATTTCTCTTAAAAAATAACATAAATGACTATAAAACTTTATACAACTTTGGTTGAACTATTGCCAAGAACTCCTGTAAAATTCCATTATATTTTCAATTTAAGAGATTTATCTAAAATATATGAAGGTCTTTGTAGATCTACAATCGATTACTTCTTTAAGAGTGAATAATTAGTCAGATTATGGAGAAATGAATGTTTAAGAGTCTTCTCTGATAAATTGTTAAGCGAATATGATAAAAATCTAGTCAATTAATACATTATTAGACTTGTAGAAGATAATTTCAAGGCTGAATCTGAATATGTCTTAAAAGATCCTATTTTAGTTGGAGATTATATGACTGTTAATCCAAGTGAACCTGAATAAATTGATCCTAAAATATATCAAGATTGTGGAGATTTTGAAGCAGTTTAAAAGAAATATGATGATTTCTTAAAAATGTACAATGAAGAAGACAATTACTAAGAGATGAATTTAGTATTATTCAAAGATGCATTAGAGCATTTAACAAAAATAAACAGAATAATAAGAACTCCAAGGGGTCATGCATTATTAGTAGGTTATGGTGGTAGTGGAAAATAGTCTTTATCAAGATTATCATCATACGTAGCAGAATGTCAAATGTTTTAAATTACACTGACAAGAGGATATAAAGAAAAAGACTTTAGAGATGATTTAAAAGTATTATATGAAATATTATGTTCAAAATAAGTCGTTTTCTTATTTACTGATTCTCATGTTATGGAAGAAGGATTCTTAGAATTAATCAATAATATGTTGACTATTGGTATGGTACCAGCTTTATTCGATGAAGATGGCAAAAAACAAATTTGTGATAAAGTTAGGGATGAAGCCAAAAAAAAAGGAATGGGAGATACTAAAGACGATTTATGGAATTATTTCCTGGAAAAAGTGAAAGATAATCTTCATATTATATTAGCAATGTCTCCTGCTGGAGATGCCTTAAGAATAAGATGCCGTAATTTCCCAGGTATGGTATCAAATACATCAATTGATTGGTTCTTCTCTTGGCCTGAAGAAGCTCTCTAATCAGTAGCAAATTATTTCTTAGCAGATGTAGAATTACCTGATGATATTAGACCAAAAGCTATAAATTTCATGGTTATGGTGCATACATCAATATAAACATTTAGTGAAGAATTCGAACGTACTATGAAAAGAAAGAATTTCTCAACTCCAAAGAATTATTTGGATTTCTTATAAAATTACAAAAAATTATTATAAGAAAATAGAATTTTATATTCAACAATGATAGGTAGATTTTAAAATGGTCTAACAAAGCTTATAGATGCAGCTGAATAAGTTTAAGTCTTATAATAAGAATTAGAAATAAAATAAGTATAAGTAAATCAAGAAAAAGAACAAGTAGAAACATTAATTGAAGACATTAAATAAAAGACAGAAATAGCTAGTAAGCATTAATTCTAAGCAAATGAGAAAAAGAAACAACTTGATATAGATAATATATAAATTTCAAAATAACAAATTGAAGCAGATGAAATATTAAAAAATGCAATTCCTATGTTGGAGGCCGCAGAATTGGCTCTACAAAATATAGATTAAAAGGAAGTATCTATGTTGAAAACAATCAATAAACCACATCCTACAGTTGATGTCGTATTTTAAATGGTGATGATGCTCAAACCTATAGATGGTATTGGTGAAAATGACGGTTGGATAGGAGCTAAATCAATGATGGCAAATCCTGCTAAATTTGTTAATGAATTATAAAAATTCTCAAATAAAATAGGGGGAGTGAATGCTAAAATGATAGATAGAATAAGAAATATAGATGTAAAAGAATAAGAGTAACTTAAGAGAATCAAAGATATCAGTAGTTCAGCTGAAAATATATATTATTGGTTGAAAAATACATTAAATCTATATGATATAAATAAGAAAGTTGAACCTATGAAAAAAAAAGTAGGAGAAATGACTAAGAAATAAATATAATTAACAAATGATTTAGAGGCGACTGAATAGCTTTTAGAAAGATTAACTAGTGAATTAAATACATTGAATGCAAATAAAAAGATCAAATAAGCATAATTAGATGAATTGACAAGTTAAGCATAATTGATGGAAAAAAGACTTAATGCTGCAACAAAATTGATTTCTGGTCTATCTAGAGAGCAAAAAAGATGGACTGAAGATACAGAAATTTTAGATACAAAGAAGGTATAACTATAAGGAGATTGCTTACTATGTGGTAGTTTCTTATCATATAGTGGTCCATTTGATTTTTCATTTAGAAAAAAAATGATATATGAAATGTGGTCAGCAAAATTAATCGAAATTGACATGCCAAGATCAGAAGTATTTAAGCTTGAAGAATTGCTTACAAGTGATGTTGAAATAAGTCAATGGGCGAGTGAAGGATTACCATCAGATGAACTTTCTGTATAGAATGGTATATTAACTACAAGAGCTAGTAGATGGCCATTATGCATTGATCCTTAGCTATAAGCTACTTATTGGATAAAAAAAAGAGAAGAAAAAGAATTAAAAGTTTTGAATATCAACGAAGGAGCTAATGTCTTTTTAAAACCATTAGAAAACGCTATAAGATATGGTAAACCTGTTTTGTTCGAATCTGTAGACGAAGAATTAGATCCCACTTTAGATCCTATTTTAGAGAAGAATTTTACTATGAAAGCAGGAATTAAATTATTAAAATTGGGAGAAAATGAAATTGAATATAATTCTGACTTTTAATTATATTTCACTACAAAATTAGCAAATCCAAAATATACACCTGAAATTATGGGTAAAACCATGGTTATAAATTATACAGTCACAGTCAACGGTCTTCATTAATAATTATTGAATGTCGTAGTTGGTTTTGAAAGACCAGACAAAGAAAAACAAAGACTATAATTGATTTAATCTATGAGTGAAAATAGAAAAAAATTAAAAGCAGCTGAAGATTAACTTTTATAATCTTTATCAGAAAGTAAAGGAAGTCTTTTAGATAATTATGAATTAATATAAACATTAGAAGAAACAAAGAATAAATCAATAGAAATAACGGAGGCAATCAGAGTAGGGGAAGAAACAAGTCAAGAAATAGATATTGCAAGAAATTCATATAATCCAGTGGCAAAAAGAGGAAGTTTATTATTCTTTGCAATGACATGTTTATGTTAAATTTCATAAATGTATCAATTTTCTTTATCATCATATTTGATTGTATTCAATCTATCTCTTAGAGAAGCAAGAAAAGATACTATTTTAGAAAATAGACTTAGAAATATAATAGATAAATTAACTATTAATGTGTATGATTATACATGCTTAGGTGTGTTTGAAATACATAAATTAATGTTTTCATTCTAAATGACTATATAAATTTTAGATGGTGATGCCTTAATAGATTAAAAAGAATTAGATTTCTTCTTAAAGGGTAATACAAGTTTAGACGATTGTGAAGAGCCTATTCCTGCCCCATGGATATCAATCGGAGGGTGGAAAGATATGTAAAGTTTGGCATAGATTGGTGATGCATTAAAAACATTTGTTCAAGATTTATGTGATAATCTTAAATTATTTAAAACATGGTATGATGATGAGAGACCCGAATCTATCGATTTACCTTTATAATATAATAAATTAACTACATTTTAACTTTTACTTGTTTTAAGATGTTTGAGACCTGATCGTATCATAAATGGTGTTAAAAAATTCATTGTTGAAACATACAATAGTAATCATTTTGTATAACCACCTACGTTAAATTATGAAAAGATATTCAGTTAATCTAATGAAAAATGCCCAATCGTATTCATTTTATCGCCAGGTAGTGATCCTCTCTCAGATGTATCAAAACTTGCTGAATAAATGGGATTTGCAGGAACCAAATTTAAATATCTCGCTCTAGGTTAAGGAATGGAGTAAGAAGCTACATAATTCGTTGATACAAGTGCATAACGTGGTCATTGGTTAATGTTATAAAATTGTCATCTATTACCAGAATGGCTCAAAGGATAATTAGAGAAACAAATTGAATTAATGGAAAAACCTCATAAAGATTTTAGACTATGGTTGACCACATAGCCAACTGACTAATTCCCTTTAGGATTGCTTTAAAAATCATTGAAAGTTGTCACAGAACCACCGGATGGTATTAAATTGAACACCAAAGCTACAATTGGTAAAATAACTGAAGAACTCTTAGAAGAATGTCCTCATTACGCTTTTAAACCTTTAGTTTGGGTCATTTCATTTTTCCATTCTATCATATTAGATAGAAGAAAATATGGAAAAATTGGATGGAATGTAGCTTATGATTTTAATGAATCTGATTTCAGAATTTCATTTAGATTACTTGGTTTGTATTTAAGAAAAGCTTATGACAATAAGGATGAAATGATTCCATGGGCTAGTTTGAGATATTTGATAGGGGAGGCCATGTATGGAGGTAGAGTTACTGACGATCTAGATAGAAGAGTTTTAGTAACTTATTTGGATGAATATATGGGAGATTTCTTATTTGATAAAAATAAAGAGTTTTTCTTTGCATAAACATAAGATTATAACTATTGTTTACCATAATAAATGAATTATGAAGGATTTTTAACATAAATAAATGAAATTCCAATTATAAATACACCTGACGTGTTTGGATTGCATGCAAATGCCGAAATCACCTATTTCACAAATGGTGCAAAATAACTTTGGTTTAATTTACTATCTATGTAGACTAGTGACGGGAGTTCTGGCGGTGGAGTTAATAAAGATGATTATGTTAATAAAATTGCAAACGATATTGAAGAAAAAATGCCAGTTGAATTCGATGTTTTGGTGATACGTTAATAAGCAGAAAAAGTTGACCCATAAACAGTTGTATTATTCTAAGAATTAGAAAGATTTAATTTATTAATAGTAAAAATATCATCGTCAATTGCAAATTTAAAAAGAGCATTAAAGGGAGAGATAGGTATGAATACTGAACTTGATGACCTATCTTTATCATTATTTAATGGTTTATTACCATAAGCATGGGCAAAATTAGCGCCTTAAACTTAAAAAAAACTAGGAGCATGGATGGTGCATTTCATTAGAAGATATAAATAATATTGTGAATGGATTAAATAAGAACCCATAGTTATGTGGATTTCTGGATTACATATTCCATAATCATATTTGACAGCTTTGGTTCAATTTGCTTGTAGAAAAAAAAAATGGGCCTTAGATAAATCTACATAATACACAGTTGTAACTAAATATGCTCACATAGAGGATGTAAAAAAACGACCTGAAGATGGTTGCTATATTTTTGGTTTGTATATAGAAGGGGCCGCTTGGGACGTGAATAAATAATGTTTAAAGAGATAAAATCCTAAAGAATTGATATAAGATATGCCTGTCATTTAAATCCTTCCTATTGAAGCTAATAAATTAAAATTAAAAGATGTATTAGATACACCTGTTTATGTTACTTAACTTAGAAAAAATGCAATGGGAGTTGGATTAGTATTTATGAGTAGCTTGACCACTAATGAACATCCTAGTCATTGGATTTTATAAGGGGTTTGCTTA
>Ga0247590_1000054_pt1 | contig 13005 bp, 11 predicted proteins | sample 51RmetaT_FD_186100 | JGI IMG/M metagenome (GOLD analysis project Ga0247590, IMG submission 186100) | Metatranscriptome of seawater microbial communities from Monterey Bay, California, United States - 51R (Metagenome Metatranscriptome) | ecosystem: Environmental > Aquatic > Marine > Coastal...
AACAAGCATCCCATAAAATAATGTCTCTGCTAATGGCTTTCGTAGTGTTATTCTCTACGATGTCATTTACTGTAAATATGCATTATTGTGGAGATACTTTAGTGGAAACAACTTTATTCAATAAAGCTAAGGGTTGCGGAATGGAAATGGAAAAGCCATCTACGGAAGGTTGCTCCATAACCAAGAAAAATTGTTGTGATGACAAACAGTTAGTTATTGATGGTCAAGATGAGTTAAAACTAAATTTTGATAAACTTACTTTTGAGCAGCAACAATTTGTAGCTTCATTTGTATATACTTACATCAACCTTTTTGAAGGTTTAGATAAAAATGTTTCTTCTTACGAAGAATACAAACCACCACTCGTAGTCAAACAAATCTTCAAGATTGACGAGACCTATTTAATTTGATTTTTAAACAATAGACTGTGTTATCCTATGACTGTATGTCGTAAGGATAATTTGCTGTATTCGGTGTTTTCGTAACACCATTGTCTAATTGTTTAATTATCAAAGCTAATGCTAAATAAAAGCATCAAATTTTTAATAGAAAATAAACTCGTTGCAGTTTTAATGCTTGTCCTTTTTATAGGATGGGGAACAGTAAACGCACCTTTTAATTGGGATACAGGATTTTTACCAAGTAATCCTGTTGCAGTAGATGCTATTCCAGATATAGGTGAAAACCAACAAATTGTTTTTACCAAATGGGATGGTCGTTCACCGCAAGATATTGAAGACCAAATCACCTATCCATTAACCACTTCGCTACTCGGTATTCCAGGTGTAAAAACCATTCGTAGTTCGTCTATGTTTGGCTTTTCAAGTATCTATATCATTTTTGAAGAAGATGTAGAGTTTTATTGGAGTCGTAGTAGAATATTAGAAAAACTCAATTCATTACCAAGTGGTTTATTACCAGAAGGCGTTAATCCTGCTTTGGGTCCAGATGCTACAGGTTTAGGACAAATATTTTGGTACACATTAGAAGGTCGTGATGAAAGCGGAAATGTAACTGGTGGTTGGGATTTACACGAATTACGAAGCATACAAGACTACTATGTAAAGTATGCCTTATCATCTGCAAGTGGTGTGTCAGAAGTGGCTTCAATTGGTGGTTACGTACAAGAATATCAGGTGGATGTGAATCCTGAATTAATGCGACAATACAATATAGGCTTACATCATATTGTAAAAGCGGTTAAGGAAAGTAATAAAGACATTGGTGCACAAACTTTAGAAATTAATCAAGCCGAATATTTAGTACGTGGTTTGGGTTATGTAAAGTCTATTTCAGATATAGAAAATGCTGTAGTCACTTCAGAAGATTACACAGCTATAAGAATTAAAGATATAGGTAAAGTATCATTAGGTCCTGCAACACGAAGAGGTCTTTTAGATAAGGAAGGTGCAGAAGTTGTTGGTGCTGTTGTTGTGGCTCGTTATAGTGCGAATCCAATGGAAGTTATCAATAACGTTAAAGATAAAATTAATGAATTAAGCGCAGGATTACCTTCAAAAGTATTGGCAGATGGAAGAACGTCACAAGTAACCATTGTTCCTTTTTATGATAGAACGGAATTGATTCAAGAAACTTTAGGCACACTCAATGAAGCCTTAACATTAGAAATATTAATTACCATTTTGGTTATAATGATTATGGTATTTAATTTACGTGCTTCTGTATTAATCTCTGGTCTATTACCTGTTGCAGTTTTAATGGTATTTATAGCAATGAAACTCTTTGGTGTCGATGCAAATATTGTGGCATTATCTGGTATTGCAATCGCTATTGGTACTATGGTAGATGTTGGTGTTATTCTTTCAGAAAACATCATTAGACATTTAGATGAAAATAAAGAAAAACTGCCTATAAATAATGTGGTTTACAATGCAACAGCAGAAGTTTCAGGCGCAATCGTAACTGCGGTAATGACAACGATTATTAGTTTCATTCCTGTATTTACAATGATTGGTGCTGAAGGAAAATTATTTAGACCGTTAGCTTTTACCAAAACATTTGCACTAACAGCTTCTATAATTGTAGCATTATTTTTAATACCACCATTTGCAGCGTTTTTATTCAGAAAAAAATCTATTAAAAGCAATTTGAAATATGTTTTAAATGGTGTTTTAATAGCATTAGGTGTCGTTGCTATAATTTACGGTTATTGGTTAGGATTGATTTTAATTGCTTTTGGAATTACAGCACTTCTTAACCTACAAAATAAGTTAACAGAAAAACAAGCTAATCTTATTAATATAATCATTTCTGTAGCCGCTATTGTGTTCTTATTGGCTGAATATTGGAGACCATTAGGCGTAGATAAAAGTATCTTTTGGAATCTCATTTTTGTAAGTATTATTTGCTTTGGTTTATTAGGTGTTTTCTCGTTATTCATTAAATATTACACAAGGATTTTAAGATGGTGTTTAGACAATAAACTATTGTTTTTATCTGTGCCTACGGCTATTGTAATTGCTGGTTTTTTCATTATGAAGAATACAGGAAAAGAATTTATGCCATCATTAAATGAAGGTTCTTTTCTGTTGATGCCAACCTCAATGCCACATTCAGGAGTAGAAGAAAATAAGCGAGTCTTACAACAGTTAGATATGGCTGTAGCAAGTATTCCAGAGATAAAAACTGTCGTTGGTAAAGCAGGTCGTACAGAATCAGCTTTAGACCCAGCACCATTATCAATGTATGAGAATGTCATTCAGTACAAACCAGAATATATGCTGAATAAAAAAGGACAACGTCAACGTTATAAGATAAATGATGATGGTTTGTTTGAATTGAAAGGTGGACGATTCATCCCAAATCCAAATAACACTAAAGATGTTACTTTGAGCGCAATTAAAAGCTCTCAATTAATAGAAGATAATGATGGTGAGTTTTACCGTAATTGGCGACCAGAAATACAATCACCAGACGATATTTGGAATGACATTGTTAAAGTAACCAAACTGCCAGGAGTTACATCAGCACCAAAACTACAACCTATTGAAACCCGATTGGTAATGCTTCAAACTGGTATGCGTGCACCAATGGGAATAAAGGTTAAAGGTCAAGACTTAAAACAGATTGAAGCGTTTGGTGTGCAATTAGAGAGCATTTTAAAACAAGCAGAAGGTGTAAAAGATGAAGCTGTTTTTGCAGACCGTATTGTAGGGAAACCTTATTTACTTATTGATATTGATAGAGAAAAAAATTGCACGTTATGGTATTTCAATACAAGATGTACAAAATGTTTTAAAAATAGCTGTTGGTGGTATGGTATTAACTCAAACCGTTGAAGGTAGAGAACGTTATGGTGTACGTGTGCGCTACCCAAGAGAATTAAGAGCTAATCCAACCGACTTAAAACAGATTTATGTGCCAGTTGAAAAAGGCAGTCCAGTTCCTTTAAGCGAATTGGCAACCATAAAATACGAACAAGGTCCACAAGTCATTAAAAGTGAAGACACCTTTTTAGTAGGCTATGTATTATTTGATAAAATGGATGGCTTTGCAGAAGTAAGCGTTGTAGAAAATGCACAAGCCTTAATTCAAGAAAAAAATTGATAATGGCGAATTAGTAGTACCAAAAGGTATTAATTATCAATTCACAGGAACTTACGAAAATCAATTAAGAGCAGAAAAAACCTTGTCGGTTGTTGTGCCTTTAGCATTAGCAATTATTTTCTTAATTCTATATTTTCAATTCCGTTCTGTAGGCACATCATTAATGGTGTTTACAGGTATTGCAGTAGCATTTGCTGGCGGATTTCTAATGATATGGCTCTATGGTCAAGATTGGTTTTTAAACTTCAATTTCTTTGGCGAAAACTTACGTGATTTATTTCAGATGCATCCAATTAATTTAAGTGTTGCTGTTTGGGTAGGCTTTATTGCACTTTTCGGAATTGCAACCGATGATGGTGTAGTTATGGCAACGTATTTAACACAAACATTCGATAGAAACACGCCAGATAATAAAAAGGAAATAAGAGCATCTGTTGTAGAAGCAGGAGAAAAACGAATAAGACCTTGCTTAATGACAACAGCTACAACCATATTAGCATTATTACCAATACTAACCTCAACAGGTCGTGGTAGCGATATTATGATTCCTATGGCAATCCCAAGTTTTGGAGGTATGTTAATCGCTTTGATAACATTGTTTGTCGTTCCAGTATTATACAGCTGGAATCAAGAATTTCAACTTAAAAGATCAGTAAAATGAAAAGAATAATTTTAATAACAATAGGTCTTTTGACTTTTACATTTTCAAACGCTCAACAGTTAGAAACACTTATTAATGAAGCTTTAGCGAATAGTCCTGAAATTCAAAAGTTTGAATTGCAATACAGCATTGCTTCTGAAAAAGTAAATGAAGTTAATACCATTCCAAATACCGAATTTGGAGTAGGTTATTTTATTAGCGAACCTGAAACAAGAACTGGAGCGCAACGCTTTAAAGTTTCAGCAAAACAAATGTTGCCTTGGTTTGGATCAATAGCAGCAAGAGAAAATTATGTAAGTTCTTTAGCTGAAACAAAATATGAAGATATTGTAATTGCCAAGCGCAATTTAATGGCTTCAGTATCACAATCGTATTACAAGTTATATACTAATATAGCAAAACAAAAAGTATTAACTGACAATATAGAACTCTTAAAAACTTACGAAACTATGGCTTTAACTTCTGTCGAAGTTGGCAAAGCTTCAGCAGTAGATGTGTTACGATTACAGATGCGTCAAAATGAATTACAACAATTAAAAGAAGTGTTGCAACAACAATTTTTAGCAGAACAAACAACCTTAAATAAACTTTTAAATAGAGAAAAAGAGGTTTCCATAGTTGTTGTTGATAAATTAAATATGCCTTCTGAAGATTTTGAAATCACTTTTGAAAATTTAGCATTACACCCTGAATTATTAAAATATGATAAACTATTTAAATCCATTGAACAATCAGAATTATTAAACCAAAAAGAAAGCAGTCCTATGATTGGTTTTGGATTAGATTATATAAATGTGGCGAAACGTCCAAAATTGGACTTTAGCGATAATGGAAAAGATATTGTAATGCCAATGGTGTCTTTATCAATCCCAATATTTAATAAAAAATATAAATCGAAAACAAAGCAAAACGAGTTACAGCAGCAGGAAATTACTGCACAAAAACAAGAACGCTTGAATACTTTGGAAACGCTTTTAGATAAAGCAATAAAAGAAAGAGTGTCTTCAAGAATAAGTTATAAAACTCAAACCAAAAATTTGAAGCAAGCTAATGATGCAGAGCAAATATTAGTCAAAAGTTACGAAACAGGAACAATTGATTTTAATGATGTTTTAGACATTCAAGAACTGCAATTAAAGTTTCAAATAAGTCAAATAGAATCAGTTAAGAACTATTATGTTCAAAGTTCAATCATCAATTATTTAAGCAATTAAAAACAAGTATAATTTAAAACAATAAAAATGAAAAATTCAAAAACAATCGCAACAATTTTAGTAATCTCATTAATAAATCTTACAATAATTTCTTGTAAAAATGCAAAAAAAGAGAATGCTCAAGACAGCATAGTTCATTCAGAAATGAACCACAACAAAATGGATAAATCCAATAATATGATGGATGCGAATTCACAAAATTCAGGTGCTCAAAAAGTATTGGCGGATTATATGTCACTTAAAGATGCGTTAGTGGCAACCAATAAAGATGCTGCTGCAAAAGCAGGTAAGAAATTAGAAAACACATTAAAAAATTTCGATGTGAGTAGCTATACATCAAAGCAGCAAAAAGAATTGAAAGACATTATTGCCGATGCTAAAGAACACGCAGAACATATTGGGAGAAGTGAAATGGATCATCAACGCGAACATTTTAAAGTGTTAAGCAAAGATATTATTGATATGATTGCCATAACAGGAACAGAGAACACGCTTTACCAACAATTTTGCCCTATGTACGATAAAGGGTCAGCTTGGTTAAGTTTGAATAAGGAAATTAAAAATCCTTATTACGGTAGTAAAATGCTGAAATGTGGTAAAGTGCAAAAAGAGATTAACTAAATGAAAATTGTAAAAATCATAGCATTGGTTTTATTGGTGTGTTTTGTAGGCATACAGTTTATGCCTACAAAACTAAACCAAAGTAATACTGTGCCAAAGACTGACTTCGTGTTGGTGAACAATGCCCCAAAAAACATAGGTACATTATTACAAGAATCCTGCTATGATTGTCATAGTAATAACACACAATACCCTTGGTATAACAAAATACAACCTGTTGCTTGGTTTTTAGAAGACCACATTGATGAAGGAAAGGCAGAATTGAATTTCAATGAATGGGATATATTATCTAATAGAAGAAAAGCGAGTAAACTACGCTCAATTATAAAGCAGATTGAAAATGAAGAGATGCCTTTAGACTCATATACACTTATCCATAAAGACGCAGTATTTTCAAAAGTTGAAAAAAAAATGGTTATAAATTATATGAAAGGGTTAGGTGATAGTTTGCAATAAAGTCCTGAAACGGGAAGGAAATACTGATTAATTGGTTATTAGCCCTTCCCTTATCAGGCACAAAACAAAAGAAATGAAACATATATATCATATTCACGGAATGACTTGCAGCGGTTGTCGTAGTCACGTAGAGGAAACACTTTCAAAAGTTGATGGTGTTTTAAAGGTAAATGTCAATTTAGAAAAATCAGAAGCTATTATTGAAATGGAGCAACACATCACTATTGAAACATTTCGAAAAGCATTAAAAGATGATGGTGGTAGATATAGTATCCATAGAAAAGGCGAACATCAACATACTAAAGAAGAAAAACAGGAACAACCTAAAGGCAAAGGAACTGGAACATTTTATTGTCCTATGCATTGCGAAGGAGACAAAACTTATAACAAAGCAACCGATTGTCCTGTTTGTGGAATGGACTTGGTGGAAGAAAGAAGTTTAACTACAACAAGTAACCAATTTACTTGTCCAATGCACCCAGAAATAATTAAAGACGAAGCAGGTTCATGTCCTATTTGCGGTATGGATTTAATACCATTAGAAGCAGATATTTCAGAAGAAGACAAAACCTATAAAAAACTATTAAAAAAGTTTTGGATAGCTGTAATTTTTACCGTGCCAATATTTCTAATAGCAATGTCAGAAGCATTAGATAATAATCCTTTATATAATGTTTTAGAACAAATACAATGGAATTGGATTCAATTTGCGTTATCAATCCCAGTAGTTTTTTATGCAACTTGGATGTTCTTTAAACGAGCTTACACATCAATAAAAACGTTAAACCTGAATATGTTTACCTTGATTGGTATTGGTGCTGGTATTGCGTGGTTATTTAGTGTGTTTGCGATGTTGTTTCCAGATTTATTCCCACAAGATTTCAAAACAGCCGATGGTAATGTGTTTGTCTATTTTGAGGCAACAACGGTTATTCTAACATTAGTATTATTAGGGCAATTATTAGAAGCAAGAGCACATAGTCAAACAAGTGGTGCAATAAAGGAATTACTAAAATTAGTGCCTTCAACCGCTACATTGGTAACTAATGGAGAAGATAAAGTTATTGCAATAGATAAAATTGAAAAAGGCAATTTATTACGAGTTAAGCCTGGAGAAAAAATACCAGTAGATGGTAGTATTGTAGAAGGACATATTAGTATTGATGAATCTATGATTACTGGAGAGCCTATTCCAGTAGATAAGAATATAGACGATAAAGTAAGTTCTGGTACAATTAACGGTACAAAGTCATTTATTATGAAAGCCGAAAAAGTAGGTTCCGAAACATTACTTTCTCAAATTATTCATATGGTAAATAATGCGAGTCGTTCAAAAGCACCTATTCAAAAATTAGCAGATAGAATATCTAAATACTTTGTTCCAATTGTATTAGTTGTTGCATTAATTACATTTATAGTTTGGGCTGTTTTTGGTCCAGAACCTGCTTATGTCTTTGCCTTTGTAAATGCAATTGCAGTATTAATTATTGCCTGTCCTTGTGCATTGGGTTTGGCAACGCCAATGTCCGTTATGGTTGGTGTTGGTAGAGGAGCACAATCTGGTGTGCTAATTAAAAATGCTGAAGCATTAGAAAAAATGAATAAGGTAGATACACTTATCGTTGATAAAACAGGTACGATTACAGAAGGAAAGCCTTCGGTTGAAAAAGTAATCTCAATTAATAATTTAAAAGAAGAAAGGTTACTTCATTTCATTGCTTCCTTAAATCAATATAGCGAACATCCTTTAGCAGAAGCCATTGTAAACTATGGTAAATCTAAAAATACGGTAATTACAAAAGTAAACGATTTTCAAGCTGTAGCAGGAAAAGGTGTAATAGGTACTATTGAAAACAAAAAAGTTGCTTTAGGTAATGCAAAGTTATTAGAGCAGTTTACCATAACGATTTCTAAAAATTTAGAAACTAATGTGGTTGCAGAACAAGAACAAGGTAAAACAGTATCATATATAGCAGTAGATAATGAAGCTGTTGGTTATGTAACTATTTTCGATGCCATTAAAACCACAAGTCAAAATGCTATTAAACAACTACAAGATAATGATGTTGAGGTAATAATGCTTACAGGAGATAATAAAAATACTGCAAAATCAGTAGCAAAACAATTAAACCTAAAACACTATAAAGCAGAATGCCTTCCAGAAGATAAACTCAACGAAATAAAATCATTACAGGAACAAGGTAAAGTGGTAGCAATGGCAGGTGATGGTATTAACGATGCACCAGCTTTAGCACAATCAGATGTTGGTATTGCAATGGGTACAGGTACAGATGTTGCAATTGAAAGTGCCGCAATTACATTAGTAAAAGGAGATTTACGAGGTATTGTAAAAGCTAAAAAATTAAGTCACGCAGTTGTTAAAAATATAAAGCAAAATCTCTTTTTTGCTTTTATATACAATGTATTCGGTGTGCCAATTGCAGCAGGTGTTTTATACCCAATATTCGGTTTATTACTCTCACCAATGATTGCAGCTTTAGCAATGAGTTTTAGCTCGGTTTCAGTAATAGCAAACGCATTAAGATTAAGAACTAAATCAATTTAATTATCAATACATTATGAAAGCAATAGTATCAATACTCTTTTTTGCTATACTAATTACTGGTTGCAAAAACCAAGAGCAAAAAAAGGAAGAACGCAACCATCAAGAAATAAAAACAAATAAAGAGGAAACGCCCCAAAAGAAACCGTTAAGCCCTCACACTTCGGCTATGGCAATGGTTGGCGATGCACATATTCATATTGACTATTCGTCACCGGGAGTAAGGGACAGAATCATTTTTGGGGGTTTATTGGCTTATGACCAAGTATGGCAAGCTGGAGCACATATGGCAACGTGGATTGAGACCAATAAGGATTTGGAAATTGAAGGAAAAACACTTCCTGCTGGTAAGTATGGATTCTTTACAATTCCTTCAAAAGATGAGTGGACAGTTATATTCAATTCTAATTGGGAGCAACACGGGAAAGATGAATATGATAAAAAGAATGATGTTTTGCGGTTTAAAGTACAGCCAGAAATTTCTAATGAAATAACAGAACATTTAGAGTATAAGGTCAATAAAATTAATGATGAAGATGGTAGTATTTCATTGGCTTGGGAAAAAGTAGATATCAATTTCAACTTTAAAGTAAAAGAATAAATGGTAAATAGACACACAGCATTAAAAATTAGAAAAACACATCGCTATTTAGGTTTGTTTTTAGGTTTTCAATTTTTGTTTTGGACAATTAGCGGACTATACTTTAGTTGGACAGATATTGACGATATACACGGTGACCACTTTAAAAATTTAGAGTATAAATCCAAATCGTTCAAAAATCTAATAAGTCCTTCACAGCTTGATATTTCAAAAGGTATTAATACAATAGCATTAAGAGATATTAGCAACACACCTTACTATTGGGTTAATGACAAACAACTCTATAATGCTGTAAATGGTAATCTTAAAAACAGTATTTCTAAAGAAGAGGCACTTTATATTGCAAAAAACAATATGAAAAGTGGTTTAGAAGTAGATACTATTAAACAAATTGATGAGGTAGGGAAGCATCACGAATATAGAGAAAAACTATTGCCAGCTTATGTCATATCCTATAAATCAGACGAAGCTCTAAAAGCTTATGTGTCCATTAAAGACGGAAAATTTCAAACAGTAAGGCATCGCAGTTGGCGTTGGTTCGACTTTTTATGGATGACACATACGATGGACTACGAAGGTCGAGATAACTTTAACACAATAGTATTAAGAGCTTTTTCACTTTTAGGATTGATTACTGTGTTAAGCGGATTTTTGTTATGGTACACATCGTCACCATCTATTAGAAAATTATTAAAGAGAAAAAATAAGAAGAAATGAAAAAATATGTAATCTATTCAGCAATATTGGTAGTTGGCTTACTATTAGGCTGGTTACTATTTGGTGGTTCATCAAATAAAGAAACAGAACATAATCATTCTGAAACAGCAGAAACAAATCAAATGTGGACGTGTTCTATGCATCCGCAGATAATGCAACCAGAAGCTGGCGATTGCCCAATTTGTGGTATGGATTTAATTCCTGCCGAAAGTAGCGCAGATGGTTTGGCAGCAGACCAATTTAAACTAACTGAAAATGCAATAGCATTGGCAAATATTCAGACTACGATAGTTGGTGAAAGTAATGTTGAAGGTAATGCCATAAAATTATCAGGTAAGATTGCTGAAAACGAAAAAGCAAATGCAGTACAAGTAAGTTATTTTTCAGGTAGAATAGAACGTCTTAATGTAAGTTTTACAGGTGAAAAAGTGAGTAAAGGTCAATTATTAGCAACCATTTATTCACCAGAATTATATGCAGCACAGCAGGAACTCATTACAGCAGCTTCTTTAAAAGAATCGCAACCTACATTATACAAAGCAGTCCGTAATAAATTAAAATTATGGAAACTCTCTGAAAAGCAAATTAATCAAATTGAAACTTCAGGAAAAGTAAAAGAGAATTTTCCAGTTTATGCGACAGTCTCTGGAACAGTAACCGAAAAATTAGTAGAGCAAGGTGATTACATTAAACAAGGTCAACCACTACTTAAAATTGCTAATCTAAACACGGTTTGGGCAAATTTTGATGTGTATGAAAATCAGATTGACCGGTTTAAGAAAGGACAGGAAGTTTTGATAACAACCAATACTTATCCTAACAAGGAATTTAAAGGACAAGTAGATTTTATTGACCCAATTTTAAATACCAAAACACGTACTGTTACCTTACGTGTAGTTCTAAATAATAAGAACGATGTATTTAAACCAGGTATGTTTGTATCTGCAAATATTGATGGTGTTAAGAATGAAAATAAAGAAACCTTATCGATACCTGCATCTGCTGTGTTATGGACAGGAGAAAGTTCTGTTGTGTATGTAAAAGCTAATCCCAATGAACCAGTTTTTGAAATGCGTAAGATTACATTAGGCAATCAAATCGGTAATAATTATGAGGTTTTAGAAGGTTTAAATAATAGTGATGAAATAGTAACCAATGGAACATTTACAGTTGATGCAGCTGCTCAACTACAAGGCAAGAAGTCGATGATGAATAAGGATGGTGGCAAAGTAATGACTGGTCACGAAGGACATTTAGGAATGGAAAACAATGCATCCAATAAAGAAAATGACCATACTAATATGACAGAACGTTTGGAAGTACCTAAATCATTTCAAAAACAATTAAATAGTGTTTATGATGGCTATATTAATTTAAAAAATGCGTTAGTTGAAGATAATACAAACAAAGTATCTCAAGACGCCAATACTTTATTAGACAATTTGAGTCAAGTAGATATGAAATTAGTAAAAGATAAAACTCATAACCACTGGATGTCATTGGCAAAAGAGATAAAATCTTCTGCAACTTCTATTTCAAAAACAACAGATTTAAAGCAACAAAGAAGCCATTTCAAACATCTATCATCGCATTTAATTAATGCAGTACAATTGTTCGGTGTCAATGAAAAAGTCTATGTAGAATTTTGTCCGATGGCAGATAACAACAACGGAGCATACTGGTTAAGTAAAGAAGAAAAAGTAATCAATCCATATTTTGGCGAAGCAATGTTAACCTGTGGAGAAGTAAAGCAAGTAATAGAATAATTAAACAGAAATAATAACAATTAAATTTTTAAAAATGAAGAAAGTAATTTTAAGTGTAGCTGTAATATTTGCATTAGGTTTTACAAGTTGTAAAAACGAAACTAAAAAAGAAACAGAAACAACAACTACAGAAGTATCAAAAGATATGGCAATGACAGACCTTTCTTTTGGTGTAAGAGGTAATTGTGGTATGTGTAAAAACACTATCGAAAAAGCTGCAAACGGAGTAGAAGGTGTAGCAAGTGCCAATTGGGATGTCGATAAAAAGAAAATTGATGTATCTTTTGATGATTCCAAAACAGATGCAATGGCAATTCATAATGCTATTGCAGTATCAGGTTATGATACCGAAAAAGTTGCAGGGAGTGAAGAAGCCTATAAAGATTTACCAGGTTGTTGTAAATACGACCACGAAATGATGATGAATCAGTCAGGTGAAATGAAATCGGAAGACCATTCAAATCACGACCATTAAGCGAATAATTTAAGAGTCTTTTTCGGAAGGCTCTTTTTTATTCCCCACAACCTCAATTCTTTGTTTAGTTGGGTTTAATCTACTTTACAGATGGCATGGAACCTTTGAAGGTGATGTGCAAAAAACAAGGAGACAACTTTTGGAGTACTGCGAGTTAGACACCTTCGCGTTGGTCAAAATACTGGAGAAACTTCGACAGGTATAAAACTGATTTTCTTTCAAAAAATTGAAAAAATTTATTTTTTAAAAATTCGAGTTTTACCAAAAAATTCCAAAAAAAATTTGAAATGAAGTACGGACCCCCCTCTGGGAAAGTCGAAAAAGAGTCTATTTAAGGGGGGATGTCGGAGGGAGTCCGGCCGGG
>Ga0247590_1000055_pt1 | contig 13003 bp, 1 predicted proteins | sample 51RmetaT_FD_186100 | JGI IMG/M metagenome (GOLD analysis project Ga0247590, IMG submission 186100) | Metatranscriptome of seawater microbial communities from Monterey Bay, California, United States - 51R (Metagenome Metatranscriptome) | ecosystem: Environmental > Aquatic > Marine > Coastal...
AAGTTATTTTCCTTAATCCTGTTGAACATAAAATCTCATGAAAAAAACGAATTTTACACACACAAGTATTCAAGCTAGCTTTACGTTTTCTACCTACCTTCAATTCAATTCCATCTATTTAATTAATTATTCCAAAGGTTATCAATTGTCAACCTGACAATCATTCATTTCGTTTTTTCCATAACCGATTTCCCAAAGACTTCTATTTATTGAGATTTAAACAGGCAAAAGATTTTAGAAACAGGATTTTTTGAGTCTTTAAAAGACCAAATTGGTATAAAAGCCACTAAAAAACAGGAAAATAATCAACAGGAAAGGAAATTTAATACTTCTTTGAAAACTGAAAAATGTGTTTTTTACACATTACTATATATATAGCATTCAGCTAAATCAAGTTGAGCGCACCCAAATTTTACTTAATAATTCGATTTTTATTGAATTGTAAAGTCTTTGAAATAATTGCTATTAGCAAACTATAATCCAAAAATAAACGAATACACGATTCCACAAAAGGAAGGTGAATTAGATCGTTATATCTAATCTGTACGTGATAATAATAATGAAATAGGTCTACTTCATTATTCTCCATATCACAAATTCAAACCCTTCTTCTTTCCAAGAATACTTATCCTTCTATTTTTTGATTAAAGTTTGGTAATTCAATTTCTCAGATGAGGAATTGAGGTTGGCTCATGTCCACTGGAAATTAGCAGCTTTCATTCAGGTAATGATAGCGTCCTTATAAATCCAAAACATTCTTAACCTTTTTCAATCTCATTTTGCTAGAAACCTAAAATTTAAAAAAGATTAAAAAATTTAAAAACAAATTGTAATCTTATGAAAAAAGCGAATTTTACACAAAAAGACTCATCGTGTCGGAAAGACACAGGCATGTCTTTTTCTGGTGAAGAAGCGAAAGACTGTTGCACACGCAACGGCTTTTCCCATTTCTTCAAAGTGCTGTCGCTGGTATTCCTCTTCGTAGGGTACGGTAGCATTCAGTCATTCGCACAGTGTCCAATTACTGCTGATATTGAATGTTCAGCGGACGCAACGAATGCTAATGCTATTACTGCTGCTTCGGCTGCCCTCATGGGTATGATTGGACCATGTACGATTATGGCAACAAGTGCAGTTGACATTATTCCAAATACCTATGCAGGTTCTGAATGTATGGCTGGAGGAATAATAGCTGTCTATGGAGTTCAGATCGATATCATGTGCGCGGGAGCTATGTCAACCCTCAACTGTAACGTTTCCTATAACCATATTGGAGACATGACAGCTCCTACAGTTGATACAGCTCCTGGAGCTGTTGCTGCATGGGCTTGTGGTGGTGCAGTACCTGCAAATCCATCAGCGCCTACTGGGACTGATGGGACTACATGCGGAGGTGCTGTTGCGGTTGCACCAACAGGTGTTTTCCCTACTATTACCATGGATGCTTGTGGTCTAAGAACTGCTACATGGAACTGGATATTAACTGATGCTTGTGGTAATACAACACCAGCCTCTACTTCCGCAACAGAAACATTCATGAACTCTGATATTGTTTTTGCAGGCGTTCCGGCTGCAGTAACGGTAGAGTGTCATGACCTAATCGTTGATAATGGCGATGGTACAGGTACAATTGATGGAGTAGCATATGCTGTTACTGCATCTGCACCTTGTATTACTGTAGGTTCTTTTACAGTAACAAGTGCTGTTACTGCAGCTCCTGCTTGTCCAGGTACTGGTATGGCTACTATCACATTTACAGCTACGGCTACATGTGATGCTACAAAAACCAATACAGCCACTACAACGGTTACTTTGGATGACACAATGGCTCCAACACTTGTTGGTGCTTGTCCTGTTAATCCAATCAATGTATCTGTAGATCCAGTAACTTGTACTGCTGATATTCCTGACCTTTCTGGTTATATCACATTAGCTGATAACTGCGATAACGCGCCATTTGTAAACCAAAGCGTTGCAGCAGGTACTCCATTTTCAATTGATGCTGATGGTGGATGTGCTAGAAACGCAATTAGAATTGAGAAAGTTGGACCTAACGTAATGGTTGACTTGACTGGTGAAGATTGTGACGGTAATGAATCAGCTGTATTGTGTACAGTTGTACTTTCTGTTATTGATGATACGCCTCCTGTAATCAATGCTCCAGCTACTATCGACGTAATGGTTATGTTCGATGGAACGACCTGCGTTATGGGCTCAACTACTGTTGATGCAACATGGTTGTTAGCTAATGGAGTTTCTATCACAGAAGCTTGTGACCCAAATCCAGTTCTTGTGTGTACTGGTTGTGACACTTATGACTGTGAAGATATAGGAACCACTGATGCTATTATGTTAGATGTAACTGATTGTAACGGTAATGTTGCAACTCAAGTTAATGTAACACTTAATATCGTAGCAGCTGATAATTTCACTGCTGAGTGGACTAATCCTGGTCCTCTTTGTATTGATCAATTGCCATACGACTTGACTGCACAATATGGAGGTATGACTCCTGCTTGTGGTACTTGGAGTGGTGATGATGTTACTGCTGCTGGTATTTTTAGTCCTGCTGCTGCTGGTGTATATGCAGTTACTTACACAGTTGGACAACCTGATTGTCATACTGAGGTAACAAGAGCAATCACTGTTGACGCTGCTGCTGTGGCTGATAATTCAGGTGATGTATTATATACATGTGAATTGATAGATCCTGTAACAGGTTCATTACCTGCTCTTGATTTACATTTATTCCTTGCACCTGGCTATACTCCTGGTGGAGATTGGACTTTACTTTCAGGTCCTGGATTTTTTAATAATCCAGAAAGCGGTATCCTATTCGGTACTGCTGGCTGTTATGAGGTGCAATACTCTGTAACTACCAATGCTGGAGGTGGCGCATGTACGGATACTGAATCTTTCTTTATTCAAAGAAGTGAATCTCCTACCCCTGCATTTGATTTAGCAGAGGAGGTATGTTGGGATGGAACTCCTGGTAGTATTTCATTGCCTACATTGTATAATGGAACTACTACGGGTATTGGAGCAGATGCTGTAAATTATGCTTGGACTGCCACTGGTGGTGCTGGTGCAGTACCAACATTCAGTGATGCGACTGCACAAGAGCCTACTGTTGATATTCAGGGTGCAGGTACCTTTGAGATCTGTGTTACGGAGTCTTTAACTTATGCAGCTTGTGGTTCTATTCCTGCAGGAACTCAAAACTGTGCTATTACAGTATGTCATACATTAACTGTAACAGATGCTGGTGCTTCTGCTAACCCATCATGGGCTGGTGCAGGACCTTTCTGTTCTGATGATATGACAGACCATGACTTAGCTGCTTTAGTTACTGGTACTGCTGGTGGAATTTTCACTGGTGCTGGTGTTAATAGTGCTAACTCAACATTTAATGCTAATACAGCTGGTCCTGGTACACATGCAGTTACTTATACAGTAACTAGTGGTGGATGTGCTGCTGTAGAGGTACATAATATAGTAGTTAATGAAGCTGCAGCAATTATAGGTTCAGTTGAATTAGCTTGTGCTACAGAGTTGTTATCTGATGGTGATCCATTTGCTACGCCTATTGTAGTTTCAAATAGTGCAACAATTATTTCTCAATATAGTGCAGGTACTTTTGACTTGAGTGGATTATGGACTGGAAACATTCCTTCTGGTGGATCTTGGACATTGGTAAATGCTCCAGACCCTCATGGATTTAATGCGCCTCCATTCCTATTTACTTCTGGTGCTGTATTTGGTGAAGTTCTTTACTTCTCTGACCCTGGGTGTTATGAAGTTTCCTATTCAGCTTATGCAGGTGCTGCTGGAGGTTGTGCAGTTACTTCTTACGTTTATGTAGGACAGAAGCCAGTTCCTAGTGTTGATTTCCCTAGTATGTTTTGTTTCAATGACAATCTAAATAGTGGAAGTAATGGACACTCTGAATCAGCTGATGCTTATGTAACTAGTCCTAACTATTTCAACGCAACTCCAGATCCAACATTTACAGGTACAAGAACTTTTACTAGTTCTGATCCTGCTGTTGTTTCTTTCACTCAAACTTCTGGACCTACTCCTACAAGTTTAGGTGAGTGGGATATCAATATCAATGCTGTTGGTACTGTGACAATCACAATGATTGAAGAATTTACAGGTAATCCTGCTTCATGTGGTGCCCCTGCTGGGATAACCATATGTCAAGTACAAACTCAACAGACTATTGAAGTTAGAGCTGTAGTTTTTGAGCCGAATACTGCTACAATTTGTAGTAATGGTAAGAGAGCTATTGACTTAGGTATAATTAGTACTGCTCCAGGAATTGCAAGTGGTGCTCCGTTTACTGTTCAGTTCACTGGAGGAAAACTTGACACAGATTCTGACGGTGTTGCTGATGTAACTAATGGAACACACCTTATTAACATTGAAGGTGGTGATCCTGGTCAATTACTAATGGATGATCAAGAAACTTCTTGGTCAATTACTGTTATCGATAATAAAGGCTGCGCCATATTTAGAAGTGGTCAAGCTGATAAAGGAGAGCCAACGGTTGCTTCTTGTCCTGATGTTCCTGCTGTTTCAGACGCTGGAGCTTGTACCGCAGTTGTGAATTACACAATTCCAACATTTGATGATGCTACATGTGATGGTCTTGGTCTGAATGGTACTTTGGTATCAGGTTTAGGGACTGGAGGAACTTTCCCAGTTGGTGTTTCTACTGAAGAGTATAGCTATACGGATGCAGAAGGAAACACAGCAACTTGTTCTTTCACTGTAACTGTGACAGATGGTGAAGCACCGACAATGAATTGTCCAGTAGATGCTGATGTTCAGTGTTCTGCTGATGAAATTCCAACAGTTCATACTTTCTTTGGCTTCTTAGGTCAAGGTGGTCTTGCTACTGATGCTTGTGGTATTGATATTACTTCATTCCAAGCTATAGGAGATGTTCAAGTTGGAAATACTGTAACTCGATCATATTCAATTCAAGATGTTAATGGATTGCCTGCATTATGTATGCAAACTATAACGATTATTGATACTGTTGATCCAGTTTTCCAGACATGTCCTTATAATATTACTTATAGTTCACACCCAGATGAGTGTGGAGTGCAGGTAAACTGGACTCCACCATCCGCGACGGACAACTGTGAAGTTGCAAATATCCTACGAACAAATAATTCTGGTGTTGCAAATATTGTACTTCAATCTGGTGACTTGTTCCCAATCGGAACTACCACAATTGAGTACACTGCATTTGATACTGGATTGAACGAAGATCAATGTTCATTCACTGTAACAGTTGTTGATAATGTTGCTCCTGAAGCTTCTTGCCCAACTGCTAGTGCAGTTTTGAACAGAGGTACAGATAGTGACGATTGTGAATATGACCACACTGGTACTGATTTGGATGCAACTTTCTCTGATAACTGTATGGGTGCTAGCATCGTGAACGATGTAAATGGTACTGCTACATTAGATGGAGAAACTTTCTCATTAGGAAGTACAACGGTAACATGGACAGTAACTGATGCTGCTATGAATACAGCAACTTGTTCAATGACTGTTATCGTTTCTGATGATGATGCGCCTACTTCAGCGTCTTGTCCTGCAGATGATGCAGTAAGTGTTGATGCAGGTACTTGTGGTGCAGCTTACACATATGCGGCTCCTACATTTGATGATAACTGTGACGGTGCTGGTTTAGCTGGTACATTGACTGCTGGTTTAGCTTCAGGTTCAACTTTCCCAGTTGGAACGACCACAGTAACTTATGAGTACACAGATGCAGCTGGAAACGGACCTGCTTCTTGTTCGTTCACTGTAACGGTTACTGATGATGAACTTCCAACATTAAATTGTCCTGCAGATCTAACTGTACAATGTTCAGCTGATGAAGCGCCTACGGCAGATAATCTTATTGAACTTCTAGCTCAAGGAGGTATCTCTTTTGATAATTGTGATATTGATGGGTCTACTTTTGGAGCCATTGAAAGTACTGTAGGTAATACTGTACTTAGAACATATGTTATATTAGATGTAAATGGTAATGGAACCAACTGTACCCAAACTATTACTATTGATGATACTGAAAATCCTGAATTCACTGTTTGTTCAGAAGACATCGTTGTAAATAACGATCCTGATAAGTGTGGTGCTAATGTTAACTGGCAAGGGCCAGCAGCAATAGATAACTGCGCAGTTAATCAGGTACTTCAGACAGATGCAGGTGGATTAAGTTCTGGCGATTTCTTCGCTGTTGGAACTGTAGGTATAGAGTATACTGCATTTGATAATGCTGGAAATGAAGCTAAATGTAACTTTAATGTTACAGTTAATGACATGCAAAATCCAACGATTGATTGTCCAACTGTTAGCCTTGTAAAAGGTACAAATAACGCTTGTACTTTCGATATGGGTAGTGATGCATTCAATGCTGTTGCTTCAGATAACTGTTCTGCAACGGTATTAAATGATTATAATGGAACTGCAACTCTTAACGGAGCGAATTTCCCATTAGGAAATACTACTATTGTTTGGACAGCAACTGATGCTGGTGGTTTAACAGCTACTTGTTCAATGACAATTACGGTTACTGATGATGATGCGCCTACTTCAGCTACTTGTCCTGCAGACGATGCAGTAAGTGTTGATGCAGGTGTATGTGGTGCCTCTTATACATATGCGGCTCCTACATTTGATGATAACTGTGACGGTGCTGGTTTAGCTGGGACTTTAACTGAAGGTTTAGCTTCAGGTTCTACCTTCCCAGTTGGTGAAACAACAGTAACATATGAGTACACAGATGCAGCTGGAAACGGACCTGCTTCTTGTTCATTCACTGTAACGGTTACTGATGATGAAGATCCTACTATGACTTGCCCTGCTGCTGCAGATGCACAGTGTTCTGCAGATGAGGTAGCGGTTTATGATAATGTTGAGGAATTTGAAGCTGCTGGTGGAACTGTTTCTGACAATTGTGATATAAACGATGGAACATTTGGTTTAACATCTGAAACTACTGCAGGTAATGTCGTGACACGTACTTATTACGTTGAAGATATTTATGGTAATTCTACTACCTGCACTCAGGATATCACAATTACGGATACTACTGATCCTGAATTCACAAATTGTCCAGCTGGCCCAGTTGTAGTTGGCAACGATCCTGATGAATGTTCAGCTAAAGTCAACTGGTCTATTCCAGTTGCAACTGATAACTGCCCAGGTGTTGTCGTGACTCACGATGGTGCAGAATCTGGTACTGTATTAGCGGTTGGATCTCATACTGCTACCTATACAGCTACAGACTTGGCAGGTAACACTGAAGTTTGTGAAATAACAATCATGGTAATGGATACTCAAGATCCATTAATCACAGCATGTGCTGCTGATCGTGATATTAATACTGATCCAGGTGTTTGCTCTGGTACTGTTCCAGATATGACTGGTGAAATCGTATACATTGAAAACTGTACTGCTGTTGTAACTCAAGTTCCTGCTGCTGGTTCTACTTTCGGAACAGTTGCTGGAGATCAAGTGGTTGTTACATTTACTGTAACAGACGCCTCGGGTAATACTGCAACGTGTACAAATACTTTGACATTAGTTGACAATGAGGCTCCAATAGCTATTTGTGCTAGTCCAACTGTTGGCTTAGACGTATTTGGTTATGCAAGTGTAACTGCATTTGATTTAGCAAGTGCAAGTACGGATAACTGTAGTATCGTTTCTTACGATATCGTAAGTGGTCAAACAGACTACGACTGTAGTGATGTTGGAAACTCTTATGATGTAGTTGTTAAAGTAACAGATGCTTCTGGTAATACAGCTGAGTGTACTGCTACTGTTACAGTTACTGAAGGAGCTGCAACTTGTGATCCTACTCTTGCAATCTTTGATCCATGTGTTTGCTCTGCAATTCCTGGATTCTTTGATGAATTAGTTACTGTTAATGCTTTAGCTGGTCAAACGTGGACAGTTGTATCTGCTACTGGACTTTATTCTTCTCCTGGTGTCGCAATTGCTGCGGGTACTGCTATGACAGAAGGTCCTTTAGGAGTATATGAATTGTCTGGAATTCATGCAGGTGGTGCTGGATACAGCGTAACTGTTGAAAATGAATTTGGACAGCAATTAAGTGTTGCAAATACTTGTTACTTACCAGAACCAACACTTTCGGGTGTAGATGATTTCTCTACTGCTTGTGATGATCCTTTCACAGTAAGTGGTGGTGAAGCAAATGGTATTACTGGTGAGGCTGGAACTATCTTAACTGTTGACGGTTCAAATGGCTTCCATTTAGAAGCTACTGCTGCTCCTTATAGCATTGAGATTGATCCTAGCACATTGGTTGCTGGTATATACACAGTTTGTTTTGCATTTGATGCAGGAACAGCTGCTAACAATGATCCTAATGATCCTGGATGTGTTGTTACTGTTTGTGAAGATTTCGAAATTATTAATCCTGTTTCTGGTATGACTTGTAATAACCTCGTTAATGTATCATTAGATGATGCATGTTGCGTGGAAATTACTCCTGATATGGTACTAGAAGGAAACATTGGTCCTGATGGAGTATTTGATGTTGTCATCAAGGATGCTATTGGAACACCATTGAATCCTGCAAACGTTGTTTGTGCTAACCATATTGGAATGGACTTAATCGTTGAGGTTATTGATCCATGTAGCGGTCAATCTTGTTGGGGTACATTGAATGTCGAGGATAAATTAGCTCCTGAAGTTACTTGTCCTGCTGATATTACAATTTACTGTAACGATGATACTGATCCTTCAATAACTGGGTTTGCTGATGTAACTGATTGTTCTACTTGGAATTTGACTTATACAGATGATGAGACTTTCTTCGGAAACTGTGAAGACAATATCCGTATAATTGTTAGAACATTTGTTGCAATTGATGCACATGGTAATGAGTCTTCTTGTACTCAAACTATCACTGTTGAGCGTCCTAAATTGGCTGATATCTTGATGCCAAAAGACGTTCAGTGGACATGTGATAACTACAATACATTCCCGAATATCGTAGATCCTACAGCTCTTCACCCATTTGTTGGTGATTCTGATCCTGCAACTCCAATTTGCGAAGTTGTATTAGATGAGAACTGCGATGATTCTGATGCAGACTTACCATTCTTGCCACCAAATCATACTGAAGATAATCCTGATTTCAACTCAACTAACACCGTTAATGGTGGTACAGGTTGTCCAGGATTCGAACCATTCCAGTTCCCTGCAGTTAACGGTTTGGATGATGCAGATGTACTTGAATTAACTGGTGCTGGTATCCCTACTTTAGGTGGAAATCCATTCCAAGGAGTTGGTGCTTGTATGTTATCTGTAACATGGGATGATGAGATTTTTGAAATCTGCTCTGGTAGCTTCGAAATCTTACGTACTTGGAAAGTTAGAGATATGTGTTTACCTGTTGGGCCTGATAATCCAAGAGTACACGTTCAAGTAATTAAAGTATTAGATCAAAAAGCACCAACGCTTACTGGTCCTGCTGAAATTACTGTAAATGCTAACATGCCAGCAACTCATCCAGATGAGTGTCGTGCTGCATTCTTCATGCCTGCTATTGGCGTATCTGACAACTGTTCTGACGGTTGGACTGTAGAAGTTGATCACCCACTAGGGCACATCGATGGAAACGGTGGTTACGTTGAAGGTTTGACAAGAGGAGATCACCAAGCTACATATACTGTAATTGATGATTGTGGTAACGTTGCAACTTTAGATATCATTATTCACGTTGTTGATGGAATCGCTCCAACTGTACAATGTGATGAAATCACTACTGCTACATTATCTAGTGACGGAAAAGTTACTATTAATGCAGAAGTATTCGATGATGGAACTCATGATAACTGTTGCTTAGACGAATTTACTGTTAGACGTATGTCTGGCGGATCATTCGCTCCTAGCGTTACATTCAATTGTAATGATATTAATAATAGCCCAATCATGGTTGTTATGCAAGCTGCTGACTGCGCTGGCAATACAAACTCATGTATGGTTGAGGTAATTATTGAAGATAAGCTACAACCTCAAGTTTTAAGTTGTCCTAGCCCTGAGCGCATTACTTGCGATTTCTACTGGGAAAACGTTGAAGTTGATATAGCATTAGGAAATAACGGCGTATTGGATCAATTCGGTACACCAACATTCCAAGATAACTGTAGCTATACAGTTACACCTACTGTAAACATCAACATTGATGAGTGTGGTGAAGGTACTATTACAAGAACTTGGCAGGCATCTGACCCAAGTGGTAATGGACCAGCTACTTGTACTCAAATTATCTTTGTTGATCACGTTTCTGACTGGGTTGTTGAATTCCCAGAAGATAAGACTGTAACTTGTACAGATGATGTTCCTGACTTCGGTGAGCCTGAGCTTACAAATGAATCTTGCGAGTTAATCGCTGTTTCATACGAAGATCAAATATTTACTTCTGTACCTGATGCTTGTTATAAGATTTCGCGTACATGGAAAGTAATTAACTGGTGTGTTGTCGGTGACTTCGTTGACGAAGAAGTTGTTGAAGTTGCAGAAAACGAATTAGGACTTCCATTCCCACTTTGTGACCTTGACGGTGATGGTGATTGTGATGACAGAACATTCCGCGATAGCTGGAATAGTACTGACAGACCAACTGCTGCTAATGCGACTGATATGTTCGGTCCTGACACTGACATTGACTCAGATCCATGGGATGGTTACATCACTTATGAGCAAAATATCAAAGTAATTGATGATGTTGCTCCTGTTGTAACGTGTGCGCCACAATATGATGTTTGTATCGATGACAATAGTTGTTCTGCTGATTTAACTGTACCTACTCCTGATGTTCAGGATTGTAGTGTTGATGTTTCTATCACAGCAACTAGTGACTTACCTAACTTCAACGGTTCTACTTTCAGTGCAACAAATGTAGCTCCTGGTACATATACTGTTACTTTCCAAGTTATGGATAATTGCGGTAACTCAAATGCTTGCCAGACTACTGTAGTCGTATCTGATTGTAAGAAACCTACTCCATACTGTAAAAACGGTATCATCGTTGAAATCATGCAAACAGGTATGATTGAAGTATGGGCTAACGACTTGAACGAAGGTAGCTTCGATAACTGTACTGATCAAGGTGACTTATTGATCTCTTTCTCTGCTGATACAGATGACACAGCTGTAACTTACGACTGTGATCAACTAGGCTTCCAAAATGTGGAAATCTGGATAACTGATGAAGCAGGTAACCAAGACTTCTGTACGACTCAAGTACAAGTTCAAGATAACATGAATGCATGTGGATCTGATCCACTTGTGGTTGTTGACGGTGGTATTACTACTGAAGATGACGAGCCTGTTGCTCTTGTTGATGTTGAGTTGAATGGTGGTTCTCAAATGGTGACTACTGGAGACGATGGTCAATATAACTTCAATGTTACACAAGGTGCTGATATCACTATCACTCCTATTAAAGACATTGATCCATTGAATGGTGTGACTACATTTGACCTTGTATTGATTACTAAGCATATCTTAGGTGTGAAAGTCCTTGACTCTCCATATAAGATTATTGCTGCGGACATCAACAAGTCTGAAACAATCACAACTTTCGACCTTGTTAAATTACGTAAATTGATCTTACACGTTGATGATAACTTCACTAATAACACTAGCTGGAGATTTGTTGATGCTGATTATGACTTCGTAGATGCGACTAACCCATTGGGTGAAAACTTCCCAGAAGTTAAATCAATGAACAACGTACCTGCTAATGTAAGTGCTGACTTCATCGCTGTTAAGGTTGGTGACGTAAATGGTAGTGCAAATCCACTTGATATAGCAAGTGTTGATGATCGTAATAAGACTGATAACTTGGTATTCCAAGTTGAAGATGCTCAATTAGAAAGCGGTGAAACTTACACTGTTAACTTCTTGGCTAAAGACTTCGACGTATTAGGGTACCAATTCACTCTTAACTTCGATACGGATGCAATAGAGCTAGTAGATATTGTGCCTGGTGTTGCTACTAAAGATAACTTTGGTTTCAGATTCGTTGAAGAAGGTGCTATTACAGCATCTTGGAACGAAGATGCACGTAGAGTTGATAATGGTGAGGTTGTATTCAGCCTTGTTGTTACAGCTAAAGATGCAGCTCAATTGAGTAATGTCTTAGACGTGAATTCTCGTTACACTGTTGCGGAAGCATACTCTAACAATGGAGAATTGCTTGACGTTGCAATCGAATTCAACGGTGCGGTTGTTGAGGTATTTGAATTATACCAAAACACTCCAAACCCAGTTTCTGAATCAACTGTTATTGGCTTCAACTTGCCACAAGCAGATGCTGCTACATTGACTGTTACTGACGCGACAGGAAGAGTAATCCAAATCATCGAAGGTGACTACGCGAAAGGTTACAACCAAGTAACTATCGACCGTAAATCACTAGGTGCTGCTGGCATACTTTACTATCAGTTGGAAACTTCAACTAATACAGCTACGAAAACTATGCTCTTAGTAGAATAGTATTCAGACGGCTATTAGCCAAATTATAATCCAAAAGAACCTCTTTCCCGGTAAGCCGTGGAAAGGGGTTCTTTTTTTTGGCTTTCGCAAGAAGTAAGTGCCTAGATTTTCATGGCTCGTGCCTGAAAAAACCTTTGCCAAAGCAAAGGGAAAACTAAGCCGTCAAATGTATGTTTCTTCATTTTTCCATGATGAAAAAGGTATCATAAGGTGTAAAGGCACCTTTGATGAAAAAAATCTAGGCTGTGGATATTTAGGCTAAAATTCAACGCCCTCCCACAAACGACCCAAATGTTAGCAAAGCTCACGTGGGTAGTTTTTTCGCAAACGCTAAATTGAATTTACCACCCATCCGCCTTGCGGTTCACTCACTTGAATGTCCCCCAGACATTCATCCTGCGGAATCGTTCGCTCATGCCAAAATCTCCAATGCCTCTCCGAAAAT
>Ga0247590_1000057_pt1 | contig 12921 bp, 16 predicted proteins | sample 51RmetaT_FD_186100 | JGI IMG/M metagenome (GOLD analysis project Ga0247590, IMG submission 186100) | Metatranscriptome of seawater microbial communities from Monterey Bay, California, United States - 51R (Metagenome Metatranscriptome) | ecosystem: Environmental > Aquatic > Marine > Coastal...
AATGAACTTAAGTTAAATGCCACTAGACTTAGACTACATATTTAAGCGTTGTGGTTCAAAGCCCGACTCAAGAGTAAGTATTCAATCGTTCGAGGACATTTGGAATTAGTTTCTCAAATGGAGTTAATCTTAATTAGATTAAGATAGAACTATAATAGTTCCTAACTTTCTTTCTATTTATTCAAAATCATTAAAGAATTCTGAATAGGACAAATATAAATTTGTGTAACTACAAATACATGAAAACTTCCTTTTCTAAAATAATTTTAAATTCGTTTCTCCTTAAGAGGCAAAATATCCCGCCGTTAAAATAAATTATACATAAGTTGCCAAAAGTGCAAATATTGATAAAGACCTAGCATATTAGGCAATATCAGATATTTTCTTTGAAATTTAAGAACTTTTAGCTTAAGGATAGGATATGGAGATCGACTTAAAAACTTTTGGTCGTTTAACATTGGTTAACAGAAATATTTCCTTTAATCCAAATATAAAATCAAAACCTTAAAATATGCACTCTAAGTAAACAGTTTAATCTATGCTAACAATGAGCAGATCTTTTAAAAATAATAAATTAGACACTTTAAGTAATAGAAGCTCTTAAATGGAAAGTTAAATTATTATGTAGGACTAACCTTTGACTGATAGATTGAAATAAACCAATTCTAAATTTTGTGGAAATCCTACAAGACGTAATAGAAAAATTGAATCTTAACTTTTAAAATATGAAATGTTGGGAGCAGGAACTGATCCTTTAGCTAAAGATTAAAATTTCTCATAAATTGCTGGAGATCCCAATTTATTAGTGAATTCTGTATTTCAAAAACCACCCTTTGCAAAAATTAGATTTCCTCCTATTTTAGACAATTTTTCAAGAACTTTAGCAAATCCCATATGCACATAAAAATACAATCTATCTGAAAGTGCAAGAATAGGGTCAAACTACTCAAAATCAGCCTAACCTCTATATATCGATTTAGAGAGTAAATTCATCAGAGTTGCAAAAGATTAAGAATCAAAAGTAGTTTTCACTGCAAATTCTGATTTATTATAGCCATCTGCAAGTAGAAATGAAGAATTAATATTGATCGCCAATGCAAAGAATTTGAATTAGTCAGAAATATAAGAATTGGCAACAAAAGTTGAATCAAAAAAAGTATGTTACGAAAGATATAAATCATACATAGAGAATGAAATTAGTTTAGACTAAGTAGCTCCTATAAGACAATATTGGATAACTGATATATTAGATCTTATTCCAGCAGATTTCCCCCATATGAAGAGAGAGAAAGTTGAGTAAATGATCGATTCTATGTTAACTGAGATAAATAAATTTTATTATCAATCAGTTAGAAAATCAATATTACAATATGTTTTAAAAGATAAAAATGAAAGATTAAGAATTGGTATAATGTAAGTTTTGGACCAATAATTTGAAGATTATGGATAAAATATATATTTAGGTTTGGAACCTGCAGAATCATGGAAAGATTTTGTTTAAGTATCAAAAGATTAAATGAAATAAGTTTTAGTAATATATAGTAAAGCAACATTAGGATTAATCTAACTTTGGTAAAAATATGAAAATATGCATTTCTTATAATTACCCACTAAACCAGATTAGCCAATTAATATAAATCAATTTATGAAAATGCAAGATGACCGATTATAAGAAGTTAAATTAGCATTAACTATAGATTGGTTAAAAGAATGCTATGATATATATTAAGATGAATTATGCTAAATGAATAAAAATAAGAAATAAGCTATGATATTCTTTGAAGCGAATGCTGCTATGATGTCAAATTAGATAAGATCATTGGCTATTTCTAGTTTAGAATAATATAGATAATTTTTCTTAAGATTCAAAAAGACTAGCTATAGAAGTGCCACTGAGGTTGTTGATATTGAGAGTGATTTAGAAAATATCAGAATTGAAGATGTCTTTTTAACTGTAAAATTATAAGATCATGAGGACTAGATTACATTTGAAACTCCATTAGATGAGATAAAATAACATTTATTACAAATTGTTAAAAATATAATAGAAACTACATAAAATTTCCATAGACCAGAAAATGGTCTAGCTAGATCAGAAAAGAATTATATTTGGCCTGTACCCTTCGAAGATTTATTGGTTTAAGAGATTTATCACAGTATATAAGAGGTGATAGATGATAATATATAAGTTGTATAAAATGTATAAGATATATATAACCAATATGCTTATTTATTATAAGAATCAGAAAAAGTTTAAAAATTCATAGCTATGCCTAATAATACAATTAAAAATTACTAAACTTAGATTCAAAAATATCAATAATTATATAAAGAAGTTAATCAATTAGTACCATTTTATGTCAGAATGAATATGATTGAAGTTAATGGGTTAGAAGTCAAATAAAAATTATTAGAAACTTGTGAAATTTTAGAGTAAAATATGATTAAAGCTATTAATAAATTTGTACTAAAAAGAATTGCCGATTTATCAAAAGAAATAGGGGAATTATTCTAAGGTGTATAAACTAAAGCTGAGTCTGCTGAAAAATTAGTAGAAATTGAAAGAAATATAGAAAAAATTAGGGTTTCTGAATTTAAAAAAGTATAAATGGATTTTGCTGATACATGTAAATGGTTATTTGAATTATACAATAATAATTTCAATTGTGAAGAAGAATTAAAATTAATTCATTAATTATCAAACTCAGTTCATTCATTTATCGGAAAAATAGACCATGAAGAAGTAAGGGTAAAAAGAGATAGAGAAGATTTAGAAAATAAATTACGTAAAAGAAAAGAAGAATTTGTTTAAAACATAGATTTTGTGTGTAGTTAAATTGATGAATTAAAATCAAAATTTTAAGATTCATTTAACGAGGCCGATGCAAACAAAGAAGTAGATGGGTTGGTTAAAAAAGTGTAGGATTACGTAGATGAAATGAGTGATATAAATGAAAAAGAGGAATTGATTGGTTGGTAACCAACTGAATTTCCAAAATTATTAGACGCTTAAAAAAATGTTAAACCTTACTAATAACTCTGGTAATTAATTCGTAATTTCAAAAATAATGATTCACTTTGGATGAAAGATAAAGTTGTTTTCAAATTAGACCCAGAAGAGATTGAACGTGAGATCAAATAAATGTTCTAATCCAGTCAAAAACTAATCAACTTATTCCCTAAATCAAATCCTACTTAATTCAAATTAGTTAATGAAGTTTCAACTAAAATAGTTGAATTTTAAAAAAATGTTCCATTAATTAAAATATTATGTAATCCTGGACTTAAAGAAAGACATTGGGAGGAAATATCTTTGGTTGTTGGAATGTAGATTAACCCTGAAAAAAAAGATAATTAAATGACTTTAAAAAATGCTATTAGTTATGACTTGGATAAACATATTGAATAAATTGATTTAATTAATGACACTGCTAGTAGAGAATTTGCCATTGAATAAATAATGAATAAATAATTAGCTGAATGGGAATAAATTATAGCATCAGTAAAACCTTGGAGAGAGACTGGTTCTTTTACAGTTAGTGGAACATCGATTGAAGAAATTCAATAATTATTAGATGATTAGATGGTGAAAACATAAACAATGAAAGGAAGTCCATATGCTAAAATATTTGAAAAAAGAATAACAGATTGGGAAGATTGGTTAATTTATACATTTAATCTTACCAATTCATGGAAAAATGTATAATAGGTTTGGATATATCTAGAGCCAATATTTTCAAGCCCTGATATTGTAAAACATTTACCAATGGAAGCTGGTAAATTTAGAGATGTCGATGCCAATTGGAGATCATTAATGAGCAGAATTAATTAGACACCTTAAGTTTTAGAATTCACTAAAAATAGAAAATTATTAGATTTACTAAAAGAATGTGCTGCAAATCTTGACATTGTTCAAAAAGGACTTAATGCATATATGGAGGAAAAAAGAATGTCATTCCCAAGATTTTATTTTTTATCAGGAGATGAACTTATAGAAATTATCTCTGAGACGAAGGACCCTGAAAAAGTTTAACCTCATTTAATGAAATGTTTTGAAGGAATTAAAAAACTAAAATTTGATGAATTAAAGAAAATTCACGGAATGTATAGTGCAGAACAAGAATATGTTGATTTTAATCCATTAATTGATACTGCTTCAGCAAGAGGATAAGTTGACGAATGGCTTATTTAAGTAGAAAAATCTATGTAATAAGCGGTTCAATAACACGTCTAAAAAGCTTATGATGAGTATGCAAATATGGCTAGAGAAAAATGGGTTATTGGCAGATGTGGTATGGCTGTTTTATGTATGGATATGACTTTTTGGACTTCAGAAGCTGAAAGATTCATGATTGAAGAAGGATATGTTGGGGCCACAAAATTCGGAGGAATTTGCAATGATGCTTTATAATAAGTTGTAGCTTTAGTTAGAACATAAATTAGTAGCTTAGATAGATGCACTTTAGAGGCTATGATTGTGTTGGATGTACACAATAGAGATGTAATGTATACTCTAGGTTAAGCTCAAATCAAAAAAATTACAGATTTTGATTGGTAATCATAATTAAGATATTATTGGATAAATAATAATTCTTACATTAGAATAATAAATGCTGAATTAGCCTTTAATTATGAATATTTAGGTAACTCTTCAAGATTAGTTATTACACCATTAACAGATCGTTGTTATAGAACATTATGTGGTGCCTTATATTTGAATTACGGTGGAGCACCAGAAGGACCTGCAGGAACAGGAAAGACTGAGACAGTAAAAGATTTAGCCAAGGCGTTGGCTAGATAATGCGTGGTTTTCAATTGTTCTGATGGTTTGGATTATAAAGCTATGAGTAAATTCTTTAAAGGATTGGCATAAACAGGATCTTGGGCATGTTTTGATGAATTCAATCGTATTGATTTAGAAGTGTTATCTGTTGTTGCTTAGTAAGTTTAATGTATTCAATTGGCTAGAGCTAAAGGAGATCCCACTTTTATGTTCGATGGATGTAGATTAAAACTTATTCCAACTTGCAATGTGTTTATTACTATGAATCCTGGTTATGCTGGTAGATCTGAGTTGCCTGATAATTTAAAAGTTTTATTCAGAACACTTGCTATGATGGTACCTGATTATGGTATGATTTCAGAAATATCATTATATTCTTACGGTTTCAGTGATGCTAGAAACTTAGCTAGAAAAATCGTAACAACATATAAACTTTGTTCAGAATTACTGTCATCATAATCTCATTATGATTATGGTATGAGAGCTGTAAAGTCTGTCTTAGTCGCTGCTGGTAATTTGAAACGTAAATATCCTGATGAAAATGAATCAATTCTTATGTTAAGATCAATTAATGATGTTAATTTAGCTAAATTTTTGGCTTTCGATACCCCATTATTTAAAGGAATTACAAGTGATTTATTTCCTGGAATCGAAATTCCTACTCCAGACTATAAAAGTTTACTTGAATGCGTTAGAAATTAAATTTTGAAAATAAATCTCACAGAAACTGATTATTTCATTGAAAAAATCATTCAATTATATGAAATGATCTTAGTTAGACACGGTCTTATGGTAGTAGGTTAACCATTTTCTGCAAAAACATCAGTAACTAATGTATTAGCGGGAGCTTTGTCAGAATTACATGATAAAGGTCTCATGAATGAAAATACAGTATAAATAATAAGATTAAATCCCAAATCTATTTCAATGAAACTTTTGTATGGATTCTCTGATGAATCTACAAATGAATGGACAGATGGACTATTAGCTGTTAAATTTAGATTTTAAGCTAGATAAGAGAATCCTGAACGTAAATGGTTAGTTTTTGATGGGCCAGTAGATGCTATTTGGATTGAAAATATGAATACTGTCTTAGATGATAATAAAAAATTATGTTTAAATAGTGGAGAAATCATTGCTATGAGTAAATAAATGAATATGATATTTGAACCAGCCGATCTATTAGTTGCATCCCCAGCAACAGTATCAAGATGTGGTATGGTCTATATGGAACCAATAGAAATAGGATGGATTCCATTATTCAAATCATGGATGAATACACTTTAAGAAAAGATAAAGCCCGATGATATTGAAGAGATTGAAATGTTATTTAATTGGACAATAGATCCAATTTTATAGAATTTAAGATCAAACTTATATGAAATTTCACCAACTTAAGATTAAAACCTAGTAGTTTCATTAATAAGAATGCTTAATACATTCATAAATGAATTTTATAATGCAACTTTCCTTGCATAAGATATTAAAATAAGACATACTGTAATTGATTCATATTTCTTAATGAGTGTTATTTGGTCATTAGGTGCATCAGTTGTAACAGAATGTAGAAAACCTTTTGATTTATTTTTGAAAAAACTATTTGCTTTAGATATTAAATTCCCTGATATTAAGACTAAAAAAATATATGTACCTGATAGAGGGTAGATTTTCGATTATAAGTATGTGACTAAACCAGGTGGTGTTGATGGTTAATGGATAAATTGGAATGATTTGATTGATAAAACTGAATAAATTTCAGATAAATTAATGCCATCAGAAATTATAGTTAAAACTATGGATACTATGAGATACTCATTCTTATTGTAATAAAATATAATGAATGTTATTCCTACTTTGTTCTGTGGTTAAACTGGTACAGGTAAATCTGCATATATCAAAAATGTACTTATGACTTAATTACCAAAAGAATTTATGACAATTGAAGTAGGGTTTTCTGCATAAACATCATCATAATAAACATAAGAAATTATTGATGGAAAATTAGAAAGAAGAAGAAAAGGAGTATTTGGACCAAAAGTTGGTACAACTTAAGGTAAAGCTGTTTTATTCGTTGATGATTTGAATATGCCTTAAAAAGAAGCATGGGGTGCTCAACCTCCTATAGAAATATTAAGATAATTCTTAGATGACGGCGGTTGGTATGATAATAAAGAAAAAGATAAAACTTGGAGATAATTATAAGATTTACATTTTGTCGGTGCAATGGGCCCACCTGGAGGTGGTAGAACATTTATTACACCTAGATTTTTGAGACATACTAATTTGATAACAATTGCTAATTTTGATGATGATGTTATGATAAAGATATTTAGTTCAATTTTATAATGGTTCTTTAATAAAGGAAAATTCTCAACAGATGTTTCAAAGTAAGAAAATAAAATAGTTACTGGAACATTAGATGTTTATAAAATGGCATTTAAAGAATTGTTGCCCACACCAATGAAATCTCATTATTTATTCAATTTAAGAGACTTTGCCAAAGTTATCATAGGAGTTTGTTTAACTGATAATACAACATTAGCGAGTTAAGATTAAGTAGTAAAAATTTGGGTTCATGAAGTAATGAGAGTATTTTCTGATCGTTTAGTAAATGATGATGATAGATTAACTTTATTAAACGCAGTAAAAGAAACAGTTAAAACAAGATTTGGATTAAATTTCGACACAGTTTTCGCTTATTTAGATACATTTAATGAAGAAGGGAAAAAAGATGGAACGATAGATACATTTGAAATAAGAGCATTAATGTGGACAGATGTTATGAATCCACCTGGTGCCATAGAGAAACATTATGAAGAAAGTACTGATTTCATGAAATTATAAAATAGTCTAGAGGCCAGTTTAGTATCTTATAATACTATGAATGCTGATAAACCTATGGATTTAGCATTGTTTAATTTTGCAGTAGAACATTTACTTATTATATCAAGACTGCTGAAATTACCTGGAGGTAATGGTCTATTAGTTGGAATGGGAGGTAGTGGAAGATAAAGTTTGACGAGATTGGCTGCTTAAATATAAGATTAAACTATATTTTCTATTGAAATTACGAAAACTTATGGAAAAGTTGAATGGTTTGATGATCTTAAAAAAGTACTTAAAATGGCAGGAGGAAAATAAATTCCAACTGTATTCTTATTTTCAGATACTTAAATTAAAAACGAAGGATTCGTTGAAGACATTAATAATTTATTAAATACAAGTGAAATACCAAATATGTTCACATCTGAAGAGAAGGCTGAAATTTAAGAAATGGTATCCGCATTGGCAAGATAATCTGGAAAAGCCGCTGAAAGCACACCTGCCTAATTATATTAATTCTTTATAGAATAAGTAAAGAAATATTTACATATTGCACTATGTTTCTCTCCAATAGGAGATGCATTCAGAACAAGAGTGAGAATGTTCCCATCTTTAGTTAATTGTTGTACAATTGATTGGTTCTTTGAATGGCCTGAAGATGCTTTGGCAACAGTTAGTAAAAAATTCTTGGCAAATATCTAAATGGAGGAATAAATTAAATTTAAATGTGCTGAATTATTGTAATATTTCCATGGGACTACAAACTCATGGTCATAAGATTTCTTTAATTAATTAGGTAGAAAGTATTATGTTACCCCTACATCATATTTAGAAATGATAAATAGTTTTAAGGAACTTTTAGGAGAAAGAAGAAGAGATGTTTAAAACTAAATTGATAAATATTAAAATGGTTATGAAAAGATCATTTCTACTGAAGAGAATGTTGATTCAATGAAAGTTAATTTAACTGATATGTAACCTAAATTAGTTGTCGCAAAAGAAGAAACTGAAAAAAAAATTATAATAGTTAGTAAAGAAAAAGAAATAGCTGATGTATTAAAAGTATAAATATCTGGTGAGGAAGAAATTGTCATGGTGGCTGTTAATGAGGCTACATTGATTAAAGATGACTGTCAAAAAGATCTAGATGAAGCTATGCCTGCCTTACTAGCAGCAGAATAGGCTTTGGGTGTATTAGATCCAAAGGATATAGATTAAATTAAGAAATTTTAAGCCCCTCCAGTGGCTATAAGAGTTATTTGTAGAGGATGTGCTATTTTGGTTTTAAAACCGAGTGATGTTATCAAAAAGAAAAATGATTAAACATTGAAAATGGAGATAGATTGGTGGGAAACTTGTAAAGTTATATTGAATGATCCAACTTTCTTATCATAAAGGCTATAAAAATATGATAAAGAAAATATTTCAGAAAAAACAATAAAAGAACTTGGAGAATATATGAAAACTGAAGAAGGAATACAATGTTTGACTTTAGATGCTGCATAGAAGGCATCTACTGCTTGTGTTTGTCTATTTAAATGGAGTTAAGCTATTTATTCATTTTATTTCGTTAATAAAAAAGTTATTCCTAAAAAAAAACAACTTGCAGAATCAGAAGAAAAGGCAGCTGGTTTATAAAAAACATTAGCAATAAAATAAGCTGAATTGAAAAAGGCTGTGGATAAAGTTGATGCATTAAATGCTGATTTAAATCAATCAATTGCAAATAAAGATATGTTAGAAAAGAAATTTAATGAATGTACATAACAACTATAAAGAGCTGAAATTTTGATAGAAAATCTTGGAGGAGAAAAAGGTCGTTGGGGTACTTTAGCAAAAGAATTATAGATATTTTATAAGAAACTAACAGGAGATATATTGATATCAGCTGGTATGATAGGATATTTAGGTGCATTTACGGCTAAATTTAGAGAAATGATTGCTATATAATGGGTTAAAAAATGTTAAGAATTTGAAATTCCATCAAGTGAGACATTCAGTCTAGTATAAGTTTTGGGAGATTAAGTAAAAATTAGAGCATGGAATATTGATGGATTACCTAGTGATAATTTTAGTATTGAAAATGGTATTATTATAAATAGATCACGTAGATGGCCATTAATGGTAGATCCATAAATGTAAGCAAATAAATGGATTAAAAAATAGGAACATAAAAATAAATTAGAAGTCGTCAAATTAAATGATGCAAATTATCTTAGAACATTAGAAAATTCTATATAATTTGGTAAACCTGTATTATTGGAAAATATTGGTGAAACATTAGATCCATCATTAAATCCTATTTTATTAAAATAAACATATACAAAGGGACAATCAACTTTCATTAAATTAGGAGATCAAGACATTGAATATTCACCTAAATTCTTCTTTTATATAACTACAAAATATAGAAATCCACATTATTTACCTGAATTATAGACTAAAGTCACTTTAATTAATTTTATGATTACTTATGAAGGATTAAATGATTAACTTTTGGGAATTATTGTTAAATAAGAAAAACCTAATTTAGAAAAGGAAAAAGAAAGACTTATTATTGAATCTGCTGATAATAAGAAATCACTAACTGATATTGAAAATCAAATATTAGATGTTTTAGCAAATGCTAAAAATATTTTATAAGATGAGAAAGGTATTGAGGTACTTTCTGCAAGTAAGTCAAAATCAAATGAAATTGGTGAAAAATAATAAATTGCTGATAAAACAGAAAAAAAGATTGATTATGCAAGATCATAATATTAACCTATGAGTAAAGAAGCTGCTCATTTATTCTTTGGAATTAGTGATTTAGCAAATATAGATCCTATGTATTAATATTCTTTAACATATTATATGGAATTATTCACATAAAGTATTAAAAATAGTACAAAATCTGATGATGTAGAGGAAAGATTAGAGTTTTTGAGAGACTATTTCTTATATTTCTTATATTGCAATATTTGTCGATCTCTATTCGAAAGAGATAAATTATTGTTCTCATTCTTATTAGCATAGAGAATCTAATAATTCAAAGGAGAATTAGATGATGATTAATTAAGATTTTTATTAACGGGTGGTATTAGCATGAGTAATGAATATCCACCAGTTCCTTTAAAAGCAGAAAATTGGCTTGTTACAAAAGATTGGTAATAATTGGTTAGATTATCAAAAACTCCAGGATTTGAAAACTTTTTAGAAAAATTTGAGGAAAAGATCGATGATTGGGAAAAACTATTTTAATCATCAACTCCATAATTAGAAGAAATGCCTTTCGAAAATATAACAGCATTCTAAAAACTATTATTATTAAGATGCTTAAGAATTGATAAGATGATCCCAGCTGTAATGATATTTGTAGAGCACCAATTAGGAAATAGATTTATAGATCCACCCCCTTTCGATTTATCATTGATTTATAAAGATTCAAATTCAACTATTCCATTAATTTTCGTACTTTCACCAGGTAGTGATCCGTTCGCCAGTTTATAAATATTGTCTATATCCTTGAATAAAGAAATATAATAAATTTCTTTAGGATAAGGGTAAGGTCCAAATGCTCAAAATCTTATAAATTAAGGAATAAAAGACGGCATTTGGGTAGTTTTATAAAATTGTCATCTTTCTGTATCATGGATGCCTACTTTAGAAAAAATTTGCGAAGATCTTAAAGAAAATGAAAAAATTCATCCAGAGTTCAGATTATGGCTTACATCATATCCAAGTGATGCATTCCCAACAGCTATTTTATAAAATGGTGTTAAAATGACTAATGAACCACCTAAAGGATTAAGATCGAATATTGTTGGTTCATATTTGAAAGATCCTATCATAAATTAAGAATTTTTTGAAGGTTGTGCATAACCTGCAGGTTTTAAGAGATTATTGTATGGATTATGTTTCTTCCATGCAGTAATTTAAGAACGTCGTAAATTTGGACCAGTAGGTTGGAATATTCCATATGAGTTTAATGAATCAGATTTAAGAATTTGCGTTAGACAATTGAAAATGTTTTTAGACGAAGATACATCAAAAATCGATTATGCTGCAATAAGTTATTTAACAGGAGAATGTAATTACGGAGGAAGAGTAACAGATGATAAAGATAGAAGATTGATAATGACATTACTATCTGATTATTACAATGATAATTTAGTTTTAAATGAAGATTATAAATTCACAAGTAAAGATTGTTATAAATTCCCATAAGAAGCTAATACTCATGAGTAATTCGTTGATTTTTTCAAATAAATGCCAAATATAACCAATCCCGAAGTATTTGGTTTCAATGCAAATGCAGACATTACAAAAGATATAGGAGAAAGTAATCTATTATTTGATACTATGTTACTATGTAGTGGATCAGGAGGAGGCGAATCCGGTGGTGGAAAATAAGATGAAATGTTAAGAAATATAGTAAATGGTATTATAAATGGATTCCCATCTGAATTCGATGTAGATAAAGTATCTTAGCAATATCCAACTGATTATAATGAATCAATGAACACAGTTTTAACACAAGAATTAAAGAGATTTAATGTATTGATAACATTGGTGGTTTCAACCTTAAAAGAAATGGCGAAAGCATTAAAAGGATTAGTTATGATGAGTTAATAATTAGAAACTGCAAGTAAATAGTTATTAGATGGAAAAATACCAGCTATGTGGATGACTAAATCTTATGTTAGTAATAAACCTGTGACTAGTTATATATAAGACTTGAAAGCTAGAATTTAAATGTTAAATACATGGATTGAAGTAGGGTAACCAGAGAGTTTCTGGTTAAGTGGGTTCTTTTTCACTCATAGTTTCACTACTGGTGTTATGCAGAATTATGCTAGAAAACATAAAATACCAATAGATTTATTGACATTTGATTTTGAAGTTGTTCCAGGAGAAGTTACTTCAAGACCTGAAGAAGGGGCTTATGTTTATGGTTTATTTTTAGAAGCTGCTAGATGGAATATGGAGGAATCTATATTAGATGAAAGTTTACCTAAGGTATTGTTCTCATCATTGCCTATGGTAAAACTTATACCTTGTCTTTAAAAGGATGTTAAAATATTCTTACATTATGAGACTCCTATATATAAAACAGGAACCAGAAGAGGTATACTGGCCACAACTGGACATAACAGCAATTTCGTTATCTTTTTGAAATTACCTACCAAAAAAGTTCCATCTCATTGGATTAAAAGAGGGGTTGCACTATTTACTTAGCTTGATGAATGATTATAATTTTATTTTAGTATAAACTTTAAATTATATTTTATTTAATTTAGTTTTAATTTTGTTTTATAAATGATTTTTAGAAATAT
>Ga0247590_1000065_pt1 | contig 12390 bp, 8 predicted proteins | sample 51RmetaT_FD_186100 | JGI IMG/M metagenome (GOLD analysis project Ga0247590, IMG submission 186100) | Metatranscriptome of seawater microbial communities from Monterey Bay, California, United States - 51R (Metagenome Metatranscriptome) | ecosystem: Environmental > Aquatic > Marine > Coastal...
GATACATAATCGCCAGTGGTATCATCACTAAGAGCAACGTTATCAGGCGTGACTGTTGTATTTAAATCTACAGAGAGATTCTGTGATCCGTCTATTCCGACAAATGTTGCGCTACCCGCAACATCACCGATTAAATTAAGTGTTAAGTTTCTAGGTGTATTCCAGATATCTGCTGTTGATGCTGTTCCAAAATAGTTTGCTTCAGTTAATGTATTGCCGCCGCCAAAACGTACTATAGTAGAATTACTTAAAGTTAAATCACCTACAATACTAGCATTATTGTTTACAGTTAGTTCACCGGAGAACGTGCCTGTGCCGATAACATCTACATCACCTGTGATGTCTACTACTCCAACAACTGCTGTGTTAGTTAATGAAGTGTTTCCGATAACGTCTAATGTGCCGCCAACGTCTAATGTGCCGCCGATGTCTGTAGCACCGGTAATATCTGCAGTTCCGCCTACTGTGATGTTGTTGGAAACATTTACGATCTGTGCGTTAAAATTAATATTTGCTGTTGTGCCAACATAACCAACTGTTAATGTGTTTTCATTGTATTCTAATTGAACATTACTTACGTCTGAATTAAGTTGGAAGTATGCAAGGGAAGAGTCGCTGTCTGCGTTAAGTATATATCCGTCAAAATTGTTAACAGTTTCTACAACATTAATTGTTGTATTGCTAAATGTAATCTCACCTTTAGCAATTAAATTTCCGTCTATGGTTACATCGCCTGCAAAAGTAGTTAAGTCAGTACTTTCTACTGCTAGTGTTCCGCCTACAACTAAATCGCCTCTAATATCTGTGCTTCCAACGATGGACGTATTTCCACCAATGTCTGCATTTCCGCCGATGTCTACATCACTGACGATATCTAAATACGATTCTCCAGTAATGCCGCCTTTGACTACTAAATTGCCTTCCGGATTTAAATTTGTTTTATTGCTCATTAAATGATTCCGCCTGCATTATAAAGTACTTTCTTTATATAATATGTGTATTTATCTTTTTGATACGAAAGCCAAAAAAAAAGCACTGGCCTAAACCAGTGCTCTCTTATTTCCGTAAAATTAAATTTTACTGGAATGCAACGTTTTGCAATGTGATTGCATCAACGTAGTCTGCTGCGTTACCCAAAGATGAAGCAGTGTTTGTTAGTTCGATATAACCATAACGTGTCATAAAGCTAACTACTGGCTCAAATGTGTTTGGATCCATTACTGGGCCTGTGCTCATTAATGGAATGTATGGGCAATAGAATGCAGGTGCGTCAGTTTCGCTTGAACCCTTATAACCAACAAGTACCTTAGTACCGTCTGCAGCATAGCTGTCGACGAAAACTTTGATAGTACCGTTTAATGTACCAGCAAGTTTTGTGTTAGTTGGAGCTTCGAAGCTACCTTCTGTAGTACGAGCAAATGTAGATGTGCTTGCACTTTGTAGGATAGTTAACGCTTCTGGAGAAACAACGATGTAGTTACCAGCGCCGCGGCGTGTTCTTGCTGCGATTCTGTTAGCTGCTCTGTTGATTTCTACTGCTAATAATGCGTGACGATCACCAACATATGTTGGGGTATAGTCAGAGCTGATGCCGTTGAAGTCTAACGTTTCGCCAGCGCCTGCTAGTGAACGTAAAGAACCAATGATTTCTTGGTCAATTTCAACAACAATCTCTTGTGCAAGAGCTTGCATGATTTCTGCTTCAACGTCTAGACCGTGCATTGCTTCTGCATCTTGTGCAGCTTCAAAAGTCCAACGTGCGCTTAGACGTCTTGTCTTAGCTTCAACAGTTTGCTTCAATACTTGGATGCTCATCTTGTTTCCAGCAACACCTTCCGATGATGCTGTAGCAGATGGACCTGAGTAAGCACTTGCAATAGCGAATGGGCTTAATGCCTCATCGCCTGCATTCACACCCGCTGCAGTATCTGCATAACGTGTTCTTAATGTGTGAATTTGACCAACTGGGCCAGTCATAGGCTGTACGCCTACTAGCTCGTTAGCGATTACAGACGGCATTACTCGTCTGATTAAAGGTAACATTACCTTGTTTAAAGTTGCAATGTTGCCAGCCTGTGATGCACCTGCTGTCGCAGATTCTTGAAGATGTCTTTTAGTATTTTCAAGGACTACGCCAAGGGTTTTCTGTCGAGAACCACTTAGACCTTCAAGAAGGGCATCCTTTGTAGCTGACCAATTGCTTTCAAATAAATTTGACATTTCTAAAACTCCTATTATTTGTTTGAAAGTCCGGCTAATTTACGGAGTTGATTGATTTCAATCACTTCCTGTTCAACATCTTCACTGGAAGGCTGAACTGTTTTATTACCAGTGTGTTCTGATGTCACTGATTCTTTTAATGGCTTACGATCTGCTATTGGTGCTGCACCATCAAGTACTGATGGGAGATACTTATTGAATTGCTTCTCTAAGTTGCTTGTCTTTACACTTTCTAATAAATCTACCATAATATCTCTTTTGCTTTTTGCTAAAGGCTTTAACAAAGTATCAAGTGTTTCCTTACGGTCATACTTGTCCTCTGATACTCTTAGCTTGCTTTCTACTAACTTGCTAGTGGAAATTGCGTCTTCCACTGCTTGCTTGCTTTCTGCAAGTTCCTTTTTCATTGCAAAAAGAGATTTTTCTAAATCTTTCACTTCTGAGCTTTCGTTCAAATAACTTGAGCGATATTCATTAGCAAATGTTTCAAAAATTCTACGACCGAAATCGTTTTCTCTTGCTGCTGTGATGTCGTCTTTAAACTGCTGTACATTCTCGCGAACGACAGTGTTAACAACAGTTTCAACTTTGTCAGCTGCACGTTTAATAAAGTCTTTTTTAGCTTCTGCAAGTTGTTTTTTGCCTTCTGCTACCATTTTGACTTTTTTTCTCTACAAGTTCTTGCTTGTCTTCATGGAACTCTTTGAGTTCTGTTGACAATTGTTCAACAACAAAATCGTCTAATTTTGACACATGTTGTTGTACACCTGCTCTTTCGTCACGTAATTCCTTGACTTCTTTAGCAAGTTGTTCTGCTACAAACTTATCTAGTTTTTTTAGCGTGTTCACTAACAGCTTTTTTGTAAGTAACTCTCTCTGCTGCAACTGCTTTTTTATCTTCAGCAAGTTCAACCATCTCTGATTCAACTCTTTCTTTGATAAATGTATCTACAGCTTCTACAATAAGTCCTTTGTCATGTTCATAACGTTGAGCAAATTCTTCACGTAGTTCAGATGCAAGTTCCTCACGAGCTTCGGCAAGACGACTTTCCCAGGCCTCTAGAATACTTGAACGGGCTTCTTCATTAAGCTCGCTCGATTCGATAAGGTCTTTAAAGTTTACTGCCATAGTAGTCTCCTACCTCTTGTTTAATTCGTTAATAAAATTAACGATCTGTTTACTTAAATGCTTTTCAGCTACACTACTTTTGGTGTGTGTATAGTCTTCAGCAATAGCATGTACCATGCTACCACCTTTCATGTTAAACAAAGACTCGTATATTGTCTTTGGATATGCATTTGGGGCACTTGGCTGAGCAACAATATCCACAGTAATTATATCAAAATCGCTTACACGACCTGATTCATTAACATTACCGCTTCCTCTGCTGCTTACACCTAATTTTGCGCCACCTTTTAATAATGATCTCGCAATGTTACCCATTGGAGTATCAATAATTTTCAACTTACCTAACCCATTAGAGCCATCACAATGCATTTCAGTAATAATGTGGCTGACTCTATCTAAGTTTATCTGCAACTCTTCAGGGTGATCTAACTCTCCCATCACAGTTTCGCCTTCTGAAAGCCTACTGTTAACGCTTTCAACAGCACGTTGAATCTCATCCTTGGGGTATACTCTGCCGTTTTGGTTTTGTACATCCCCTTCAATGAATAATCCAGCCATAAATAATTCTTTACCGTCTTTAGACTCTAGTAATTCGATCTTACTAGCAGTAGGGCTCATGAATTCATATAACTTACGCACTATAATCTCCTAATAACTTAAAATTAAGCCTTTTTAGGCTCTACTTTAATATTGTCAGTTGGTGTATGATCTTTTGCAGATGCGCCTTGGTTACCTAAACCGCCGTCTTTTGCTTTGACTGGGCCTGAGTTACCGTTTTGTACCGCAGTTGGCTTTGGTGCTTTAGTGAATGGTGATTCACCTTCGCTTGCGCCGCCTTTTGGCTCTGCAACTGAATCTGACATCTTAGTAGCTTCTTCTACAACGTCATCTTCGTCATCTTCTTCTACAACATCTTCGTCTAAGTCATACTCGATGCTTTCTTCTTCCATTTCTGGTGCTTCCATGTCCATATCCATGTCCATTTCTGCTTCTTCACCGTCTTCAGACTCACCGTCGCCCATTAGCTTTTCAAATTCAGCTCTTAGGTCTTCTAATTCGTCTTCTAATTCGTCGACTTTATCTTCTAATGCTTCGTCGCCGCCAACGTCTGCGTGGTGATCGTCTTCTTCACCTTCTTCGTCGTCTGCAACGTCTGCCATCATATCGTCTTCTGGATCAGCTTCGTCGATAATTTCACTTACTTCTGCGAAATTTTCCTCAACTGCTTCTTCCTCGTCTGATTCAACAGCTTCTTCAACTGCTTCATCTTCATCTTCGTCTTCGTCTTTAGATTCTACTACTTCATCTTCATCTAAGATACGCTCGTACTCTGAACGAGCGGTTTCGACGACATATTCGTGAAGTAGCTCTTCGGCACGCTCGTTATCTTCTGCAAGTAGGAATTCTAAAACTTGTTCTAGTTTACTGCGTTCTGACATTTTGAGCTCCTTTTAAAAAATTGTTATATAGCATCAAACGTACTGATGTTATACTGTACTTTTACTTATATGTATCGTGTATTAAATACCAAAAACAGGCAAAAAACCCCGCTTTTCAACGCTGTTCAGTATGTGTGGAAGGTGTATAATTGTATATAAAAGTATTTATCTAAATTATAGAAAAGTTGTCAATATGATCTATCAGTTGTTTAGCGTATCCGCTATGTGCTGCACCGCTTAGATGATGACTCATGTCGTTGCCGGGAGAACCTGTCAATTGTGGGCCGTACCGGTCTGTGTCAACCTGTAGATATTCTGCTATGCCACCAACTACAAACTCCTCTGGAGATAAATCCCATTGGTGATTGTTATTATGGTCAAAGCAATCTTGGCTTGTTACATCAGGTTTTGTGTCGTACGCTTCAGCCCACTCAAATGTATTGGGAGAAAAAATAACTGTCTTATTTAACGTTTTAAGTTTATATAAGACGCACTGTAGTGTATAAAAGTCTTTATGTTTTTCAACATCTGCATCATAAAAATGCAAAAAATAGTCTCTAAACACTCTGTGGTTCTGTTCGTTAAACGAAAAATGTAGCGATTCTTCAGCAGCTCCATTATAAAATGGATTGTCTGCTAAATCTAAATCTATTTGCTCATCAAATATACTGCCAATGCTATTACTGTGCACAGACTTGTTTAAATTAGCTAATAAGTCTTTATGCTTATATCGTGTGCCGTTTAATACAGGCAATTCAACACGAGTTGCAGTCGTTGCATTAATTATAAATATGTCTGGGTTATACTCTCGAAGTGCTTGATCTATCTGTAACGCAATAACAAAATTAGATACGCCAGGTAAGGCAAAATTCTTATATTCTAAATTATAATGATCTGCAACTAACTGACCGAACTCTATTCCAGGACTAACAGGGTCTCTTGTGCTCCAACTACATCCGCAAACAGCCAGTTTTTGTTGGGTCATTTATATGGTTTCCGATTGTGCTGATTTAGCATACATAATAGCAGCAAATTTCGCCTGTTCGATGTTTTCTGACTTCTTTAGTTCGCGATATTTGCGCAATTTGTTCAATGCTTCCAATGTAAATATCGGCTTTCGAGTATCTCCCGGCGCTTTAGATATTGATTGGTCATCTTCTGGTTCATAAAATTCATTTAGTCTCATTACAGAGCTCCTCCTTCGGGTGGCAACCCAGTACCGGCTGCTGGATCTGCTAAAGGGTCTGCGCCTAGCATAGGATCCGGTATCTCTTCGTCCGGTATTGGTGTATCTAAATCCACATCAGGCGTAGGTTGAGGTGAAATACCTACATTCCTTAGCCCTAAATTATCTGGTGTAGCATCTCCGGAAGTATATTTGTTTTCCATTTTCCAGTAATATTCGTTGTCCTTCATTTCTTCTTCAGTAAGACCTAAATATTTCTTTAACTTAAACTGTTGGCTTAAATAAGGTACTGCTTCCAACGCTCCAAACAATTGTGCTCGCTGAGTGTCTAAGTCCAGTTCTCTATAACTGCTAAAGTTTTGGGGTTTAGTAAATTCTACATTAAATGTATTATGTTCAATACTAACACCCTTCCATTCTAAGAACTTTTTAAATTCTTCGTCTAGATTTCTAATAATTTGCTTCTGTAATCGTTCACAATACTTTGAAAATCTAAATTCTTGTATAAATGCAACACCTACTTTGCCGTCATTATATTGAGCTGAGCCGTCATCTGGTCCAGTAGGCAAGTAACTACTAGGTATTCTCAATCCTCGTAACAATTTATTATTAAAATATCGTAAATCGTCTATCTCACCTAGGTTGTCGCCGCCTGGGAGTGTGTCAACTTTAGAACCACGACCGTCTGCTGTTTGTGCAAAGAAGTAATCTTCTAACATACTCATTGGATTATATGATGCGTCTGCAACATTTTTGCCGTCGCCGTTTTTATTCGGTACACGCTTTTGCTGTACTTCGTATTTTACACGCTCCAAGTACTGTTGTGCTTTATGCGGTGGCATATTACCAACGTCAATCATAAACACACGCCTTTCTGGTGCTCTGTGCACACGATAGATAATGATGCTGTCTTCTAATAATTCTTTTTGTTTAAAAACTTTGAATACTGGCTCTAAAACACTTATACCAAAAGGCCAATTGTGGTCCATACCTTCTGTTAAACTGATATGTACTACATGCTCTGCACTAACTGGTATTCCAGTACTAGCTCCTGCTGAAGGATCATTCTGCAAATTAAAATTACTGCTAGAAGAGCCTACATTACCACCAGACAACATCCCGCCTTGAGAGCCGTATGGTCTAGCATGTAAGGGTGCTGGTTCTGTTGCTGCTAATTGTTCAAAGTTTGCTTCTAGGTTTTTAATATAGTATTGCTCTATTTTTTTACCTTTGCTTTCGTTTACAACAACTTTTTCGATATTCGCTGGATCGACCCAGAATAATTTAAACGTTTCTGGATCTCTGATAAAAAATTGGTCGCCATATTTGACTGTGCTTCTGACAAACTTAAATGCACGTCTACGCAAGTCGTTAGACTTACACCAATTTTCTAAACTAGCTGTTAAAATTTTAACTTCACTCTCGGAAGGGTCTTCGTTAAACGTTAGTACAAATGGCAATTCACTGTAATCGTCATCTTGTGTGCAAAACTCTGCAATAATATCTAATGCAGCATTTACTTCCATGTCGTTGTCCATCTGATCGTATTGCACATAGCGCATTAAACGATTAGGAGAGCCAGCATATACTTCAGGTAGCCAACTGCTAAAACGAGCATGTACTGCACTATAGCCGTCATACTGCTGGGAAACAGTTCCAGCTGGAAGTGCGCCGTTCGTGTTATTAAAATATTTCCGCCAAGTTGCCATAAATTATCCTTCGTATACAGTGTATTTATCACTACTACAGGATTATTTAAAAATTATTGATATGTTAAACTTCGATGTTATCGATAGAACCTTTGGTCTTCTTAGCTAGTCTGTTATTTTCACTTTGTAGTCTAACTAACTCTTGTAACAGTTCTACTTGTGTTAAGCCGCCGGCTTTCTCGGGAGGTGTCATATTTTCTACAGCGGTTGCTTGGGCGACTGGTGTTTGCACTGGCGCTTCAGCAGGTGTTTCTGGTACTGGAGCTCTGCCTACTTGAGGCACAGCAGTCTGGTCTATGCCTGTTTTTTCTTGCATCTTATAAGCATCAATCATTAGCCCTAACTGTCTTGTGATGTCTGCTATAGCAGATTGTCCTACTTCGCCGCCTTCCTTAATTGCTTCTCTATCAACGCTAACACCATACGACTCTAAATTAGTAGCTTGTGCTAGAGCATAAGTATTAGTTTGAGCGCCAACAAACATATCTGATTCTCTAACACCCTGTCCACCAATATGGTTTAACCCTTTTAACAATCTTGTTAATCCGCCGTCGCCATCAAATCCGAGCCCGCCATATAATTTTTCTTGCGCTGTGTCTTTGTTTGCTCTCGTTTTAATCCCCGCGGCAGCATCTGCTTGTTGTTCTTCTTTGCTTGGTCCGAACAGTTTCATGGCTCCGAGTTTTAACATATCACCCATGTTAAGCTGATCCATCTGTTCGACCATGTATTGAATGCCGTCACCTATTGCGAGGAACTGATCGCCCATATATTCACCATCGATGGCGTCCAGTGCATTAGTAAGCTGGTCTGCACTTGTAGCAAATGTTGTCATACTTGTTGCATATGTGTCTATTGTGTCAAAAGGAGCAAATGGGTTATCGCCAATTCTTCCTAGACTTCTTGCCAACTTAGCCATTGAGTCAATGAACGGTTCTATCATGTCGCCGACAATAGCTAATGTAACAGCAAGTCTAGGTAATTGTTCACCTGATGTAACGAGACTGTCAAGCCCATAAGCTGCATCTAGTAAAGGGTGCACATCAATGTCTGATAGATTTTTTATAAAATCTTTAAGTTTATCAATTGGACTGTCTGCGCCAAACAGTGACCCGATACCATCTTTAACACTGCTCATTAATGAGCCGCCGCTCAGTGCGCTCATTCCTGAACCAAGAGATTTTAATGCGTCTCCTGCTAATAATAAATTATACATGTCTACCATCGACAGTGGCAGTAATGCAACCGCAAGTTCTTTGATTGGTCCTGCCGCCATGCCAGCTAACATTACTAGCGGTAGTGCAAGTCCCATTACAGATAACGCACCGCTTAGTGCTAAGATTCCGCCAGACAATGACACAAGTTGTCCTGGCTCTACCATATTAAGCAGCGATAGTGCGTATGCTAACTCTGTTGTAGGACCAGCAGCTAGTGATGCACCTATTGCAAAAGGTAATAATGCGACTCCTGCTACACCCAACGCTGTACCTGTTAACAATAAACCAGGTATCAGCGGTATCATAACTGTCATTGCTCCGCCTAGTGCTAACAACCCGACAGCTATCTTAGGTAGATCCACCGTATTAAGTTCAGTCATACCGGATGCTAATGATCGTGTGCCTACTCCAGCTAGAGCTGCACCAACGCCGAATGGTATTAGTGCTACACCCAGTGCGCCTAATGCGGCTCCAGTTAATACTAAGCCTGGTATCAGCGGTATCATTAATGTCATCGCTGTGCCTAACCCTAATAAGTTTAGTGCAATACCACCGACTGGAATATCTGCTAAATCTTTTAAGCCGGCGGCTAAGGCTTTTGTGCCTGCACCAGCTAGAGTTGCGCCTAGTGCAAACGGCATTAACGCTACACCTAACGCAGCAATTGCCGCAGCTCCTGCAAGAATAAATGGTAACCCAAATCCTAATCCGGCTGCCGCAGCGCCTAAAGTTATAATGCTACCAGCTAACACACCGATTGTTTCCATACCGATGCCTTTCATTAGATTAAGACTGACTGCTAATGGCAATATACTAGCACCTAGTGCCGCGATGCCAACTGAGCCTGCTAACATTAAGGGCAGTGTCATACCTACTGCCGCGCCTGCTAATCCCAACGTTATCATACTTGCAGCTAGGACTCCGATTGTACCAGCACCAACATCTTTCATTAAGTTAAGACTAAATGCTAATGGTATAATACTAGCGCCTAGTGCTGCAATGCCCAGTGCACCTTTTAACAGTGTTCCTGTCATGTTTCCGATTAATTTAGCAACACCGACAAGTCCCAATAGTGCTGTTCCGCCTTTAGCTAAACTTGCAAAATCTACTTCGTTGAACATTTTTAAGCCGTATGCAGCAGGTATTAAACTTGCTCCAAGTATTGCAATGCCGGCTGCGCCTTTAAGCATGTCAGTACTTGCTTTACCGATTCGTTTAGCTAATTCTACAAGTCCGTAAAGTACTACACTGCCTTTCACAATAGACGTAAAGTCTACATCATTAAACGTCTTTAATCCTACTGCGGTTAAAGCTAATGCTCCACCTAGTAGTGCTAAACTTGCAGCGCCTTTAACTACTTTATTATCACCGAACTCTTTAACAGCGTCTGCAATTTTAGATAAGAAGCCGCCGCTTTTGCCGCCGCCGGTCATTGACCCAGACAACTTATCAGTCATGCCCTTGCCTTTATCCATAATGCCGCCTAATTTGTCAGACGCCATTTTACCAACTTTTGTGCCGCTTAGTTTTTCTGTAACAGCACCAACTGGCCCGGATGAGACTTTGCCTTTTAGAGATTCGCCTAATGTGGCGGCTGATGACATTACGCCTTTGGCGCCTTTAGATGCCAAGCCGCCCATAGCGCCAGATGCTTTATCAAATATGCCGCCCATAAATTTTGTGAGTTGTGGCATTAATATACTTTTACCGAATTCTTTTGCTACTGAGAAGCCAAATAATGCTACAGCAAATCCTGCTACTCCTTTGATTAACATTCCCATTGCAGCATCTGTTACTCTGTCCCACATGTCTGCAAATAGTGCGCCTAAGCCGCCGCCGTCTTCTGCGAAAAACGGTGCTACATACTCAGCAAATTGTTTAAGTATGTCTGTAACAAATGTCACTGCTTTCTTTAACATTGGTACAAACTTGTCGGCAAGTTCTTTTCCGCCTTCTTGAGCTAATCCGCTCATACTGTCGACACCAAATCCAAACGCTCCCATGATTTCGCCCATAGCTTCTTCAATAACGCCGAGTATCTCTGGGTTTGCAAATAAAGAGTAGAATGCGTTTTGTGCACCTCCACTTACTTGTGCCATTATCTTGTTGAAATTATTTGTGCCTTGTTGCACAGCATCCATGTTAAAGCCGGTGCCTAGTGCTTCATTAATTTTATCTAGTTTACTTTCACTTTGTTCGAACTGTGCGATAGCATTAGCCATCATTTTAGCAGACTCATCGCCTGTTCTTGCTAATAATTGTATTCGTTGTTTTTCGCCATCGCTCAAGTTGCCAAGTTCTTTGGTCATATTTTGAACCATAGCATTTGCATCGTCTTGGCTTAATGTACCAGATTGTAACGCAGATGCAAAGTCTTCCATTGGGCCACGCATCTGTGGCAATGCTGTTACTATGCCAGTTGCGGCGTCACTTAATCCAATTGCTCCTGCTGAGCCAGCTTCTAAGAATGCTGATGCAATATCTTGTCCTGCTTTGCCGCCCATAGCAGCCATACCACTAGCAAATACCTCGACACCTGCAATCACATCGTTTCGTACAGTGTCGCTCATACCCAATAATGATGCAGTAAGTAATCCATTGTCTCTGACTAAACTGTCAACAAATGCTTGTAGTTCTTCTGTACTTGCACCTAATGCTGTGGCGTATGCCATTTGAGATTTAACTGTTGTGCGAATAGTTTGGTTCACACGATTTTGATCAACGTTACCTAAATTAACAATTTTTTGTCTGCGAGCAAGTGCGTCTCCGAAAGTTTCCATACTGTCTTCGAAGCTCATACCTAAATCTTCGGAAACATCTGCTGCAAATTTCATCGAGTTATTAAATCGGCCGAAGCCTTGTGTTGCTACTACTGCACTGCTATTTTTAATTAATTCTGCAGCTCCAGCAAAGCCAACACCTAATGCACCCAGGTTGCCAATAGCCTGTGTAGTAGTAAGACCTACATCTGCAAATGTGTCGTTAAATCCTACGCCTGTTCGTGTAAGACTGTTTATTGTCTCACCTGCGCCTTTTAACTGACTGAATACATACCCTGTTGCAACGCCGAGAGAGCCAACTACCGACGCTGTTGCACCTAAAGTTATTTCTGCAGCTCGGCCCATTGCTGCGCCTAATTGCTCGCCGTCAGATTCTAAATTTTCTCTGACTCTTCCAAAAAATCCTGTAGGTGCTTCTAAGTTATCTGCAAAATCATTTAGATCCTCAGAAAACTCTTTCATGTTTTGACCAAGCTCGTTAGAAGCCTTTAACGCTTTTTCGTCACGCTTCTTCTGTTCGTCGGCACGTTTCTCTTCTTTCTTGTTTTCATCTTTGTTTGCATCAATTAAATCATCTGTTGATTTAAGCATTTTTTTGAGTGTAGCATCGCTCACACCACTTTGTTTTGCCATAGCAGAAAGTATATCTTTAATCTGATCTTGGGTACTTTCTGTTGCCCAATCTGGAAAAGAATATGCTTGCCCGTCTA
>Ga0247590_1000069_pt1 | contig 12190 bp, 7 predicted proteins | sample 51RmetaT_FD_186100 | JGI IMG/M metagenome (GOLD analysis project Ga0247590, IMG submission 186100) | Metatranscriptome of seawater microbial communities from Monterey Bay, California, United States - 51R (Metagenome Metatranscriptome) | ecosystem: Environmental > Aquatic > Marine > Coastal...
AAAATTTCGAACATAAAGCTAATTTAGAGGACAAATACACTATTACAATAACCGTGTCAAAAGGTGGTGTTACAGAAGATCTTGATATAAGAGTGGATGTAGATAATGCAAACCCTACTGTTAATGCTGGAGCTGATTTAACTGTTCCTGCTAGCACAAATTCTGGTGCAAATATAAGAACTGTAACCGGTACAAACGGAAGTGCAAAAACATCCGCAATAACAAATGGATTACAATTTAGCATTACATCACAAACAAAAAATAGTAATGTAAGCAGTGATTTTGCCATAAACGCTAACACTGGGGTTATATCTTCAACAGTGAGCCCTTTAACAGATACAGATGTGTATGCGTTAACAATAACAGTTACAGACGCGGGTAATGCTACGGCTACTGATTCTCTTACTATAACTGTTGGGGCTGCAAATTACAACACTTTATACGTTTCATATAATAATTATATAAATAATTCAGACCCTACTGATTATGGTAACATTGGGAGCGAACCGGCGGGAGTGCAAAAATGGCATGACGGGGCAAATACTTATCCTGCAATGGGTGATATAGTTTTTTCAGATACTTCTGGATCTACAGTGTGGAATTCAAATGGCTATTGGCATTCAGTTTCTGCTCCAAACCCAGCAAACCCTAATCAAGCTTTGTTTGTTATTAAAACAAACAGCTCAGGAGAAGTAATTGGGTTTACGCTAATTTAAAACGGCAGTAAAAAATGTAATATTTATAAATATGGCTTATACACTTGAAATTCAATTTTTTAATACTTTTGTATTAAAATTTCAATCATATCCGGCTTTACACGTAGAAGAGTCGAGAATAAAAGGTGGATATAATGAGCCATTTGCTACGTTGGGGCCCAAAGCATATCTTTCTGATGAAAATTACGATGAAAATAGAAGAAACAATGCTTTAATATATTCTGGTATTTATAATTCTAAAACAGAAGTAAACCAAACAAATGTATTTAGCGCGGGCGAAAAAATAACAAGAGCAGTTGATCCAAGCAATGGTTCAATACAAAAACTACATGCAGAAGATACAAATTTAAATATATTCCAAGAAGAAAAAGTCAGCTATGCTTTAATTGATAAAGACGCTTTATTTACAGCAGAAGGCGGGCAACTTACAGCATCAGGGGCTAAAGTTATAGGGCAAGTGGTACCGTATTTAGGCAATTATGGTATAAGTAAAAATCCTGAAAGTTTTGCAATTAAAGGTATAAGAAAATATTTTACAGATAAAAGTAAAGGAATTGTGCTTAGGTTATCAAGAGACGGTATTACTGAAATATCTCAGTATGGCATGAAAAACTTTTTTAAAGATAAATTAAAAAACGCAATAAGGGCCGTGGGTATGTATGACGACCATTCCGATGAATACGTACTATCACTGCATAATTCGGATGGCACATATAATACTTTATCATTTGATGAATCAGTAACAGGGTGGGCAAGTTTTTATTCGTTTAAGCCAGAATTTGGTTTTAGTGTAAATAAATCTTTTTATACATTAAATAATTCAGGAAATTTATGGCAGCATTATATAAATAATGATTATAATAAATTTTATGATTTTACAACAAATTCAAGTGTAACAATTGTTGCTAATTCTGATCCTTCGGTTGTTAAAAACTTTAATACAATAAATTATGAAGGAAGTCCTGGTTGGCAAATGACAGAATCAATTACCGATTTAGGAATGTACGCAAAACCTGTTTTATTAAGTTCGACTACTGTTGGTAATAGTGTTATACCCGTTAGCTTCATTAAAAAAGAAAACAAGTATTATGCGCATTTAAGGAATAGCACAAAAGATTATTCAGGTGGTGATTTACCAACGGTAAAAAATCAAGTTACTGGAATTGAAGTTTCAGGTGTTAAAGGGTTTTTTACAACTGTAAAAATGGAAGATATAAACTCTTCAACAGCTATTGAATTATTCAATGTGTCGCACAATGTGTCAAAATCAAGTTAAATGAAATTAAATATATGTAGACTCAATGAGTCAAAAACATTAAAGACTGGCACACCTGTGCCAAATAAAAAAGAATTATTTGCGGTTTTAAGTGAAATTGCACAATCATCAAATTAAAATAAATTATGGATCCATTAAGTTTAGGTGTTGGTTTAGTCAGCAGTTTATTTTCCGGTTTTGGCGCTAAAAAAAGAGCAAGAAGAGCCAGGGTTGAACGCCAAAAATATGAAGCTAAAATTAGAGGATTAGAAGAATCAAGACAAGCTATAATAGATCCCTACGCTGGGGTTCAAGATTTGAGTTCAATGATAACTAATCCATTTGCTAATTTACAAGTTGCTACTAAAGCCGCTGAGTTTGCTGCGTCTGAAAAGGATATATCTTTAGCTACTACTTTAGATACACTAAGAGCAACAGGCGCGGGAGCGGGAGGCGCGACCGCATTAGCTCAAGCTGCATTAAGAAGTAAACAAGGTATTGCCGCAACAATAGAACAGCAAGAAGCGCAAAATGTTAGATTAAAAGCGCAAGGAGAAGCACAGGCTCAAGCAAGAAGAATGGCTGAGGCACAAAGATTACAGCAAGCCGATGTATCCGGCCAACGTTTTATGTTTGGCGTAAGAGAGCAAAGGGAAATGACACAACTTGATAGAGCTTCTGCACAAGCCGCGGGCGCTGCACAAAGAGCTGCAGCATATAGTTCCCAAGCAAATAGAGCGTTTGGTAGCGCTTTAGGTGCATTTGGTGGCTTAGCTGTTGGCACAAAAGGTTTTGGATTATTTAATCCAACCGTAGGATCTACTGGAAGAGGTTTAGTTAATACTGTGGGCGGACTAAAAACAGCGGGGCTAGCTTCCGTGAGTGGGTAATTAAATAAAAAAATAATGAGTTATAGAAATCCAACATATTACGGCATTGTAGAAGATGTAGGCGCTTTTGATAAAGCATTCCAGACGGCTTTTAGTAATGTAAAATCGCAAATAGACGCAGATAAAGCAGAAAAAGAAAAAAGGGAAAAGCTTATAGAAGAAATGAAGGCAAGTGATATTACAAGTATTACTAATGTTGCTAAAAATCTGCCTATAGAGCTACAACAAACTGCTATAAATTATTATTCAGGCATAATTGATGAAGGTATTAATTATGAAGACATGGATGCTGTGCAAAGAGCAAAAATTGATCAAACGATTCAATTGCATGCTTCCGCTTTAGGGAATATGAATGAAATTATTCAAAATTACGAAGATTACGAAAACGTTCCTGAAGAAATGAAAACAGCTATGGCCATGTTAGCTAGTGGCAAAATTAAACCAACTTTTGATTCTAATGATATAAAAATTGGAAATTACGGTTTAAGTGAAATTGCTGTTGCTTTTAACAATGCAAATAAAATTTCTGGAACAAGCGATTATAGTGCTGGCTTAGTTAATAATATTTCTAACAATTTACTAAAAAAGTTACAAATTCAACAAGATATTAATAAGCGTAATTTAACAGACGAAGATATACAGCCTATTATTAATGATTACATTACGCAAAACAAATCAATATTAGACAATGAGCAGAACGATTATATTTGGAAAAATCTAATATCGGATGAAAGAAAAGAGCAGGATGGCATGTCTACTTATGGTTATGATTTAAATAAGGTTGCAAAAGAAGATCGTAAAGCGCTTGAAATTAAAAGAGACGCGGCTATTGCTGATTATATAGCTGAGCAAACAAAAATAAGTATAAAAAATAGCATTCCTGCGTATAAACCTATTGTAACTCCAACATCTCAGCTTACAGCAAATCAAGAATTTAAAAACAATTTAATAGCAAGTAATTTTGAAAGATATAAAGGCAATATAGCTAGTTTAGACAATCTTTTAGCTACGGATCCTAAAAACTTTATAGCTATTAGGCAAGCGGCAACTAAAGCTGGGCTTAATACAAAAGTAGTTGGTATAGGAAATGCTGAAGACCCAGAAAATTTTGAATACACTTTTACGCCTATTGTAAAAGACGTGGCAAATTCAATCACAGATGTTAGTATAACAACTGGAGAAAATGCTAGGCCAGGAGATAACATACGGGCCTTAGGGTTAGGTATTGGGGCTGGATATGCAGATGAAAATGCAATATCTAATATCCCAATGAGCGATAATAAAACATATGGCCAATTTGAAAATGAAGCAAATCAAGCGGTTCAAGCAGCCTTAGAACAAACACAACAGCGGGAAGCAACCGCCGATAATAAGCAGAAACAACAGGAGTCCTACGACGCGGATGAGCTAAAAGATATAGCGCAAGGCATTGGTTTGGGTAAAAAAGAAGGCGGTGTTTCTGGTCTTATTAAAAGTAGTCTTGGCTTTGAGGAGAGCGTTGCGTATAGTTCTAAAGAAATGAAAAAAATACAAGAAGCACAAAAAAAATTAAAAGAAAAATACCCTCTGCTTGACCTACAATGGGATAATAAAAATAAACCAATAATATAATGGAGGAGGAATTAAAACAATACGCTTTACAGCTTAAGTTACAAAATCCTGAAATTACACAAGAAGAGTTAACTAATAAAATTATTGAGTTTAAAAACACTTTAAATGTAAAAGCAGAGCCAGAAAATGGTGTGCCTGCTTTTTTTGCAATTCAAGCAGTAGCTAATGCTCCTCTTCCGGGAGCGTCCCTTGTCAATCCTAAAACAAAAGCTGAATTTGGTACATTTGCTTATGCTGTAAAAAAGAATCCTTTGGCTGTTTTTAAAGGCCTACTGAAAGGTGTTAAACCAGGCGCTGCTGGAGCAGTTGATACTGGAATAGAAATAGTTTATGATAATTTAAAAGATATTGAAGAAGGATTTGTACTTTCATTTATGGGGGGAAAAGATTATGCAGAAAAGCAACAAGTTGCTAGTAAATTAGTTGCTGCAAAAGATGCATTTTTCGAAGAGGGATATGGTAAATTTATAAAAAAACTACTGCCAGCTCCAGCCCAAATGCTTATGACAGGCAGAAAAGAAGCAGAGAAAATTAGAGCCCCATTCAAAAAAATTATTGAAAAAGAAAGAGCAAAATATGGCAATACTATTTCAGAAGAAATTTTAAAAGGGGCCGATGCTGACTACGAATCCATAGGTAGTAGAATTCTATCCGATGGATTAACTAGTCTACCTTATACAATAGCCTCAATGCATCCTGCCTCTGCGGCATATTTAGGGGCTGGAATTGCAGGTGACAAATTTGTAGAAGAAACGCAAAAAAACCCTGATAAAACTTTATTTCAATTAGCAGGGAATGCTGCACTTACAGGGGGGATTGAAATGGCTGATGCTTGGTTAACAAGAAAAATGTTTAGAAGCGCAGGTTTGTTGCAAGCTGGCAAAGAAAAAGTTGCTGGCGATGTGGTAAAACAAATGAACAAAGGTATTAGTCAAAAAGCCTTGGATATTATAGGTATAGGGGTTAAAGAAGGGGCAACTGAAATTGGACAAGCAATAGCGACTAGAATAAATGATAAAGTTTGGTTTAATCCAGATGATATAATAAAAAATATAGATGAAAAAGGTGTTGTAAGCGGTCTTGCAACTACAGATTTTGGTATATTAAAAAATATTTATAGCATAATAGATGAAGGTATTATTGGTGGTTTTAGCGGTGGTGGAATTTCATCTGTTTCAACAGCTTTGCAATCCAATTCTGTATTAAAACAAAGGGCTGAGCAATTATTAACGCCTAACAGTGTAAATAAAAGAAAATCAGAGCTTTATCAAGAGTATATTAAAAGACAAAATGAAATAACTAAAGCTGTTGAAGAGGGCAAGCCCAGAAGAGCCACCGCTCTTTTAGGTATAAATAGAAAAATTAGTAAAGAAATAAGAGCCTTAGAAAGAACAAATAGATTAGTAATAGATAATATACAAGGTGAAGATTTACAAGAGTATGCAAACAATATAGATTCTATCAATGCTCTATCCGAGGGTGGGGAGATTAGTTCTTCTGTTCAAAAAGAAATTGACACTTTATCTGATCGTAATAATGAAATATTTGACACAAATTTAAAAAATAATTATGGAGACAATGTTTCATTTGCTGAGGTTGCATCAGGCCAGTTGGGTATGGAAACTACAGTGGCATCTTCAACAACAAAATTTAAAGAATTAATTAAAAAAGAAACGGGCAGGAATATAAAAGATGCTGAATATACTAATGGCGTTTTTATTGGCAATGGTAAAGTTATAATAAACGAGGAAGTCGCATTAAAGCTTGGGGCCGTTGGTGTTGGTAGTCATGAAATTTTACACCCTATATTGAACGCTATGGTGGGTAACATTGCTGCTCAACAAAACATTGTGGAAGAATTTAAAAATTCTTTAACTTCTGCACAAAAAAAATGGACAGAGGGCGAAATGAAAAGACAGGGTAAAATAGAGGGTACTAAAGAATATTATAGTGAATATTTAACGGTTTTTTCCGAAGGTCTTGTTAAAAATAGAATATCATTTGATTTAAATTTTGGAGAACAAATTAAAGATTGGATAACAAATTTATATAAAGGAAAAGGATATAAAAATATAGACTTTAAATCTGGTCAAGGCGTTTATAATTTTTTAAAAGCTTATGATAAAAGCAGAAAAGAAGGCGGTTTAAGCGAAGAAGTTCTTTCTGTGTTAGACATAGAAAAGGTAAAAAAAGCTAAAACACTTAGTGATGAAAACCAAAAATCTAGTATTTCTAATGAAGTTCAAGAAATATATAATAAAAAAGGAGTAGATGGTGCTTTTGAAATTTTAAATAAATACGAGGGTATGGCCAAAAAACAAGCCTCCCGTTTTAGAGATGTTCCTGGTTACGCAACAAATTCTGATTTATTAGTTGACGAAATTTTAACTGGAAAAAGAGGCGTATTTGATTTAATTAGAAGCTATAATCCTGGTTCTGGTGTTCCTTTGGCTGCATATATAAATAAGTTTTTGAAATCAAGAGCAATTGAAGCGGCTAATAGAATTTTAGATACAAAATTTAAATCTGACATAACCGAGGCTAAAGCCGTTAAAGCAGCACCTGAAGTTTCTGAAGAAGCTAAAATTTCAGAAGAAAGGCCTAGTCTACGAAAAACATTAGGGCTAAGTAATGAGGTAATTGAAAAAGTTAAAAACGCAGTAACAAAAAGTTTTGGGACTAAACTCCCAGAAGCAACTTCAAAACAATTTAAAAATAAATTAGCTAATAATTATAAAATTTTTCTGAAGCCTACTATAGCTAAAATGATAGGCACAAAAAATAATTATAGAAATTTTTTAAATAAAAATTTTGAATTAATTTATGATATTATACCACAATCTATTATAAATAAAAGATTCAAACCATTCGCAGAGCCTGTATTGGATGAAAATGGAAAACAACTAAGAGAAAGAACCGCGCAAGGGAATGCTATTTTTAGAAAAAAGAAAATTTCAAAAGAAGAATTTATTAATTATTTTTTAGGAGATAATGTTAATCCATCAACAAAAGGGGCCCGAAAAACAACTTTATCTGAAACATTAGCACAAGAAATTGCTTTTGACGCAACATTGGATGGGTTAAGAAATCCTGAAATATTTGAAAAAGTAAAACAAATTAGTAAAACTCAAGAGATTGATATAGCGGATAATTATTTGTCACAAGTCGCGTTAAGTATTAATAGAGGTGTAGACTTTCAATTTAGTTCGGAGAATACTAATTATGAAGATTTATATGCAATTAGAGACGCTATTATGGATGGCGTTTTGCAAGAAAAATTTCCACACATATACGATGAAGTCGTTAGCGCAGCTAGAGGCGTGGGGTTATCCATACCCTCAGCTTTTAAAGGGGTTTCATTTGAAAAATATTTTACGAATATTCAAAATAATAAAGAAAGCAAGACCCTTACGGTTATTGGCGAGGGCAAAATGGGAAAAACTGGAACTGACGTTATATTTAATTTGACTACAAAAAGTGTTGGCAAGCTTGATATAGGGGTAGAAATTAAAAATGGAGTGAGAGACATGTTCGGCAGCGCTAGCTATAAAACAAACGAGGCCGGAGGATTTGAAACAACCAATGAGCTTATGGATGATATGCTCCCTTTTTTAGCTGAAAAATTAAAAATATACGAAGATTTGCATAAAAGAGCGGAAGAAATACAAGGAGAAACTATACCATTTGAATTCCCTCAAAAAGGGTATCTCAAAAGTACCTGGGACCAATTAAAAAATGAATTTAGATCTAAAGAAAGAAATATACAAATAATTTTTAATAATTCTCATTTAATTGAACAATATTACAATAATAAAGGTATATTTGCAATGTATATAGGTAATAAAGGATTATTTCATTTAGGTAGAAATAAATATCATTTAAAAGCACCTCGGTTAGAATCTAAAATGAAAACATATGTATCTTTACGATCTAGCAAAACGCGGGAAGATGGCAAAGTTACATTAGTTTTAAGAGGCTTTAATGCTTTAGTTAATGGTAAAAATATCCCTAAGGGAACGCTAATAAATGATAATAATTTTGAAAATAACTATTTCGATTTTAGCAAAGAATGGCAAGATCTAGATTTTGAATTTAATGAAATATTAGAAGAAAAAACAGGCATAGAATCTTTTAAAAGATTTAGTGAAGCAAAAGGCAAAGTACGAGGAAGAAAACAAAAAATGATGAATTTTTTCATTCCTTATTCTGCTGAAGATTTCCAGGGCTTAATGTATGCATTATTGCCAAAAGGCAAAAAGGGAGATTTAGCGATGGAATGGATGAAGGAAAATTTATTCAGACCATATAGCCAAGCTATGGAAAACATTTCCAAAGATAGAGCAATTATAATGAATGATTTTAATGATATTAAAAACAAGATTGCTGATGTGCCTGCTTCTTTAGATAAAAAAGTTGGTGATTATACAAATCAAGAAGCCATAAGAGTTTGGATTTGGAATAAACAAAAAATGGAAATTCCGGGTTTAACACAAACTGATGAAAATTTATTAGTAGACACTGTTAATGATAATAAAAAATTATTAAAATTTGCAAAACAATTAATAAAAATAACAAAAAAAAGATAAATATTCAAAACCAGGGCAGGGATGGTTAGCTGGTAATATACAAACTGATTTATTAGAAAATTTAAACACTGTAAAAAGAAAAAAACATTTAAAACAATGGAAAGAAAATGTTAATATAATATTTTCAGAAAAAAATAAAAATAAATTATGAGCGGCATATGGTGATGATTATATTATTTCTTTAGATAATATATTAAAAAGAATGGAATCTGGAAGAAATAGAAACGGCGCGGGAGATCCACAAATTGACAAATGGATGGACTGGTTAAACAACTCAGTAGGCGCAATCATGTTTGTCAATATTAGGTCCGCAGTTCTTCAAACTATTTCTACAGTTAATTATATGAATTGGAGTGACAATAATCCACTTATGGCCGCCAAAGCTTTTGCTAATCAGCCTCAATTTTGGAAAGATTTTTCTTTTATATTTAACTCAAGCTATTTAAAAGAAAGAAGAGGAGATTTACAATTAAATGTTTCTGAAAACGAAATAGCGAATGCAGCTAAAAAAGGCGGGGTAAGAGGGGCAATTAGTTATTTACTAAACAAAGGTTTTGTTTTGACCAGAATAGCTGATAGTTTTGCAATTTCCAATGGAGGAGCGGCCCTTTATAGGAATAGAGTAAACAGTTATATTAAAGAAGGGTTGAGTAAAAAAGAAGCTGAGCAAAAAGCATTTATTGATTTTAAAGAAATAACGGAAGAATCTCAGCAATCCTCTAGACCCGATAGGATTAGTAAGGAACAAGCCGGCGGATTTGGTAGAGTAATTCTTGCTTTTGCAAACACTCCAATGCAGTACACTCGTTTAATGAAACGGGCTACCCAGGATTTAATTAATAAAAGAGGAGATCAAAAAACCAATATATCTAAATTAATTTATTACGGTGCTGTTCAAAATTTTATTTTTAATGCGCTTCAACAGGCTCTGTTTGTTTTAGGATTTGATAGTGATGAAGAAAAAGAAAAAGAGAAACAAAAATATATTAACATACTGGATAGCATGTTGGATTCAATTTTAAGAGGTACTGGTGTAGCCGGAAGTGCTGTGATGGTTGGCAAGAATTTTGCTCTGGATATTATAAAAAGAAAGGAAAAACCTAAACCAAATTTACAAGATAGTGCTTGGAAATTATTGGATATAAGCCCGCCTTTAGATTCTAAAATTACAAAAATTAGATCAGCTTTGTATACATTAGAATACCAAGGGGACGAGATTAAAAAGAAAGGTGTTACTTTAAATAGTCCGGGTGCAATGGCTATTGGTCAAACAGTATCGGCTTTTACTAATGTTCCATTAGACAGAATTATGAGAATATATGACAATACAAGGGCTGCAGTAGCTTCTGATACTGAAACTTGGCAAAGAGTAGCTTTATTATTAGGATGGAGCACTTGGGAATTAGGCATACAAAAACCAAAACAAAAAACTAAAAAGAAAAAAAGTTCAATAAAAACATTAAAATTTTAACTATGCCAAAAGATGCGTGTTACTATAAAGTAAAAAGACAATACAAAGTATTCCCATCCGCATATGCGAGTGGAGCTATAGCTAAATGTAGAAAAAACAAAGGTAAAAAGAAAAAGTAATGGCTGTAAGAAAAACCAAAAAAGGAGCATCGCTTAAGCGCTGGTTCAAAGAAAAATGGATTGACGTTAGAACAGGGAAAGCCTGCGGCCGTAAAAAAGGTGACGGTAGAGGTGTACCGTATTGCAGACCAAGTAAAAGAGTATCTAGTAAAACACCAAAAACAGCAAGCGAAATGTCTTCATCTGAAAAAGCAAAAAAAAATCAGGGAAAAGAAAAGCTTAGGACAACCAAAAGGAAAACCAAGAAGGGTAAAATCACTTAAAAGAAGAAAATAAAATGGATACTCAAGATTTAAAAGTGTTAGCATTGAACACGTCAGCATTTACAGTTTCAATGACTTCGGTTGAAGATATACTTAAAATAATATTATTACTAGTTTCAATAGGTTTTACTGTTCAAAGATGGTATGAAATACATAAAAGGAATAAAGATAATAAGTAGTTTATTATTCTGTATTATAATATCTGCGCAAGATATTAAAATAAACGATATAAAAAATTCAATTCAAACTGGCCCTTTGGTTGGCAATAGGAACGTTGGGTTTGGGTTAAAAAATATATTAGAGGAAGTGGTTCAGGATCAAGATTATAACTTAAATGATAGAAGTGAAAATGTTTTAGATGTTGAACTAATTTATTTTGACGTGAAACGTACTCAATCAAATGTTGCGTTGTATAGCAAATCATCGAGTCAAACCGAAATAATTGCTATTGCTAAATACAAAAAGAAAAAAGTAAAAGTGAAAGGTACGTCAAAAGATATAACTACATCTTTAATTTTATTAAATGAGCAAGGAGAGTTTACGCAAAATAGCGTTAGCGTTGCATTAAAAAAATTATCTGAAAACATTATTAGAAAATTAAAACTATGAAAAAATTATTGTTTTTATTATTACCATTATTCTGCTTAGCACAAGATTTAAAACTTGATCACAGTTATACAAACGCCGAGGATTTTGCGGTTGGTGATACTATAACAATAAAGTTTAATACAATACAAGTTACAGAAGATGTAGATCCTAACTTGTATATATTTGATTATGAGTACAATAACAAGCTGTTACAAAAAATTGCTCATAGATTTAAAGTAACCGATAACTCGGCTAACACAAATGCACAAACATCGTTGACACATTGGGACGGTTATAAGTATAAAGTTTTAAGTACTTATGATGAAGATAATCTTTCAGCGCAATATTTACACGGTTGGTTTAATAGAACGCAAGTGGAAGGAGATACTAATTCGTATCCTACAGATAACGATTGGTCAGTAGAAAGGATAACAATTCAAGATGGTGTTGGTATTACATATAATAATACTTTAATTGAAGTTGATTTTAAAATTAAAGATAAGATTAATACTAACTACAGCAATTATAATAATGTAACCCATCTTAACTGGATGAGAGCTGAAGATAATTCAACATCAACAAAATACGATGTTAACGCAATGCAACAAAAAATAACATTATCTGATGTTGAAGGTGGTGATGCGGGTAGTGTTACTATAAATCTTAAAACAGAAAACGACAAACCAACGCA
>Ga0247590_1000070_pt1 | contig 12018 bp, 5 predicted proteins | sample 51RmetaT_FD_186100 | JGI IMG/M metagenome (GOLD analysis project Ga0247590, IMG submission 186100) | Metatranscriptome of seawater microbial communities from Monterey Bay, California, United States - 51R (Metagenome Metatranscriptome) | ecosystem: Environmental > Aquatic > Marine > Coastal...
GGGGAACAGGGAATAGTAATATTACTTCACTTGATACGAATGATAGACTTATACAAACTTCTTCTTCTGCATCTGGTGATGTTAAAGGTGGAAGTGAACCAAATACGCCAATAGCAGTTACTCAATATGCTAATGGAACCTATGAAACAATTGTTCGTGTTTGGCAAGATTTTCTTCAACGTGAACCTGGAAATATTCAGTTTGCAAATAATACAAATGTCACATTGAGTATTTTTGATTCTTCTTATACTCCTGGAACAGCAGACACAAGAACTCCAGTTGATTCTGGAACAGCAAAAATCGTAAACATTCAAGATGAAGGTGTGCTTGGTAAAAATGCTGTTGTCAATGCAACAGTTGGAGCAAATGGAACAATTACTAAAATTCGTGTTATTGATTCTGGACTGGCATATAGACAAGGTGAGGTTGTCACAATACAATCTTCTGGTCGAACTAATTCTTCTTCAGCAACTGGAAGTATTACACTTTCTGGTGCAGCGAATGGACAGGGATATTATGCTACAACAAGAAGTCATTTAGATTCACTTCGTGGATTTATTCAAGATAGTGAATTTTATCAAGAATATTCATATCAAGTTGTTTCACCAATTGCACTTGCAAGGTATCGTGACTATGCATTAAGATTAGTACATCCTGCAGGACAAGCATTATATGGAAGATATAGATCTCAATCAAATGCTTCAGTTGATATTATTGTAACTGCAAATAATGCAACAAGATTACAAGCAGTGGGAACAGTGGCAATTAGTACTGGTTCATTTAATGTTGTAGGAACATCAACCAAGTTAGATGATGTATATTCTAATAATTCTACACTTTATATTGAAACTGTACCAAAAACCTTCTATGCAGTTCCTATAAATATAGTATCGAGTAATACGACAGCAAACTTAACAATTGCTTGGTCAAACACGAGTCTGACCAGTGCGAATGTTTATTATTATAACGGAATTATATAAAGATGGCAGTTTATAGATACCCAACAAAAGATTTATCTATCAATAACGCAAAGGCATTTGTTTCAGCAATGAATGCATCAGATGGAAGAAACACTAAAAATTCAGTTATTCTTTATGCAGTTATTGGTAACAACTATGAATATCCAAATGAACCAACTCCTACAGTGCCTGAAGATAATGAACAGTATTTACAATATGAAGCACACAGAGAATTTATTGGTGCAAAGAGAATAACAACAGGCGATATTAGTCATGTTGTTCCAAGATATGATTGGACTAGTGGAACTGTTTATTCAATGTATCGTGACACAGACGAAGACATGTATGACAGAAGATATTATGTTTTAACAAATGAATATAATGTCTATAAATGCTTATACAATAATAAAGGTGGACAATCAACAGTAAAACCAACTGGATTCTCAATTGATTCATTTACAACTTCTGATGGATATACATGGAAATACATGTATACGATTTCATTAGGCGATGCAAATAAATTCCTAACAACATTACACATGCCTGTTAAAACTATTTCTGCATCAGATGGTTCAACAGAATCTGATAGACAACTCGCTGTTCAAAATGCTGCAGTAAATGGTGCAATAGAAATTATTGAAACAGTAAATGTTGGTGCAGGTTATCATACTGTTGCGAATGGTGTTGTTGAATCAGGTGGTAGAACAACACTTAGATTAAGTGCTGCAGGCGATAATCCTCCTTCACCATTAGATAACTATTATAATGGTTCATCAGTATACATTATATCTGGTACTGGAGCAGGACAATTAAGAAGAATTATTGATTATAATGGGTCAACTAAACAATTAACAGTTAACACTGCATTTGCGACTGTTCCAAATACTGATTCATCAGTGGTTGTATCTCCAACAGTTACGATTATTGGAGATGGTTCTGGTGCAAAAGCATATACTCGAGTTGTTGAAGCAACAGGTGCAATATCAAATGTTGCAATCATTGATTCAGGAAGTAAGTATACAAGAGGAAAAGCACTAATTACATCAAACAATATTCATGGCACAGGAGCAACAGCGAATGTTGTTATCTCATCAGTAGGTGGACATGGTTCAGATCCAATTCGTGAACTTGCTGCAGACAAAATTATGCTGAATGTAATATTTAATGGTAATGAGGGTGTTTCAGCAAATGGTAATGGATACATTCCTTCTAACACAGAATTTAGGTCAATTAGTATTCTTAAAGATCCAGTATTAAAAGTTGATTCTAATAATAATACTGTTACAACAGAGAGCATTGCAAATACATCAAACTCTCCAAACACTTTAAGATTAACTGACAGATTAACAATCTCTTACAATCAAATGGATGGTTCAACTCCACTTAATCCATTAGCAGTTAGAAACGTTATAACAAATAAAAGAAATTTATTACGTGCAAAATCAGGTGAATTAGAATTTGTAACTGAACTTTCTCCAACAGTAAGAAATACTCAAGGACTGACAAACGCTGTTCAAGGAGCAAATGGAAATGTTGTATATATACGTGAAGATGAGACAATTGCTGACCCATCGTTCTATTCAGTTTATATAAATAGTGTTGAAAGTTATGGGGACTATGCAGCATTCACAAAGGATGATGTCATATTAAAGAGTACTGCTGAAACTGAAATTGCAACAGTAGAAGCATTAAAAGGTCCAGAGGCAAATACTTTCTCTGGTGAATTGTTGTACGCTGAGAATGTTCAAGTTGTATTACGTGACTTAGAACAAACAGAAGACATCAAAATAATATTGGATTTTTAAATAGGTAACTAAATGGGAATTAACACAAATCTAAATCAAAGTCCTTACTTTGATGACTTCAATGAAAATAAAAACTTCCACAGAGTGCTTTTCCGTCCAGGATACTCTGTACAAGCAAGAGAATTAACACAACTACAAACTATTCTTCAAAATCAAGTCGAAAGATTTGCTGGTGAAGTATTCATTGATGGAACAGTTGTAACAGGTGTTGGACTGACCACAGACCAAATTAGTTTCGTCAAATTAAGAGATAAAGATGCTAATAATCGTGTTATCCTATTAAATGATTTCTATGAATCAGGTGCAGTTGCAAACCTAACAATTACAGGTGCAACAACAGGAATGACAGCGAAACTTGTCACTGTTACTGATGGTTCAGAAATTTCTGCACCAGATTACTTAACAGTCCACTGTCATTATACAAACTCTGGTTCAAACAATACAACAAAGGCATTTTCTGATAATGAAACTCTTATCTTTAGAAGAAGTTCGAATAGTGAATATTTTGTTGCAGCAAATACGATTACATCTGAAGCAACAGGTCAAGCATTAAAAGGTAACATCAGTGATGGTATTATCTATCATAAAGGAAACTTTATTCGTTGTCCAAGACAATCAACAATTATTGGTAAATATACAACCACACCAAGTAAAAAACTTGGTATAAGAACTGTTGAAAGCACTGTTGATTCAAACCAAGATTCTTCATTGCTTGATAATGCATCAGGTGCAACTAATTTCTCTGCTCCAGGAGCAGATCGTTTAAAATTAAATCCAATTTTAGAAACATATGACTTATCAGTTGCAAATACTGATAACTTCTTTATTATTGCAACAATTACAAATGGTTCAATTGAACAAAGAAATACCGAAACAGTTTACTCTGAAATTGGAAGTTACATTGCAGAAAGAATGCATGATACAACAGGAAACTTTGTTGTTGACCCATTCAATATTCGTGTACGTGAACATTTAAATAAAACAAATAGTCTTGGAAGATATACTTCTGCAGAGGGTGGTGATTCTAATTTATTAGTCGCTGAAATCGAAAAAGGACGTGGATATGTTAATGGATATCAAGTAGAACTTAATGGTTCAAAATATTTAAATGTTAACAAAGCAACTACAGTTTTCACAAAAGATGCACTTTCAATTGGTCAAGCATATGGTTCATATGTCTTCGCTGAAGAAGTTGTTGGAACATGGGATTTTTCTAATCTTAAACAAGTCGTTATAAGAGATGCTGCACAAAATGCAATAACAGGCAAAAACTTTGGTGCATCAAGTCCAAGTGGTACACAAATTGGTACTGCAAAAGTAAGAGGTGTTCAATATCATTCTGGCACTCCTGGAACTTACAATGGACAATTTAGAATTTATATTTTTGATATACAAATGAATTCTGGTAAATCATTTGCTGATGCTAGAGGATTGTATATTAACAATGCTTCTGGTCCAGATTCTTTTGCTGATATTGTTCTTGAAGCAAGTGGAGATGCAAAAGTACAAGAACAAGGATTATCAAATCTTGTATTTAAACTTGGACAAAAAGGAACTAAAACTCTTAAAGATGCAAGTGATATTGTTGACACACAATTTGTTGTAAGAAAAAGACTTTCAGCAGTATCCTTCGACACTGCAGGACAGGCATCATATGGTGTTGGAAACACTCATCCTGGAGGAACAGAGGCAATCGCTGACACTGGGTTGCCAATTACAAATATCGATGAAAGAAACACTCTAATCGTTTCAACAACTGCAACAACTACTGCACCACACACTGGTTATATTCAAACTATCAGTGGTAATACAATCACAGGTGTAAGTACAACATTTGAATCATCTTATCAAGTTGGTGACATGATACAAATTGTTGATGGTGGTAATACCTACAATGAAAGAATTTCTGAAATTACTAATAACACTTCATTAAAAGTTTATGATACAATTGCAGTAACAAGAAGTGGTGCAACACTTGCACATAAAACTTCTTTCCCAACTGGTTATCATTGGGATTTATCTGGCAATGGTACAATTTCTGCAACAACTTCTACAGTAAGTGTTGACTTACAACAAGCAAACCTTTCTTCAGGTTTCACTGCCGAAGTATATTACGATGTAATTCGTTCAAGTGCAAATCCAACTAAGAAAACAGTTTATAAAGATAAGTATGTACACATTAACACTGGTTCACATAGTGCTAGTGCAAATGGTCCATGGGGATTAGGTGTTTCTGATGCATTCGAAATTACTGCAGTATATAAAGGTGGCAACACTACAGTTGATACAACTGGTACTGATGTAACAAACGATTTCATTCTTGACAATGGACAAAAAGATGGTTTCTATGGTGTTTCTAAATTACAGAAAAATGAAACAAGTTCTTTAGATACAGTTAACACTGGTCTCATGGTCAAGTTAAGTTATTTCGATCGTGATACATCAACAGGTTATGGATTTTTATCAGTTGACTCATACGCTGATATTATTGATGATGCAAATACTGCAAACACAACAGCAATTACAACTCAAGAAATTCCAATATTCACTTCACCAACATCTGGTAAGAAAATTGATTTAAGAGACGCTGTTGACTTTAGACCAAAATATACAAACACAGTAACACCTTCAGGTACTGGAACAGTTGCATCTGCACCAACAAACCCTGCAGACCCAACAGTATTTTCATACACAGGAACATCAGGTGTTTATGTTCCTACACCAGACCAAACTTTCCAATGTGATGCTCAATTCTATCTCCCAAGAAAAGACAGAGTCATCGTTTCGCAAAGAGGAACATTTGAAGTTGTGCAAGGTATTCCAGATTTAACACCTAAAACTCCTGTTGAACCATCAAGTTCAATGACACTAGGTGTAATTGATGTACCTGCTTATCCTTCACTTGCTCCATCTTTTGCTAAAAATTATAATCGTCCAGATTATGGTGTTAAATTAGCACTTGAAAATAATAGAAGATACACAATGTCAGATCTTCGTGCAGTTGAAGGAAGAGTCAAAAATCTTGAGTATTATTCAACATTAAATGCTCTTGAAACTACTGCAAGAAATCAACAATTATTTGGTACTACTGGAATTGAAAGATTTAAAAATGGATTCTTAGTTGATAACTTTGAAGGACATAATATTGCTGATACAAATAATCCATATTATCGTGCATCAGTTGATAGACCAAGAGGCAGATTAAGACCTCTGTTTAATCGTTCTGATGTTTCATACAGATACGCAACAACAATTACTGGAAGCAATGTTAGAAAAACAGGAAATATTGTTTCATTAGATTATACTGATGAATCTATGATTAATCAAGATTATGCTTCCAAATTGCGTAATCCTGTTCAAGAATTATTATTTAACTGGCGTGGACAAGTTATTCTAGATCCAGAAGCAGATAACACACCAGACATTACTACATTACCAGATATTCAAGTTGACTTTGATGGCATTTATGAATCAATGGAACAAATTGCACGTGCTGCAAGAATAACCAATCAAATTGATTTTGGTACTTGGAGAACAACAGGTTCTGAATTTAGACGTGGTAATACTATAAGAAGAAATCAACAAAGAATTGTAACAGAAACAACTATTAGTGCTGCAACTGAATCCTTCAGTCTTGGTAATTTTGTTACTGATGTTTCAGTTCGTGAATACATGAGATCTAGACTCATCAACTTCACTGGTGTTCGTATGAAACCAAACACACGTGTTTATCCTTACTTTGATGATGAAAAAGTATTCAACTATTGTCGTGCTACAGATTCTAACTTTAGTCCAAAATCTGGTGCACCTGGACAGTTTGGTGGTTCACTTGTAACAGATAGCACAGGTACTGTATATGGACAATTTAGAATTCCAAATGATAGTGACTTAAAATTTAGAACTGGTACTAAGAGATTCTTATTAACTGATATTGACGATCCTATTGTCAAGTCAGAAGTTGCAACAACAAGTGCACATGGTGAGTTTACAAGTAATCCATTAGATGTAACACAACGTGGTACAACAGTTGATATTACTTTCCCTCAAATTTCTAAGAGACAAACAGTACAAAGAAGACAACAGTGGACAGTTCTTGATAGAGATAATGGTTGGCAAGATCCAATTGCTCAAACATTCTCTGTTAACGTTTCTGGTTCTACAGATGGTGTATTTATTTCTAAGATTGATTTATTCTTTGGTAATAAATCTTCTACACTACCAATTACTTTACAAATTCGTGAAGTTGAAACTGGATTCCCAGTTGATACAATTGTACCATATGGTCAAAAAACTCTACAAGCATCTGAAGTTAATACTTCTGCAGATGGTTCTACAGCAACAACATTTACTTTTGACAATTTAGTATTCTTAAAAAATAATACTGATTATGCTTTTGTAGTAATTCCTGGAGGCAACTCAGATGACTATACAGTTTGGTGTGCTGGATTAGGAGAAAATGATACAATCACAAATACATTAATTTCTAAACAACCATACACTGGTGTATTATTTACATCTTCAAATGACAATACATGGTCACCAATACAATCTGAAGATATGAAGTTCCAAATGTATCGTGCTAAGTTTACATCTAGCACAGGAACTCTTTACTTAGAAAATGAAGAGCAAGAATTCTTTGATTATGATAACTACTCAGGAGCATTTGTTGTTGGTGAAACAGCGATTGCTGAATCAGTACTTACATTCTCTAACAATGATTCGATTTCAGTAGGAACAGTTCTTAGAACACAAATAACTGATTCTGCAAATACTTTATTTGCTAATGGTACAGTTAGACAAATTGTATCAAGTGGTTCTGGTTCTGTAACTGTTAAAGTAGATAACTTCGGAACATTCCCAACAACTGCATCATCCAATACGAATAACATTTATGTTGGTTCAACTTGGATTGGTAACACCAGTGCCTTTACTGCAAACACTGCACAAGGAACTGTACAGTTTATTGATAATGCAAATCAAAAACTATATCTAACTGGTTCAGCAGGTGGGTTTGCTAATGGATATATTAGAGGGCAATCTTCTGGTGCATCTGCAAGAGTAACTGCAGTTAATGATTTACCATTGAACACAATTGTTCCAAAAGTTCCACATATTAATTACGCTGGAACTTCAGCAGGTTATTCATATAGACCAACAACAACTAGTGGTGTTATTTCATCAACTTATGAAAATATCGAACTAGCAGAAGAAAATAATTTCTATGATGGTGAGAAGAAAATTTATAGTAAGTCAAATGAAGATTCTCTAAGTGCTGTTGGAGGAACAACAAAATCTGGTCTTATTAAAGGAACAATATCTTCTACAAGAGATACAGTATCACCTATCCTTGATGTGGGTAGAGCAAATGCTATTGTTGTAGAAAACATTATCAATAATGATTCATCTGATGAACATAAAAACTTAGGTAATGCTTTAATGAGATATACTTCAAATCCTGTTGAATTAGATGATGGACAGGAAGCAGAAGATTTAATTGTTTATCTTGGTGCATATAAACCACAAGGAACAGACATTAATGTTTATGTTAAAGTATTGAATGGTGAAGATGGTGAATCTCTTGACACAAAAGACTTTACACCATTAAGACAAATTACTGCATCAAATACTTATTCTGAAGGTTTAGATGGAACTGATATTAAAGACTTTGAATATGGATTATATGCGAATACAGATGGTAGTGGATATGGTGCAAGTGGTAACACTTTTGCGTATCTAAATAGTGGTAATAATAATGTAATAACATATAATGGAAACGATGGTTCAGTATACCATACCTTTAAGACTTTCGCAATTAAGATTGTCTTTACAAGTTCTGGTTCTAACGTTGTTCCACTTGTCGCTGATATGAGAGCAATAGCATTACAGAAATAAGATATGGCAAAGAATTTAAAAATAAATGATAATGAAAAGGATGTGAGATTAATCATCGAAGAAGATAATAATCTTGTGAGAGATAAAAAAACAAATGCTATCCTTAATACTGATAAAAGTGCACTTGCAAGATATCGCACAAGAAGAGAAAAGGAAAGAGAAATGTTGCTAAAAGTTGAAAAGGTTGATAAACTAGAACAAGAAATGAAAGAAATGAAAATGCTAATGCAACATTTATACAATACAGCAGAAGAAAGAGAGTAATAGATGACAGTATCGATTTCAAACACAAATATAAATGATAACTTTAATACATGGAGATTAAATACTAATCTTGCTGCAACAGTTATCAGTAATAATGTAGTAACAGTTTCAAGAGCAGGTTCTGCAAATAGAGGTGGAACAGCACAGGGTAATGGTCATATTAAAGGCACATTCTCTGCAAATGAATTAAGAGCAACTACGCTCAAATCTGGAAACACAACCAATGATGCAAATTGGATTATAATCGCATCAAATACTTTTATTAATGCAACTGCAGTTTCTATTACAGCGAATACAATATTCCAAGGAAATGTTGATTTCGTAACTTCTGGTACAGATCGTCTTACTCTTGGCGATATCTCAAGAATAAGAATGACTGGTGGTAGTGCTGGTCAAGTTCTAAGAAAAATTGGAACAGACCAAATGGCATACAAATCTCTAACTTTAAGAGATATTACTGATTTATCAACTAACTCTGCACCAATTATCCTTTCTGGTGCAAATACTACATTTAGTGATAACAATGATTCACCTGCACTTATATTAACAAATGGTACAGATCGTGCACACTTGTTTATGGCAAGTGATGTAACTATTGGGGATTCTGATGTTTATTTAAAACTTGTTGATACAGCAGGGGATTCTAAGTTTGTTGTTAGTGACTCATCTAACAGTGAGGTGTTCAGTGTGGCATCTGATGGTGTTACCAACTTCACAGCAGACATTGAAGTTCCTGGTATTCAATCTAGTGGTAATATTTTACCAGACTCTGCTGGAGATGATAGTTATGACTTAGGTTCATCAAGTCGTGAGTGGAGAAATCTTTATATTGATGGTATTGCAAACATAGATGAGTTAAGTCTTGGCACATCTGCTGGTCAAGGTGTATCAACATCAATGATACCAAAAACAGATGCTGCAGGAAATCTTGGTTCTGCTACTCGTAAGTGGGGAACAATTTGGGGCGATAATACAAATGGTGGAGCAGGTGTATTTAATACACTAGGTGTTTCAGCAACTATAAATGCCAATGGTGCAGCAACGTTTAATGGTACAGCAACATTCAATAATACAACAACAATTGCTTCAGACTTTGTTATGTCTGGTAATGTTGCATCCGATATAGTTCCAAACACAGTAGACGGAACTGGTCAATATGACTTAGGTTCAAATTCTCAAAGATTCCATAATGTATATGCAAATAATCATTTTGCAAATAATGTTACAGTAGATAACGAAGTATCAATTAATGGTGACTTAACAGTACAAGGTAATACAGTTTTTGCTTCAGGTTCAGTTACTGCTCCTGCTGGTAGTTATACAACACTAACAGTTACAGGTGCAACGACACTTGAAGGTACAGTAGATCTTGGTGATACTTCTGGTGATACAATATCAGTAATTGGTGTTGTTGATACTAGCATTGTTCCAACAGGATCGGTTAACATAGGTTCTCCTGCATCACAATGGAATAATGCATACTTTGATGGAACAGTACAAACAGATTTCTTAACAGTAGATGAAAATGCTACAATTACTGGAACACTTGCTTCTGGTAATACCGACATCAATGGAACACTAGATGTTTCTGAATCAATTAGTAATGATGGAACAGTTCTTGTTGGTAAAAATGGTAAGATACATGCCAACAATGCAGTAGCAGATGGCACATTACAAAGTGCAATGCTTGCAAATACTATGAACATAGGAGCAGGTGGTGTTATTCATGGTTCTGCATCTAAAGTGCCAATTATCCGTGTTAACAAACAAGGACAAGTCATTGGAATTTCAAATACAAGCGTTGCAGGTGTAACAGGTTATAGTTACACAGATGCTAATAACACATTTGTAATATCAACTGCAGATGGTGGCAACTTCTCTGCAAACGTTGCAATTGCTGAGAATGCAACTGTAAACACAGACGGATCTAAAAAAGGTGTTGCATCTTTCAACTCAACACAATTTAGTGTAGCAAATGGTTATGTTTCTCTTGCTGGTGGAGCAAGTGGAGCAATCACACAAGTTACTGGAACAGCGAATGAAGTTGAAATCATACGTGATGGTGCAAATGCATACTTCGGATTACCAGATGATGTTACTGTAAGTGGACAACTTAATGTTGGTGAAAACTTAGTTGTCGCTGGTAACTTAACAGTCTCTGGTACAACAACAACCATTAATGCAGAAACATTAAATCTCGCTGATAACAAAGTTGTTCTTAACTCAAACTACAGTGGTTCAACTCCAAGCGAAGATGCTGGGTTTGTTATTGAACGTGGCACTTTACAAAATTACGAATTTATTTGGGATGAATCTGAAGGTCGTTGGACAGCAGGTGATAGAAATCTTGTTGCAAATACATTTATTGGAAACTTGACAGGTAATGTAACAGGAAACTTGACAGGGAATGTGACAGGAAACGTGACAGGAAATGTAACTGGAAACTTGACAGGCGATGTCACTGGTAATGCAGACACTGCTGATGTAGCATTAACTGCAACCACTACTGATGCTTTTGCGAATGCAGTAAACTTCTCACTCACTGGTGATGTTACTGCTCCTGCAGTATCATTTGATGGTTCAGATGGCGTGCAAATGAATGTGTCAATCAGTAATACTGCACCATCAATTATTAAAGTATATGATGTTTCTAACACACAAGTGTTCCCATAATAAGAGGATAATATGGCAGCAAAAGCAAATATAGTAATTGACCAAGGAGCAGATTTTTCTACAACTCTTACTGTAACAGATGATGCAGGAGATGCAGTAAATTTAACAGGTTACACTGGTTCAGCACAATTAAGAAAACACTATACATCAAATACATCAACAGATTTTACTGTTTCATTTGGAACACCAAGAACTTCAGGTGAATTAACTATTTCAATTGAAAGAGGTGTTACCTCTGCACTTGAAGCAGGAAGATATGTTTACGATGTTGAAATTACTAATTCAGCAAATACTAGATCTAGATTAGTTGAAGGTATTGCAACAATAACACCAGAAGTAACTAGATAATTCCTAAATAGTGCTATAGGATAATATTGGGAGAATACCAATGGCAGTTATTATAGGATAATATTGGGAGAATACCA
>Ga0247590_1000075_pt1 | contig 11767 bp, 17 predicted proteins | sample 51RmetaT_FD_186100 | JGI IMG/M metagenome (GOLD analysis project Ga0247590, IMG submission 186100) | Metatranscriptome of seawater microbial communities from Monterey Bay, California, United States - 51R (Metagenome Metatranscriptome) | ecosystem: Environmental > Aquatic > Marine > Coastal...
AATTATCCAACAATTATAATAGTTTGATGATTTTGGCTAAAATCATTGTTAACGTTTTAAAAGTTTAAAATATTATATTTGAATTATAATTTTATAATGTCTCGGGACATCATTATAAAATCAAATACTTTCAGAATTCAATCTGTGAGCGTTCTCAGAGATCGATGACCGATGCTTCTCCATCTGAGGCAGTGGTGTCCATGGTGACGTAGCCTTTGGAGAAGTTCTTTCCTAGAATGAATTGCATGGTCTCTTTCATGAATGCTTGGAAGATCTCAGTTGGAGTGGCAACACCAGCAATATCAACAACTTCCCAAAGGAACTTGGAGTACGTGTTCGTTGCTGTTGGGACAAGAACCACTGGAGCGAAACCAGCAGCTACAACTTGTCCACCTTAAACAACGTTCTCAGGTTCTTCATCAGCTGCACTTACTCCCTTTGGTTGGAGAGATGGTGGTTTCGTAATGGCAACATCGAGGATTGGTGCTCCAACATCAACTTTACCTGTGGCGAACTTCTGAGTCTGAAGTTCTTGGATTTCTTCAAGCTTCAGTGGCTCATCTTTGGTGGCAGCGAGCTCATAGTTGACGACAAGAGAACCTTCATAGACACTGACTACCTTGACAGTAGACATATGGATACCAAGAGAACCAGCAAGTCTCTCTGCGAATGTTGAGGTACCACCTTCTGAGAAGAACTGGTCAACGGACCATTCCATTCTTACAAGGGTCTGGATGGCATCACGTGGGCTGACATTGAGTTCACAGCCTTCAGTCAAGTAGAACTCAAGAATGTTCTTCTCACCCATGTATCTGTTGTTTCCACAAGTTGTTCTTGTAACTTCACCGAATGCTCTCTTCTTGTCGTCCCAAGGGTTGTAAGCAATTTCTGTGCCATCTTTGAGGATAGCTCTTGATCCAGCATTAGAGTAGAGAATTCTAATGATCATTGATCCTGTTCCAGGTGTGCTTCCCTTGAGAGTGAATCTCAACTCTTTAGGAACAGTTCCACCCAACTTGATGTCATAGCTGGTTCCATCTTTGCCACTAACAAGTGAAACAAATCTCTGAAGTCTCTTCTAACCAGCGTAGAAACCATCCCAAACGTAATCCTAGAAGGCATTAATCTTGTTCTGCTGCTTGGGGTTTTGAACATTCTGAACGATAACTGGTGCGACGTTTCTGTCCCATCTGTCTTCATCAAGACTTTCGAAAAGTAAGATACCAATATTTGGATTGTTGACACACATATAGGCATTCCAATCTTTCTTCTTGACACAGTTCTCGAATTTGTCAGTGTAACCTGGAGTGTCTGGAACAACTAAGAAGCTTGGAGTTTTCTCTTCAATTGGTGCAACACCCACGTACTTGTTGTTAGTGAACTTGTACAAGGTGTTCTTTGGACCTGTGCAGACAAAGTTACCGCAATCGGCTAAGTTGGCCCATCCTGGGTTGGGGTCAGTCATGTAAGCAAAGTACTTGCCATCAACATCTTCCAAAGTTGTATCAATGAACTCTTGCATTTGGATGTGGTCTGAAGCTTTGTAGTTGTCCTTGATGATGCCTTGCTTCTAGTTTCCTTAAGTGTCTTTCAGGAATCCCTTGAACAGATTGTTCTTGAACAAAGCTCTCGCTTTCCATCCACCTGATCCAGATGCACTCTTCCAAGTTGGCAAATGTTTCATCATTTCAGCATGCAACTTCTCAGGGCCATTGGCATTGTTTTGAGATGTGAAGATTCCGCATTTGGAATAACCAGTACAGATACTCTTGTCTGGTGGGCAATCCAAACTATCTGCGAAGTCACCATAAATCTTTGAATTGTTAATCTCAGATCCGAATTCAGTATTCTCATCTTCTGTAGCAACGACAGTCTGGGCAGCAATTCCATGGACATTATCAATAGCAACTATGTTGTTATAAATGACTTTCTTTGAGGTGTAACTGGAGAAAATTCCCATCTCGACGTTTTTGTATGCAATCAAGTTTGAAGCCTCGAAGCATGTAGATACTGTGGATTCTACTGTTGGGTTTGGATAGATGGCAAAACCAATACCATTACCTCCACCACCGACAGAATGCGCCACGTTGTTCTTGAAAACTGTTTGTGTTTTAGATGCTCCACATTTGTGGCCTGGGGCATTGAATCCATAAGAGACACAACCTCCTGCAATGTTACCTGTCATTTGAAGTCCAGTCAGGGTAGTTGGAGAGTTAGTGTAAGTTCCAACAGTCATGCAAGAAGATTTATCTGGTCTCATACCATCTGATTCGAGTTGCTGTGCTCTATTCTTAACATTTCCGACAAAGTTGTTGTTGAATTTGAGATTGGTCATAAAATCAACTCTAACACCAATTTGGAAAGCACCAAAGAAGTTGTTTCCATCTACATTGATGTTTGCTGATCTGAAGAGACTCAAGCACCAGCCCGGACAATCCCACACTGCACTGTTGGTGAAATGATGTTCATACTTGATTGCTGATTAGAATCTGACAGCAGCGCTTTCGGTATCTTTATTACCACAATTCTCCATTTCAATACTGTCGATCATAGTTTTACCTTCAATCATAGTTCCTTCTTCTGTCATGATATCAGCTGTAAGAAGTTGACATCCGTGTCCTGTGCTTTCTCTCTTACCTTTGATTTTCAAGTTTCTTGAGAGAATTAAAACTTCACCTCTCATATCAGCACCAGAGTGTGTATCAGCATTGGACTTAGCAGCACCATAATGATAGTACTTCAAACCTGCAGTAAGAGTCACAACACCTGTCTTCGAATTATATGCCTCAACAGTGCTATAGTCACTTGCCTAATAAACGAATGAAGTTGGAGCAAGTCCAAGACTATCACCCTTTACTAAGTCAAGGCCTTTTGCAACGGTGATTGAAGTGTCTCCTTTCTTTGCAGAAGCCAAGAGTCTTGTCATCTTGTTGGGTCTCTTTTTTCCAAATAGACTCAATTCACCAATATTTGCAATGATTTTGCTTCCAGCTTCAAGACTTCTGTCTTATAAAGCCATGGCTTCATCATTCTTTCCACCATGAAGAGTCACACCACCATTTTCCAAATATGGGGCCTTTTCGGTACCAATACCAAATTTACCTCCATTAACGAAAACTCTGTGAGCATTCAAAGTGATGGCCTTTTTGTTGCTGAATCTCAGGATACCTTTGATTTCAACATGCTTGAAAATAGGAGTTTCACCAGCAACATCGAGTTCCATGTTCCATTCTGATTCGATCATGACATCTTCTCCTTCCTTTGGAATGGACTTTGGTGCCCAACTTGATGCTTTGCTCCAGAGCCTCACTGCTCCTTCAACTGGTCCTTTTACTTCATCTTTGATACATGGTCCAATACATCTATGAGCCTTGAATGACAGGACTCTGCTTTCCTTCGCTCTGTTAGACATTCTGCCATTGACAATGAAATGAAGCTCGCCTGGACTTCCTGGGAACAATTTGAATTGACCTGGTTTCTAGTCAGCCTCCTTTTCGGCAATAGAGTTCTCTTCGATCAAAGGCCCTCCATCAAGCTTAATGTCATATTTGGCTCTAACATCAGTAAAGTTATGGACTAAGTAAATTGATTTGTCTTCTGGTTTATACTGATCAGAGATCTGCAATTTCATGTCTTCGAAATCAAGACCAACCTTACCCCAATGAATTTTGTACTTATGACCAACTACGTATGGAGTAGTCCAAGCACTACTTGGTCTCTCAAATACCTTGAAATTAGTGGTATGGTATTGAGTTTTGTCATCGATGTATGCTTTCTTCTTTTCTTCATCTTTGAGTTGCTCAAGATCATCATCGTACCTCAAAATTTTGAATCCCATCATATCAAACTATTGCTTTGGATTGGCTCCATAGAATGAGAGACGTCTGATTGTAACAGTGTTATCACAACGGGTACTGTCACCAAACAATGTTTTCTCATCATGTACACAGCCTGGTTGCTCATGGTGTTTCATGTAAGGGGTAACCCAAGATTTTGGACCCTTCTTTGTGAAAGTTCCATCTAAATCATAGAAAATGGCTCTGAATGGAGTTTGATACCAGATTCTTCTTGGAACAGTTGCATCATCAAAGTACATTCCACTGAATGTAACAGTTCTTGCTCCAGAATCAGATTCAGAATCGTGACTACAATGTGAGCATGAGCCAATAGCTGCAGATTTACCCCAGTTGAAGTTGTAGAATTTCGTGTTCTTGATTTGGTAATAATCAGACCTTCCAGTGATAATACCATGAGTACTTGTGTTTTCAAGTTTATACTCGGTATTAGAAGTCTTTCCGATAACAAGTGCGCCGTCAATTTGGGCTTGATTTGTGTTTTCAAACGCTGATGACTCACCAATTTCGATACCACATTCATTGTTGTCTGCAACCTTGAAGTTTTTGAATCTGACATCACCAATTCGTTAGCAAATAGCTCCATTTCTTCCATTTTTCCAACTGACTAAACCATCAAAGATAGCTGTAACTGCGCGATTTTTGTGGAATGGATCATTTTTATACTCTTCAGAATAGTCTTGGACAATTGGTTCACATGGATATTCTCTTGGGATCATGTTGTGGAAAAGTCTTAATCCATACCTTCCGCATGAATGAGCATGGTTGTTCGAGAAAATACCAACTTTTGAGAATTCTGAACAGACAGCAGTGTTGGCTGATGGCCCCATTGCATGAGTTTGGAGATCATACCAATAGGCGTAACGATCAGACCCACCACAATGATTTCCAATCAAGTTGTTATTTGGATGAGTGATCCAGAAGCATGCTGGTGCTTGATCGGTGTTCAGTAAACTCCATGATCTTTGAGTGTTGAAGATCAAATTGTTCTTCATGACATTTTGAGTTTCTACTGCGTCTTCAATGAAAATTGTGTGTCCTTTAACATTGTATCCAACATTGTTTGTAAGTCTCAAATAATGAGTTCCATGGATGGTGAACGCTCTATTCCAACTTGTATGCACCACAACACCTTCGGCATAAGATTTGTGGACAGCACCAATCATATGGAAATGAATAGCATATCTTCCGAGTTTGAAAGCTTGACCCATGTTAGTGCATTCAATATGCTTGAGTCTTGCTTCAAGAGAGTCATCTCCATTAGAGTGCATGAACATAGTGGCACCGTATGTGTTGACTGCAGATGTCTCTTCATCTCCTCTGTAAACAACATTTCTGGTGAGAACAGCAACTTCAGCTCTCATCTCAATAAAGTCAGTTGCTCCGAATGTTTCCTTCTTGGCAAAGTGCTTGAATTCAAGAGGCTTGTCAAGTGTCAGAATTGGCTTGGTTTTATCAGTTCTATCAATAGCTGTGATGAATCTTTGGTCAGCATCTGATCCTTTATAACTGGTTGAAGCAATTGCGATCTAGTCACCAACTACCCAATCAACTTCGGTGTGGAGAGTGATCTTCGTATCTCCAATTTCAGATGTCTTGTCCATTACTGTCCATGCTGGATTCTTTGGAGTACCATGCATTTCAAGAATACCTTCTCTCAAGGCAATGACCTTGTTACCATAAATGGGAATGTATGGATCTTCAGCAGTACCATGCATTGTCATTGTAAGCTTTGAAGTGTATGGGAACTTCGGTGTTCCGACTTCCATATAGCCTCCCTTCACAAACACGTACATTGCATCGAATGTTCTCTGGTGATTTACATCAGATGGATGTGGCATGAACAGCAGGGATCCCTCGACAAGAACTGCTTTCAGTTTTGGAGTTCTATCAACATTGACCAACAAGTTCAAGCCCTTTGGAATAGAAACAGATTCTCCATCCATTGGCTAGAATTCTCCACCCCAAGTATGGTCATCTGTCCATAAGTTGACGTAGAGATATCTCAAGCCTCGAGTAGAAACAAGTCCGACTCCATCAACGGTGATCACAAGTGTATTGGCAGGTAATCCTGGTCTCTTGCCAGTCTTGCAAGTGACAGATGTTGTAGTAGCAGCAGAAACGGGACAGTTGATGCCATCGATCACAACGCTGTACTTTGAGATGTCAGTCACAAAGTTGATACCTGTGAATGTCACGTCAGTACCTCCAGTAACGGTTCCGAATCTAGGACTGATTGAGTTGATAGTTGGCGTCTTGGTACCAACCATTTTGACATTATTCAAAGCAACATCAGTCTCTCCATTCATCACAAGGACAGCTGGGCAATCATAGGTTGGGTTGCTGTCATCAATGACTTGTACACCTGTCATGGCGACTTCACTGATGGTGCAAGTACCTCTCGATGAGGTGTCCTTGTCGGGAACTGAGAATCTGTAGAATCGGTACTTGACAGCTGTTTCGAACTTGATGTAGTTCCATCCAGCATGGAAAGTTACATCGGCTCTCCAGAGCTTTGTGTATGTCTTTCCATCAGCTGAACCTTGGAACTCAAGCTTGTTGACGTAGTATTTGAGGGTAGTTGCTCTGTTGATTTCATTGAGGAAGACTTTGACTTGTGTGATCATGCCCACATAGCCTGGTTTGAACTCCATGCCGACATGGCAGCCAGCATTTTTGTCATATGCAACCGTGTCAGTAAGCACATTATTGAATGCCTTGTAGGCCTCTTCTTGTTTTGATGAGAAGTATTTGCCGCTGTCAAGTCTTTCATTTTGTCTTTCGATGTCAAAGTTGCTATTGGAGTAAGTAGTTGAAACACCTGGAACTTTGCAGTATGCAGCTGTTGCGGTTGAATCAGCAGCAATCAGCTCACATTTCTTTTCACACATCTTGATGTAGTTTGTGCTCGAAGATGACTTCAAAAGAGAAGTAAGCCCTGCAGTACCTTCAACTTTGTATTTGCAACCACCAGCAAATGAGCATTCCAAACCGCTTGTGCTTGTGGTCAATTTGTAAGCTTTTGTCAAAACGGTAGTTGAGATAGCATGAATTGTTGGAACTTTTCCTGTCTCTACAAACCACAACTTTGGAATTTGAGTTGTCAAGGAAGTTGTTGGTACTCCTGAGGCGAAAGTTGCAGTTACTTGAGTTGCTGAGTCAATGGTTACTGAAGTTGCATCAACACCCATGAATGAAGCTTTACCAGTAACACCTGCACCTCCTGGGAACATTGCTGCTTGGAAGTTTTTACCAGTGAAAACAATGGTTGTGTCTGTGTTGGCTAATGATTCAACACTTGGCATTGAAGTTGCGTCGCCCTGAGTGAAATCACATTTGGTTTTATCTGATGCTGCACAAGCATACGTCTTGTCACCCTATTTCACTGTCACTGCTGTCTTGGCTGTTGGAGAGACATAGTACACATTGTTTCCTTTTGCTTTATCATCGACAAGTCCTTTGGTAGACCCATCATAGTCAGCTTTACAGCTAGCACACACGTTGTTTGGTAAACTTCTCCAGTGGAAGTACTTCATGTCAGGAGTTTTTGATTTCAAGAACGCATAGCAGTCTTCTACAGTCTTGTATTTATCTATAACAGCATTGTCAAATGTTGCGCATTTCATTCCTGGATGCTTGATTGCATATCCTCTTGATCTGCACTGAATTTTAGAATAAGCTGTGATCTTGAGCTCATCACAAATTGGTCCTCCAGTTGAATCAACCAATTGCAGTCCAGTAGGACCCACTGGTGTGTCTACACCAATACCAGCGATTGTGGCAGTGATAGTAGTGCCTGCGGTTGAACCAATGTTTGGATAAATCTTTGACAGCTTTGGCTCAAAATCAAATCCTTTTTGGACATCGGCGATACCTTTTGGAACACCTTCTGGGAAGAATACTAAAATATTAGCTCCACTCTGCTTTCCTGTTGGAATGTCTGTGATTGCAAAAACAGCTTCAGTAGCAGATCTTGAAAGTGTAGTCTGGGCATTGTAAACAACAAGTCCAGTGGTCTTGGATTTTTTACCAGTTGAGATTTCAAGTTGAACATCATCATTTGATGCTCCAGTAAAACCAGTTCCAGAAATTTTGAGTTGATATCGTTCATTGGCAGCATCGTAGCTTGTTGTCATGGCGACAACAGATGATATTTTGTCAGTGTATGTCCAATTACAGTTTGGTTTTTCACATTTGGCTTCCTCTGAGGTCTTCAAGAAGGTAACCATTGTTCCTGTATCACCTTCCTTCTTCACCACGTTCTTTGTATCAAGACGGCACTTGATAGTGGTTTTCATGCTTGATTTCACGTAACAAGGAACTGCTGCTCCAGCAGTGTGAGTGATAGATACTGGATTGTCTGTGATCAAATCACCGAAGTTCGTACCTGTAATTGTAAGCAGTGCACCACCATAAATTGATCCAGTGTTTGGGGTGTAGGAAGTTACAGTTGATTCAACAGTTAGGATCTTTCCTTTACAGTCAATTAAGCCGTAATCCTTGTGTCTGATTGACATTTGGAATTTGCCTGAAATGGCACCTCCGAACATGACGGTCATCTTCTTTGTTGCATCATCAACTGAAATGACATTCATGTATCTCACGTAATCTGGCGTATCTGCATTTGTACTCGTGGCGTTTACTGTGAAGTGGTCTTTGTTCATTGTGTGTGGGAATGCAGCATCAAGGGTAATTTCAATCTTTCTTTTCAACACTGGAGAAGATGATGATGGAGTCATTGTTGCCAATTTAATGATTGAGTTCTTCATTTTCATTTATGGGGCTCCTCCTTCTCTGGTAACAGCACTGTCATTGATCTTGAAATTGAGGGTGAGGGTCTAATCTTTAAGACTGTCATCAATATCGGAATCAGCAGAGGTGGTCTTCCTGAAAGGCAATGTCAAGCAAACAAGCTTTGTTGATTCAGTTGACTGTGGAACACACTTGGTCTTTGCGGTGTTACTGAATTCAAGTACAATGGTGCTTGTATCAAGTACATGTGGGAAGTTTGTACCTGTGAATGTGATGTTCGTACCACCAAGTAAGTTGTATCCTGTAGTTGGTTCAACTTTTGTGATTTTGCATCCAATGGTAGTTTTGGCGAGATCCGCTTTGCCTGGAATAACACCATAGTTAGATGTCACAACTGGAATATGTTTACCACATGTTGGTTCTTTATCGAGCTTGCATTCCATTGAAGTCTTTGTATGCTTTGTGGCATCCATTGTGCAGCTAGTCAAGGCAAAGTCAATCTTCTGCATCTCAGTTGCTTTCTCTGGGAAGTCAGTTCCAGTGATTTTCAAGATTCTGTCGCTGGCACTGTAAGTAAATTCAGTAACTTGACCTGCAGTTGCAATATATGAGAAGTCGCATGTTAGGTTATGGCATGCAGCTGGAAGTCCATCAACAGTAACAATAACCTAAGGCTTGGTTTCAATTGTTTTAAGCATCTCAAATGGGACCGGGCTATAGAAGAGGTTTGTCGTTGGTGCAACCACATATTCAGACTTCTTGATAAGGTTCTTTCCTTTAAGTGGTGACTTAGTGTCTGATTCAATATCAAAGAGAGCTGGGTCGTAATTGAGATCAAAGAACTCAAGGAAGAATTAAGTTCCAATTGTCCAATGGTTGTAATCCATAGTGGTTTTTGTAACTCTAATTTTGTTTCGGAGTCCATCACATTTGCCACCGATAGCTTATTCAATCTCAAGATTGCTTCTATATATATCGATTGGGTCAGATTTTGAGATTGCTCCAGCAGCGTTTTTACAGGCAACTACGAATTTTCCTGATAAAGCTTTATCACCAACTTTTCCAAGTTTGATAGGGTCAGTTGTTTCAATTGTAGCCTTTGAAGTTCCTTTCAAAACAGAAATGGCAGAAACTCCTGGACCATCTTGCAAGTATGGAAGTGTCACGGTGTATGTAGCTACCTTGCCTTCTACCACTTTTTCTACCTTGAGTAGATGATGTCCGAGTCCTCTTCGCCAGAAGTAGTACCCTGTTGGATTCAAATACAGCCAATGTCTCACGCTATCGGCAGAATCGTTTGCTTTGATAGGGTTAGTAACAGTTCTCTTTTGTGTCTTTGGATCAGTCAACACCAGTCTGAAGTTTCCGCTGTCAGGGTTTGTAATTTTGAGCTACCATTATTCTTGTTGTGCACCATCTTGGGCAACAGTTATCTTTTGAACAGTTTTCATTTTGTTGTGATGATTTTTGATAGCAGTTTACTCAATTTCAACAGAGAGGTCAAATTAGCCATAGCCAGACCAATCAGTTTAGAAAGTTTCAATGTAATAAGCTTTTCCCTTTTCAAGGCTCTTCCAGTCGGAGATTCTCTTTCGTGCCTTTCCCCAAGCATAGTTATGGTCCCAATAGAACCTTGACCTAGCACTTGGTGAGTTTGTGTAAAGAAGTTGTTCCATATCTTTATTTTGATCTGGAGTCTTGCCCATTTTGAGCTCACAGTTTCTGTCACAAGAGATGTAGAATCTGTACTTTGTAGTCTCTGGGGCAATGAACCATCCTTTGTACTGATTTACAAAGTAGTCACCATGATTTTCTCTCAAACTTTCCATGTTTGTGTGCAATCTTTCAAATTGGGGTTTATCCTTTTTCCAGGCATCCCATGCCCTGCCTCTAGCGGCCGTAGTGTAATTCCAGAACTTTCTTCTGACACCATTAGATCCTTAGAAGACACCTTCAGTTTTTGAAACTTCGGCCTTGCTCTGAACAGTGCAGTCAAACTTCTCAGTCATGAATCTAGTTACCTTGCAAGTGACACCATCGATTTTAACATCAATAGCTTTGTTGTTGAAACCAAAGCCTGTGACAGTGATATTTTAGCCTCCAGTCAAGTAACTCTTCTTCTGGCTGATATCAAAGATGACAGGAACAGTTCTAGCTTCATAGCAATCAGTATTGTCATAGCTACAAGTCTTGAGAACATTCTCTGACTTAACCGCTCTTCCAGTTTCCCAGAGCATGTTAACTTCCTAGGTCTTCTTGACTGGCTGATTACCAACCTAACCGGTCAGTCTGTTATGTCCATTCCAGTGAATCTTCTAATCATAGTCAACATGGAACTCGAAATCCATCAGTGAATTGTCGATTTTGGTGTTGATGAATGGAAGTTCATCAGTCTTCAAGTCTTTGATCAAGTTCATCGTACTCTTAGCGTCGAAGTTAATCTGAGTCAAACTCTCATAATAGACAACCTGTGGACTAATGTAGTACAAGACGGGAGAGTATTCCCTCTTGAAGTAAATTTTACAGCGTTTTTCTTCAAGACAAGCTCTCTTCTTTGGTTCAGAACTCATGATAGACATCACTGATACAGTCATAGTAAGGGTCTTGAAGGTGTCAAGCTAAGACTGCTCCTTGCCCAAGATCACGTGTGGGGCTGAAAGTCTGTACAAGAAGAACCCAGCTGGAGGATTTGATTAGAAAGCGTCATCCTCGGTCAGTTTTGGACCAATCGCCCCTGTTGTGAAGGTTTCCACGCAATCAAAGATGACCAGGTTGGATTGTGCGTTGTCAGCAAATTCAACACCTTTGATGAAGATGTTAGTACCACCTCCGAAGGATGCGTATGGAATACCATTAGCATCTTCAGATGCAAACAAGGTACCTTTGGCAACCTGGAGCTCCTGCTCTCTGTATCCAATACCCTCAATCCATCCTTCTTGTTTGGCGTCAAAGGCTTGGACTGAGTTCAAATCAACAATCAAGCTGATGGAGCAGATCAATGCTAAGCATGCAGCTTGTTTCATGTACTTTGAGATTCCTCTCGCAGATTAAAAGATCTTTCGACCTTCGTTACCCTCAAGAATGTCAGGAGCATCTAAAGGTGATGCAAGCCTGCCATGTTGAGGGCCAACCGTTTTAAACTTGTTTTGTTTGAAAGTCAT